>VOFJ01000655.1_pt1 | contig 44437 bp, 82 predicted proteins | sample 5384081 | NCBI WGS metagenome assembly VOFJ01 (sample SAMN12384729, study PRJNA508395) | human gut metagenome | isolation source: healthy gut I | host: Homo sapiens
TCAGTTCGGTGTGTACTCATCTTGAAATTGCGTATTCTGAAACTATGCGTGCAGGTTTTATAATCTGAAATCGAATCCGGCAAGACAGGCTGGAAATATGGGCAGGGAAGAAAAAGAAGGAAATGCTTTTCTGGACAACTGAAGAATATAAGAAGTTTTCAGAAGCAGTGATTGACAAGCCGGTTTCATTTTATGCATTTGAAATGCTGTACTGGACGGGAATGAGATTAGGTGAGCTGCTTGCACTTACGATGGAAGATTTTGATTTTGAAAAGAACACAGTCAGAATAAATAAATCGTATCAGCGGCTGCAGGGGCAGGATGTTATTACAACACCGAAAACACCTAAGAGCAACAGAACAATCAAGTTGCCGAAGTTCCTTACCGAAGAAATGCAGGAATATTTTGCAATGTTATATGACCAGACACCAACAGACAGGATTTTTCTGGTTACAAAGAGCTTCCTTCATCATGAGATGGAGCGTGGCTGCAAATTATCCGGTGTGAAGAAAATCAGAATCCATGATCTAAGGCATTCGCACATTTCACATCTGATTGACCTCGGGTTTTCCGCAGTTGCAATAGCTGACAGGGTTGGTCATGAGAGCATTGATATCACATATCGTTATTCGCATCTGTTTCCGTCAAAGCAGGTGGCAATGGCGGACAGACTTGATGCTGTCAATGCAAGCTTTGAGGATTGTGAAGAGCAGGATGATGATGTAGAAATCATGCAGACAGAGGAAACAGCACCTATGATTGATATGGATGCGGCTACGGAAAAGATTATAAGCATTGATAAGTACAAGGCAGTTTGATAATGAATCATGCGGGTACAAGTTTTGCTGGATATATGAAGCAGAAATTAAAAGAATAGATTTTATATCGGAAGGAGCAGATTATTATGAGCGAGAAAAGGCTGGATGCCAAGAATAGATGGAGAAATGTTGTAGTAGCGTTTCGTATGTCACCGGAGGAAGCACAGGAGCTGAATGTGAAGGTTTCACTCAGCGGACTTTCAAAACAGGATTATATCATCCAATGTCTTCTGAAGCATGAAATCAGGGTTGTTGGTGGAATGAAGGTGGCAAAGAAAGTACAGGTGCAGCTTGATACGATACTGGAAGAATTACAGACATTAGATGAATCTGACAGAGGTATAGATGTTGAAGAACTGCTGGTTCAATTAAAGCATGTGCTTGATATTCTGCAGAGTGATGAGAAAGGCGGTAATCATTATGAGTAAGACAACATTTGAAAAGCTAGGCATCCCATATGAAGAAAGGGATGGAATCTTTTATCCGGTGCTTGTCGCAGGAACAGAGAAGGCAGATATAGATGTAGGAAAGTATGGGCGTATGTGGATTAAATATATCAAGGAAGAATATCCAATGAGATATAAGAGTTTGGTGCGGTTCGGTGAGCTTGAAGAGAGAGCGGATGAAGTCAATGATACAGCATATGAGCTGCTCGATGATATTGGAAGCTAAGTGGCTGAAAAAGCATAAGCCAAAGAATCCCAAATTCCTTTACGGAACAGTTACAGCTAAGAACACAGACCAGGATGATGGCGGATGAAATCGTTATTATGGATGTGGTAATGCAGTTTCATTAGTGTGGGGGCAAAAAAAGCGCCGTCAAAACATGAAAATGGGCAAAATGCAAAAGTGCCCCCAAAAAGCGCCACGAAAATGGGGGCAAAAAGCGCCGTCAAAACAGTAAAGTGACGGCAAAAAGCGCCACCATAAATCAGTAATTATGGTGGAATATTAACCACCACATACATATATACAGGGTGCAGGTGCTCCTGCCAAGACGAAAAATTATGTAAACGCTGTTGGCGTTTATATTTTTTCGGGAAAAGGTCCGACCTTTTCCGCATCTTGCAAAACCTGTAAGCACTATTTTAGGAAAGGATGAAAAAAAGCAATGGTACAGATAAAAAGAGATTGGTTTGATACAGCATTGGAAAAATTACGAAAGGGGAGAAACGTATGGCAGATGGAAAGCGAAGATACAAGTCTGACAGGAAAGATCATAAGATATCGGTGAAGCTGTCGGAGAAAGATATGGATATTCTAGAAAGCGGCACTTAACCGGACGGGAATGACAGCAAGTGCATATATAAGAGAATTGATCCGGACAGGAGGTAACATAGATACAAGTTATCCTGAGGACAGGGCAAGAGCAATCCGTGTTATAGCAGGTATTGCAAATAATATTAATCAGGCGGTAAAGCTTGGCAATTCGCAAGGCAGGTTGTATTACAGCGACATTGATAAATTGCAGAGCAGCATGGATGAGGTAAAGAAAACATTCGGGGAGGTGCTGGAAGTATGGCGATTACAAAGATCCTGAATATCATGGAATCAGAGGGCAGAAATCCGGCATCGCACCTGAAGAATGCTTTGGAATATATCCAGAACCCGGATAAGACAGAAGAATGTGTACTGGTGGGCGGTATTAACTGCCTGCCGGATACAGCATTTGGGCAGATGGAGGAGACAAAGAACATTTTCAATAAGACGGGTAAAAGACAAGGGTATCATGTGATCATATCGTTTTCACCGGAAGAAAAAGTAACAGCAGAACAGGCAATGTATGTGCTGGAGCACTTTGCGAAGGATGTGCTTGGTGATGATTATGAGGCTGTGTATGCAGTCCATACTGACAGGGAGCATATGCATGGACATCTTATCTGGAATAGCGTCAGCATGACGACGGGCAAGAAATACAATTCACCGAAAGGCAACTGGAAGAATCATCTCCAGCCTATTACAAATAAATATTGTGATGAGCTTGGACTTTCCATAATGCCGGCAGAGTACAGCAGAAATCCAAAGAATATCAGCAGGGACAAATGGGAAAAGGAAATGTCAATGAAAGAGATAATTCTCAGGGATGCAAAAATGTGTGCGTATGCAGCCGGAAATGTGGAGCATTTTAAATATCTGATGAAAAGACTTGGATATGTATTAAAAAAGACGCGTGGATGGAAGTGCAGGCACCGGGATTCCGATATTATCATAGTCTGGCAAAGATGGATGAAATGTTTGCAGAGGATAGGCTTAGACATCATGTAGATATGCCCTGGATGGCAAAGCCTTACTTTTATTCGTCTGATATAAGAGGATTGCATAGGGCGAAACTATCACCATACCAGAAACGATTTTATGCAAAGCTATATAGGCTGAGAATTGTAGAGCAGAAACGTTTTGTGGTTGGTGGAGCAAAGTATACGGAAGAATTGAAAAGGTTTCATCAGTTACAGGACGAATATCTGTTACTTGTGAATAATGACATCAAAGATATTGTGGAGCTTGTGAATTTCAGAAATAAGCAGGAAGAAAAAAATCCGGCAGATTGAGGACAGACAGCATGAAATATACAGAGAAAGCTCAAGCCGGAAACGGAAGATTAAGACAGAAGCACAATATAAGGATTATCAGATGTGGCATGTGGGAAGTGCAGGAAGAACTGGACGAGCTTAAGCAGGAAAAAAAGAAGATAAAGAGACGGATACAGCTTGCTGATGGCATTATGAAAGAGGATTTGTATACGGCTTATTATACAGTCTCGGAGGATGAAGAGATTGTTGGTGATAAGGAAATTGAGATACCGGGGATGGAGAAGGATATGCTGGTTGAGAGAACAACGAAAGCGGTTGTTGAGTCGGGAGAGATGTTGTTGTAATGAATCAGCCTGCTAATAGCCATAATAATGGAAATGGACAAGAGGAGCAAATTAATGCTGCCGGTAAACAACAGATAGATTTAGAAAGAACAGAAATGTCAAAGGTTCACAATCTGTCTGATGAGAATGTGACAAGAATGGACGAAAGTATAACTGATGTAAAAGGTAAAAGTGAATTTGTGGAACCTGAAGAAAAAGAGCCTATAGACAAAGTTGGCTGGATTGTCAGGAGAATATCAGAGTTTGGTGGTTATGAGAATGTCAGTGATTCTGTTAAGGCAGATATATTCGGAGTTGATATTGCTGATGTAAGTGGAAGCATAAGGTTGTTCTCGGATGTAATGAAACGACTGGAGATAAAGCTGGCTGGAGATGAGCTTTATGAGGAGTTTCAGAAGAATGTATGATGAGAGTGTTGATAGAGATGCTGATAAGGAGAAGACTGGAGATAAGATTTGGAACAATGGCAGAGGAAGGTGATTCCTCTGTCATAACATCATGTAGAAAAGTATTGTTTTTAGCAAATGACTATATAATATATGGCAAAATGGAAACATAATACAAGTTTTGAATTATGTTGTGAAAAGTTTACGAACATTTTTCGTAGCAATGGGACTGGCAACTGTTACTCCTAATACGCTAAATGATATGATGGTAAAATATAGTAAATTTTGCCAGCGTTCATAATTACGACATTCGTAATTCTTATCCAATGATGTTAGCTTTTCCTGGGTACTCATGTCGTTGGATGATTTAATTAGCATAGTTTTCGTTATGTATTTTTCTTTAGATGTATTTTCTGCATCAGAGATGGATGCAAATGCTTTTAGATACATATTTTCAATGATGCTGTCTTGTAGGGTGCTGTTTTCGCCTATTGTTTGGATATAATTATTTTCATTCATGTGATGCCTCCTGATTAAAGATCTTTAAATTGACAAGACATATTTTAAGATTTATCTTTATAAATGTAAATACTAATGATGATATATAAATGATGTAAATAATAAAATTAAGAGGATAAAATATATTATGAATGATATAGAACATGATAAGGCACAATGCTGGTGCAATCGTCTGCATAAATTGATGAAAGAAAAGAATTATACTCAAAAAAGCTTCTTAAAAGAATATAAGGAAAAATACGGAGGCGGAACTCAGGCAAATATAAGCAGATGGCTACGTGTAGGAAGTAAAATTGAAAATGGAAAAACTATAGGGTTTCCTTCATATGAAACAATGTCAAATTTGGCAGATTTTTTTTGGGGTATCAGTAGGTTATCTTATTGGTGAAACAGATTATGAATCATTTGAAATGGAAAAAGTTTGTGAGTTTTTAGGGCTGGAGGAAGAAACCGTAAAAGCTATAATAGGAATAACTTCTGGTGAAAATATGGGCATTGGTGCAAACAGTATGTGCAGTGAATATAAATCAGCATTTCGCTATATTTTAACAGCAAGTAGTTTTCCTGTTTTTATTAAAGAGGTCAGAGAATATGCAGAAAATGTCTATAGATTGAAGTATCCAATAAAATATATGGATATAGTTTCTGCAAAAATGAGAAAAAGATTTATTTGATTTGGCTGTTAAGTGTATGGATTATCAATGTATATCAGATGATAAATATGGGAGAATAGATGATTTTGAGGAAAATAGTGTAGAACCTACAGAAGAATTGTTAGAGGCAATTAGGATATTGAACGATGCACAAGATCAAGATTATGCTCAAAAATGTCATATAGAACAAATGGTTAAACTTTCTTGAATATGAACTTCAGAAAATATATTTTGAAGTTATTAAAGAATTAACCAAAGAAGAGCATTTACTAGATATGGTAATCCCTATGTGTGTTGAAAAAGATTTAACAAATAAAGATTAAAATTAAAATAGCTTTCTGCTTGTGAAAAGTTAGTGAGAGTAGTTTTTGATTTTAATTTACTAGCAATTTATAAACAACATATGCTTAAAAATTATTTTGACATTATCAAAAAATATGTTTATAATATAAAAAAATAGATAGTAAGCAGGAGGATTGGTGCATGACAATATCAGAACAAATAAAAAGTATTGTGTGTGAGATGTGGTGTAAGTGAAGCAGAACTGGCAAGGCGGCTGGGAAAATCGCCACAAAGCTTTAATTCGAAAAATGAAAAGAGAAAGTTTTACAGTAGAAGATTTAGAGAAAATTGCAGATGTATTGGGTGTCGAATTTAACAGAGAATTTATATTAGCAAATGGAGATAAAGTTTGATGAAGAATTATTGTAAAAAGAATTTAAACTTGGAGAATTATTTTTGTATTCTGGCGGATTGGCACTGGGAGCAACGACAGCGAAGATTGAAGATTCAGATTATAAGATTATTCATAAATGGGCAAATGATTATGATAAAGACACATGTAATACATATACGAGAAATATCTGCCCAGATGATGGCGATAGTGTTATTTGTGGTGATGTAAGAAAACTTGATATTGACAGTCTTGGAGATATAGATGCATTGGCTTTTGGATTCCCATGCAATGATTTTTCTGTTGTAGGTGAGCAAAAGGGATTTGATGGTGTATATGGTCCGTTATATACATATGGGGTAAAAGTATTAAAGAAATATGAGCCTTTGTGGTTTTTAGCAGAAAATGTTGGCGGATTAAAGAGTGCTAATGATGGAAAGGCATTTCAGAAGATACAGGAAGACTTGAAGAATGCTGGATATAGAATATATCTAATTTATATAAATTTGAGGAATATGGGGTACCGCAGGCAAGACATAGGGTGATAATTGTTGGTATCAGGAGGATCTGCCATATGAATTTAAAATACCTAGTCCAAAACCATATAAAAATGTTGATGTTACTTGTAAGAATGCAATAGAGAATCCTCCAATCGGAAAAGTAGCTTATAATAACGAGTTAACAAAGCAATCCGAAATAGTTGTAAAACGATTGAAATATATTAAACCGGGAGAAAATGCGTTTACTGCGGATTTGCCAGAAGAATTGCAAGCTTAAAGTGAAAGGGGCAAAGATAAGTCAGATTTATAAGAGGTTAGATCCAGATAAACCTGCATATACAGTAACTGGTTCTGGTGGTGGTGGAACGCATATGTATCATTATTCGGAGCCAAGAGCATTGACTAATAGAGAGAGGGCAAGATTACAGACATTTCCTGATAATTATATTTTTTGAGGGGTCTAAAGAGTCTGTTAGAAAACAAATCGGTATGGCGGTACCTACAAAAAGGAGCTAAAATTATCTTTGAAGCTATATTTTAAGAACATTTGGGGAATTGACTACGAAAGTGTAGAACCAAGTATAAAGGAGTAAGGTATGTATACTGATAATTTTGAAGAAGAAATATTGTTTATACCAGCGAGAAAAAGATGGCGAAGCATGTAATCATTTGAAAATTGTCACAGCATTTACTGATGTTGAGAGAATATCAAGTCATTTGATAAAACTATTTGATGGCAGGAATAAAGAATATGTGTCTGGAATAAAAGTGGACATTATACTTGGGATGACAAAGGGCACGGGTCTGACACAAAAGAAACATGACAAGATATGCTCATTGATAAAAAAGATTGAATAGTGTATCTGGAATGCCTCAGATATCATGCAATTATATTGTGGAAGGTAAACAGGTACATTCCAAGGTGTATGTATGGTGCAGGGGGCGAAAGGCAATAGAGGCTTTTAATGGTTCAGCTAATTACACTATGAATGCATTCTTTGTAAGAAGAGAATGTATGGATGCATGTAATCCTTTAAAGAGGCAAACCATTACTTCAACAGTTTATTGCCTGATACAATAAATTGCTTTGATGGTCAGATAAAAGATAAAGTTTCATTTTCTAGCAAGAAAAAATGTAGAAGATGATGTTGCAGATACTAATTTGGAAAATTTATCTTGGGAGAATTATCGGGCTATTGAGCCGGTAGATACATTAGAAGTATCTTTACTAAAAGCAGATGGCAGCGATACGGGATATGGTTCCAGTGTAAATTGGGGGAATACGTAAAAATGGCTATAAGAGAAATAGAAACCAGGCATATATTCCATATAATGTGGCAGATCATAAAGATGGATTTTTCCCAGATGTAAATGCTGATGGAACGTATCCAGTGTTTAAGGTTGTAACAAAGGAATATGATGCTTTTTTATATGAGACAGGCACAAGCAAAGGGAAAGGCATTAGAAACTCCAGAAAGTAATGCGATAATAGGAGAATGGATAAGGCATAAACTTGGAGTGCCGGATGGTACATTATATTACGAAACAAATGTTAGATCAATATGGAAAAACAAAGGTTTTGTTTAAAAAGTATGAAGATGGCATATATACTTTGGAGTACTAATTCTGGCATTAAGGAGAGAACAATATGGAGCAGAAGATCAATATCGATAATTTAGACGATTTGCAAAAAACAGGCGTTAGTCTGCATGTATTATGCTATGCTTCCTAAAACAGACGCAAGATATAAGCAGAGAATGCATGATTGGGAAGTGTTAGAAAAAGAGATTTGGAACAAAGAAAACAACATATAAACATGCAAAGGATGCTTTTTGATTTTTATTTTTCTAACAATGGAAGAAAAGGCTGGAGTGATGATAGAGATTTAAAAAAGACGAGGACATGCATATCAGGAAGTGTTTGAGCTGTATAAGGATTATTCTGCAGACCAATTGGAAAAAGCTGTAGCGGAGATTATTCATGGATATGAGAATGAAGAACCAACATTTGTATCTATGAAATGTGGTTTTCCAGATACAGTACATAACATTCTCAATGGCAACAAAGATATAACAGTTGATGGCGTTTATACTCTGAAAGAGGAATTGAATATTGGAAAGCATGTATTTGTTACATTGGGAGGAGACACAGGAAAATCAGAGGTTGATTGGGTTCCAGGGTTTATAGGAGTAGCACATGTTATTAAAGAGCCATATGATTTTGGATATAATGGTAAAGAAAAGTACTTTAAGTTTGATATAGAAGTTGACTGCGTTTTTGATAAGCCATTTAAAAGAGAAGATTTTTTAAGTTATAGAGACGCATACGATGCTCCATATATAGGACCAGAGTTATCAAGAGATCCGTCACAGGCATTAAGTACTTTGGATATGATAAAGGCTGTTGCTGTTATACGTGCAGTACTTGATGAATTCCCAGAAATGCTTGAAAAAATTTAAAGGAATTTTTGACAGAGAGTTTATGGACAGGGTGCTTGGAGCAGTTACTGTAATGATACCAACATCTGTAAAATTTGGAGAAAGCAAAGAGGATGCAGTAAATTCTATTCAGGAAGAAATGAGCATAGAGAATGAAGGCTCTGAGGAGGAAGAAATGGAATCTAAGCCATATATTGAACCTGATTATTATACAGGGTGTTCACGCAAAAATAAGGATACGGGGGACTGTATATGCACACAATAGAATTGTATTTGGAGCACCAGGAACAGGAAAAAGTTTCAAGCTGAATCATGAGCAGAAGGATCTTATTTCAGAAGGTGGAGAGTACGAAAGAGTTACATTCCATCCAGATTATTCATATGCTAATTTTGTTGGAACATATAAGCCAGTACCTACAAAAAATGGAATATCATATGAGTATGTTCCTGGACCATTTATGCGGACATATGTAAAGGCAATAGAAAATGGACAGTCGGAGAATAAGGAAGATGTAAAACCATTTCTGCTTCTTATAGAGGAAATTAATAGAGCAAATGTTGCAGCTGTATTTGGAGAGGTATTTCAGCTTTTAGAATCGCGATGATAGAAATGCAAAGCCAATATCCAGTTAAACCTTCTGAAGATATAAAGGCATATTTGGCAAAAAGAACTTGGTGGAAGGCCAGAGCAGTATGATGAAATAAAGATACCAGATAATATGTATATCTGGTCAACTATGAATAGTGCTGATCAGGGCGTATTTCCAATGGATACAGCATTTAAAAAGAAGATGGAACTTTGAATATATAGGTATTAACCATAAGGAAGAAAAAAGATTAAAGATACATATTTGAGTGTGTGATAAAGCACAGGTGCCATACAGAGTTGACTGGAATGAGCTTAGGAAGGCTATAAATACAACACTTGCTTCTAGAGATTATAAGATAAATGAAGACAAGCTTATGGGGACCATTTTTTGTATCTAAAAGCATTTTAGAGAATGAAGATGCGTTTAGAGAAACTTTTTAAGAGTAAAATTATTATGTACTTATTTGAAGATGCAGCAAAGCAGAGAAGGCATATGTTGTTTGAAGAAAGGCTGTGATGAGGATATAAGAAACCAATATTCAGCGATTTGCGAGGAATTTGATAAAAGAGGCATAGATATTTTCTGTAAAGAAACTGAGACAAAATCAAGAAAGAATATTTGAGTGAATTAGAATGAGAAGGGAATGTTACTGGATGATTTCTAAATATGTCAAAGAGCAGAAGCGGTATACTCAAGATGAACTTAGAAAAATATTTGAATGCACTGCTGATGAAACAGTGCAGATTATAAGAAAGTTAAAAAAGAGTATGGAATTGTTAAAAATGTAAAAAAAAGTGATAGGCAAAGTATGCTCTCTGACTTAGTTGAGGAAGATATCAGAGTAACAGATATCGAAAGTGGAGAGCGGGAATTGTATTATGTGTTTTCATTTGTTGGAGTAATTGTTGTATATGGACGGGTATTAAAGTGTTATCCTAAATATATTAATTCTTGTGGTAGTCCAATAGCGCAGATGAAGCAGATTATGCGTGTTTTGGAAAAATATAAATTCAAAAGAGCAGGTAATAAAACTGTATAATGAAAGTGATGATGGAGGATCGTTTAACTTATTGGCAGTAATGCTGTATTTGCTGCAGGATTATTATGATAATGGAATATATGCTAATGACGTTGAGATTGTTGAGGCTAATGGCACAGGAGAAATACTGTGGGACAGAACAATCAATGAAACATTTTCATATATATCAAATAACAGGCCATATTATACTGAATTACAGACAAAAAGCGAACTTCTGATGAATATGATTTTATCAGACGCTTATATGCATGTGTATTGACTAAATTTTCAAAGGAACTTGAAGAATCCGATCTGCCAGAGTTATTTAATATTGTGACAGTAGAGCTGTCAGAAGAACAACTGGAAGATTTGGGAGATGAAGATTATATTTTATATAGGATACAAAATGAACTTAATGTGCAGTACAACACAAGAAAAACAACTGGTATTGAAGGCAATGTATGCGTATATAGCACAAAAAGCAAGCTTTTAATAACATTGATAGTTTTAGCATATATGGTACCAACAGCTTTAACTTAGTATGGGAAAAAAAGTGTGTGCACAGAATTTTGGAAATGTTTTAAATGTAAAATTATCAGAGCTGCCACTTGGAGTCTGTGATGATTATAAAGAAAGTAAAGATAGTACTTTAATAGAAATAATTGACAGACCAGTATGGCATAAGACTTCAGATAATATTAGTGATGGAAAGTCAGATACACTAAGACCAGATTTGATTAGTATTTATGAGTGTGGTGATAGTGGAGAATATTGTTTTGGCATATATGATGCAAAAAGTATTATAACATTAATTTTCATAAGAATGCGTCAGAATACAAAGTTATAGGACAGCCTGGAGTGGCAGATGTTACAAAGCAGTATTTATATCAGCTTGCGTACGATGATTTTATAGCAAAGCAAGGATACAAATATGTGCAGAATATGTTTTTTTTGTCCTGATGAATCTGGGGATAAAGAATATGGATGGGTGCAGATGGATATGCTTCATCAAATCGGAGATAAAAAAACTAGAGAATGTAGCAGTTGTAAAGCTTTTGTGCATCAGAAATGTATTCTTTATATTTGGCAGATCATATAGTAAATGAAAATGAGATGGACAAATATATTCCAGTAATTGGACGACATGAAGTAGATAGTCAAAACTTTGCAAATAGGATGATGGCATATCTTACGAGAATCACAACTGCCAGCAAATTGGCTGAAAAGAAACTGGAAATGAAATCGGACAGAGGCAGGCTTATATATCCCAAACAGATAAAAAAGAGAATTGGGTGCAAAAATTATATATGATGCTATATGCCCCGTTGCAAGTAATGCTTTTTATGGATTTAATCCATATGAAAAAGAGGACCATGAAAGTATGGTGGCAGAGGATATGGGCGATTCTTATAATCGGTGCAGTCAGATTGCGGATGCCTCTATTGAGATAGAAGAAATTATAAAAGATTTATCAGAAGCGGAGCTTAGAGGATGAAAAAGTACTTAAAGTAGTACTAAAAAAATGCATTGAAAGTAAATCAGATATTAAACCTATGGCGGATGGAACATCGCTTGATATGCTGACAGACAAAATAATGGAGCTTGTTAGAGATGTGTATTTATAGTGTGCGAGCTAATGTACAGTTATAAGTATAAATGTCAGATAAGAAGTAAATGAGAAAAAGAACTGGAAAGCTAGGAAACAACAGATTGTTGAGGTGATTTTGTGGCAGATGATTTAACAAAAAAAGAACAGCGACATAAAAATATGAAAAATATTCATGGGAAGGATACCAAAATAGAAGTTATATTAAGAAAGGCTTTATGGAACAAAGGGTATCGGTATCGCAAGAATTATAAAAAACTTCCAGGAAGTCCAGATATCGTGCTGACAAAGTATAAGATAGCTATTTTTTGTGATGGAGAATTCTTTCATGGAAAAGATTGGGATACTTTAAAAAAAAGAGACTTGAAAAAGAGTAACAATAGTGAGTACTGGATTAGTAAGATATCCCGCAACAAAGAGAGGGATGATGAGATAAATAAGAAATTGGACTTTGAGGGCTGGACTGTAATCCGGTTCTGGGGTGAAGATATAAAGAAACATACGGATGAGTGTGTGAAGGTTGTGGAAGAGACAATTTTTTGATATGGTTATGTATGATAGCAATGATGTGTAGAAGTAATAAGCAGTGGAGAAGGGAGAAAATAACTTATGACTACAGAAGAAATTTTTACATTTAAATTTAACAGATGAACAGTATGCGGCGGTAATTGACGATTCAAGAAACATATTATGTCTGGCTTGCGCAGGTTCCGGGAAATCAAGAACTTTGGCATACAAAATAGCGTATTTGATATCCCAGGGTGAGGAACCAGAAATTATTATTGCGTTTACATTTACAGAAAAGCAAAGAGAATCTATCAAACGTAGAGTTGCGGAAGCATTGCGAAAGTTTGGATTATCTGAAAATATTGTAGGGGCTATGTTTATTTGGAACATTAGATGCGTTTTTGCCAGAAACTGCTTGGAGACATTAACGCAAAGTATCGCCAGTTTGATATTTTGGATCAGAACCGTTTGGTGTTATATGTAATGTCGAGACAGTATAAGGTGGGATTGAAGAATGGAAAGGGCTATTTTAATCGAATCAAAGAATTTACAGATGCATGGCAAACAATGCATAATGAAAATATAGATCTGAAAGACATTGAGAAATATGATACGGAATTGTTTAATAGTCTGTCATGTCTTTCTGATTCAATGAGTGCAGATGGTTACATGGATTTTTTCTTTTGCAATATATCTTGCAGTTCAGGAATTAAAAAAAAGATAGAAAAAAAGGAAGGTTCATATATTGAGAAGTTTAAGTATCTTTTTTGTTGATGAATATCAAGATATTAATCCTATTCAGGAAGAGTTTATAAAAAACACTATCTGAATTTTTAGATATGTTATTTGTGGTTGGGGATGATGATCAGTCAATATATGGCTGGAGAGGTGCAAATGTACAGAATATTTTGACTTTTAAGGATAGATATAAAGATGTTAAAATACATAAGTTGTTGGTCAATTTTAGAAGTACAAAAGCCATAGTAGAGACTGCAAATAGTTTTGTTCAAAAACAATTCCGTTTGAAAGATTACCTAAAAGAGATAAAATACCATCAGAATGGTAATATTCAGGATTTGCGGAACTTGTGGTTTCAGGCCAGGGAAGATGAAGCTAAATGGGTTGCGCAGCGAATTAAGTCACTAATTGGCACAACATATATTGAATATAATTCGGATGGAACAGAAAAAAGCAGAAGAGGACTTACTTATAGTGATTTTGCAGTACTTATTAGGAGCATTCGCTCAAAAAAGACGAGAATAAGGATGTTCAGTTTGTAAATGCAATGAGGGAACTGGATATACCTGTGAAAAACTTCTGGAGAAGGCGGAATTTTTGATAGGCCATATGCACAATGTATATTGGAAATAATGGAGTTACTGAGAGATGGAACGGAGTAAATCGAACTGATGCGGAGAAATGCTTTGTGGAATCAGTCTTGCCTATTTTTCCAGATGCGGATAAGAATAAGTACTTTAATGTTTTGCAGGAATGGTATTCGAACATATATACACCAGCAACATCGGCAAGAAGAAAAGTATACCCGCAGAATTTTTTTACATCAGCTAGTCGATGCGCTTAATTTACGAATGGTTAGAGATGAAACAGCTTTAAGAGATTTGGGATTATTTAGTGATATAATTAAGGATGTGGAACAAACATATGTAAGTATCGATTCTGAATGGAGATATAGAGAAATGCTTAACTTTCTGCAGAATATAGCGCAGAATTATGAATTAGATTCTGTAGACTACATTTCAAAGGTTGATGCGGTTAATGTATCTACCATACATAAAGTTAAAGGACTTGAATATCCTGTTGTGTTTGTGGTGGATTTGGTTAATCAACGTTTTCCTGGTAAAAAAGGACAGTACAGTGGAATTTTGCCAAAAAAGAATTGATGGGAAATGCAATAGATAGAGGTGCATATGGCAATAGACTAGAGGATGAAGCCAGGTTGTTTTATACAGCTATTACTAGAGCAGAGCGTTTGCTGTATTTGACAGGAAGTGAAATTCATCCTGGATTAAAAAACAAGAAGAAACCATCTGTTTTTACCGCAGAATTGAATCACCCTGATATGAGAAAAGATATGACTATAGATGAGTTAGCTGATAAGATTGAACCTATCCCAAGATTTGATGACAATGAACTGCCAACAGATTTTTTCGTCAGTTAAATCATATCTTAAATGTCCATTCATGTATAAATTGCAGAATATATATGGGTATAATGCGGCAGTTCCTGAATTGTTTGGATTTGGACAAACTACACATACAATATTGGAAAGATTGCACCAGAAATATAAGGATAGAATTCGACAGAGAAAGAAATCTTTGATATGGTTGAAGATACATTTATGCTTTAAGCATGTATTTCCAAGTAATGATCCGGTAAATAGACCGGGTTCTTATGAACGAGCTAAGATGCTTGTTCATGAAATTATGAAAAAATACGTGAATACATATTCAGATGATTTTTGCCGGATTCGTCAAGATGAGGCACGATTTGAATTGTTGGTAGATGAGGCGTTGATTACAGGTTCTATTGATTTGTTGTTGAAAGAGGATGAAGCTCAAAACATTGATGCAAAGAGAAGTAATCGATTTTAAGTCAATGGAAATGTCAGATAAATTGGAAGAATTTGATTGGCGAGAAATGTCGCTTCAAGTGCAACTGTATTCAAGAGCCGCAAAAAGAAGTAATAGGAGAGAATGCGGAGACAGGATATGTCCATACATTAAAGGATAATAATAGAGTGAAAGTTCCAGTTGATGAATTATCAGTTAAAAATGCAATTGGTGCGATTGAATGGGCAGTAAAAGGTATTTTGCAGGAAGATTTCCCGATGAGAGCGTGTTCTGCAAATTGTACAGAATGTGACTATCGGGCTCTGTGTAGGCAGGAAAAGAGAGGAGTTTAAGCGAAAAAGAGCTACCTCCAGTTATTAATACTCCTGTAGGAGAACGAGTTATTAAAAGCATTTGAAGAGGATGAATTATAGATATGAGAATAAAATATGAAGCAATAGATATTTTCTCTGGATGTGGTGGAGTTTTTGTGGGCTTTCTTTAGCTGGATTTAAAATAAAGTCAGCAGTCGAAATTGAAAAGCATGCTGTAGATACATATCTGAATTATGAGCCATTAAGCAAAGTGAATGTATTAAATGAGGATATTTGTAAGTTGAGTGGTGAAAAAATATTGAAAGCTGCAAAAATAAAAAAGGATGATATTTATTTGTTTGCAGGATGTCCGCCTTGCCAGAATTTTTTTCGAGACAAAATCCACTTAATAAAAAACAAAACAGAGGAAGAAAGAAAAAAGTTATTATTTGAATTCTTACGTATTATCGAGGAAATTTTGCCCCCATTTATATTGATGGAGAATGTTCCAGGAATAAAGTCAGAAATAAATGGTAAAATTTTAACGGAATTTTTAAATAGATTGAAAAGAAAAATATGATGTGTATGATGAAATTTTTAAATGCAAAGAAATTATGGGGTTCCACAAGCAAGGAGAAGATATGTTCTACATGCAGTTAGGAAAGATATTAATAATGAGTTAAAAACATATGGTTTTGTCTTTGCATTGCCAATAGCAACACATAATAAAAATGGTACAGATGGATTAAAATCATGGAAAACAGTGAGAGATGCAATTGGTGATTTACCGCCCATTAAAGCAGGGGAACTTTATCAAGGTAATGTTAATATTCATAATCACAAATGTGCTTCTCTTTCAGATATTAATCTAAAAAAGGATAAAAAGAAATACGAAAACATGGAGGAACGAGAACTGGTCTCCCGGATGAGTTGGTATTAGAATGTCATAAAAAAAGAAAGACAGTAAAGGAAATGTGTTTAATGGTCATAAGGACGTGTATGGAATAATGGATCCAGATAAGCCATCTCCTACGATTACAGGTGGTTGCCTTTGTTATTCTAAGGGAAGATATGGACATTATAGTCAAGATAGAGCAATTTCGATAAGAGAAGCGTAAAACACGATTACAGACATTTCCAGATGATTTTATTTTTTAGTAATTCATTGACTGATTCTGCTTTGCAAATTGGAAATGCAGTACCAATTGATTTGGTTAAAGTCAGCGGAAAGGTTTTTAAAGAGGCTATAAAAAAGCAATAAGAATTAATAGAAAAAAAGAGTTAGGTACACAAGGTGGGAAGTAATATATGGATTATAATCAGATGCAAATGACAATAGAAACAATTAAGAGAATGAAAAATAGAGGTGTGTTTATTAATTATATTGAATATATAGACTTTCCATTCTATAAAAATTTAATTCCGAGAACAAGAATAAACTTTGAATTTCCAATGACAGTTTTAATTGGAAAAAAATGGTTCTGGAAAGAGCTCGACATTGCATGCTTTATTCGGAGCACCTCAGGGATATACATGTAGTGATTTTTGGTTTTCGACAGATGTCGATCCTATAGCAGAGAGCGGGGATAGAAATCGTTATTTTTATGGATATATTGAAAATAAGGATAGTGATATTAAAGAGGTTATGAAACTCCGGATGAAAAGAGGTTCGGAAACCAAGAAGGAAGATTTGGATTACTGGGAAACTAGCAGACCATTGATGAAGGATGGAATGTTACAGAGTAAAAAGAAATTCACCAGTAAATAAAGATGTCATATATCTTGATTTTAGAGCCGAGGTAAGTGCATTTGATAAAATATTTCATTTTTTCAAAAGAAAACTTAGATGAAAGAAAAAAATTTATTGCGTCAGAGATCTAAATATTTAAAGCGTTTATTTAATGGTGAACCGATGTGATTCAAAGGGACACAGGATAATAAAGTGGGCAATTTAGAGATATTGTCAGAAAACACAGTAAAATGTATTGGCAAAAGATATTAAATAAAGAGTATACAGATATTAGAGTAGCAGAACATAAACTATATAGAAATATGGGTACATCTGTATACATGAAAACAAATATGAAATGGGATATTCGGAAGCTAATGCTGGAAGTGGAGAAATTGCTGTTGTACAATTAGTAAGAAGAATTGAAAAAGGCAAGGGATTATTCTTTAGTGTTGTTGGATGAACCAGAGGTGTCATTGCATCCAGGAGCACAGGAAAACTTAAAAAGAATATTTGCTTGAGGCAATCAAGACTAAAAAAATTACAAGTGGTTATTTCTACTCATTCACCAACATTAATAAAAAGGATTACCAAGCTCTGCTATTAAATTATTTAAAACGAATGAATATGGAAAATTTTATGTTCAAGAAAATATTAATTATGAAGAAGCCTTTTTGATATAGAAAATAGGGTTTCGAATAAAAAAAAATGATATTTTGTGAGGATTATGCAGACACAAAAACTTGTTGAAAAAGTTTTGATGTATATAAATAAAGAACAGTATTTTTGATGTTGTATATTATCATGGTGGGGAGAAAACCTTGGTAAATCATTATATGACACCTATTGCTCTTAATAGATATTTATCACAAAAAAATTTATTTGATGTTAGATGGAGATATGAAAACAGATTATGTGTTTAATGAAGATGTGTTGACAAAAATCAAATAGAAGACGATAAATATTTAGAGAGATGTGTTAAGGATGCATATGGTATGTGTTTAGATACTTATCCAGATAGTGAAAATGGTAATGGACGTGTTGATCAAAAAATGTGAACAATATTTAAGTTATTTACGTTATTATAAAACAAATGTGTTTTATTTACCTGGGAAAATGATCCCAGAGGAAATCATTTTGAAAAGTAACTATGTTGATAAGATGTATAAAGAAATATTGAACCAGTACAGAATAATTAATGCATTTAATGCGAAAGAAGTTATAAGAGAAATATCAGAGTTTGATCACGGAGATGGTTTGCATATTAATGATACAATATCGGTTTTAGCAAATAAATGGAGTCAAGAGGAAAGCATCTTGAAGGCAGAATTGATAGATATGATAAATGAAATTTTTAATAAATAATATAATTTATAAGCTTTTTTATGAGAAGAGAATTGTGGCAATTGATCTTTTTATACAGTATGTATTGGTTAAAATCAAAGAGCTATATAAGAATATTCTGAAATTTGATTTGTGTCAATAAAGCCTATGAGTTGTGGTGGGATTAACATGAGAATGATGAGATTCAAAATCATGGATATAAGCCAAATGGATTGGAAGCTTTTTCCAGAAAAATTATCTGACTGGCAGGGAAAACTATATGGAAGGTCTTGTTAAAGAGTATGCAAATTTTCTGAATGATGATAAAAAGCCTGCATCAGAGAGATTCTGGGAACTAGAAAAACGGATAAAAGAAGATAAACGTCATCCGGGAGTTGTCATGGAGTTGAAAAAATCAGAGGTAATATGGGATATTGCACGTCTTATAAGATTAAATGTAATTACGTACAAGGATTTATCGGACTTTAGTGATGAATTACAGAATGAAGCAATAAAAAGAATACTTGAGATGAGCAGGTGATACATATGGAGATTGGTGCAACAAAAGCAGTTCAAGATCGACTAAAAAAACGACAAAGATTGAAGAAAGCGCAGGTGCTTCACTTGTGTTCTGCTGGGACACACATTTGACGAAAATAAGAGGAAGAAATGTCTTGTTTATTGTGAATGCCAGTAATCGTTATACAATAGCAATGACAGATATTGAACCAAGAAACTGGAATTACTATACAATGTATATCCGCAGTGTGATTCATGGCGTGATGCAGGAAATGGGATATTCCGAGGATCAGATAGGGCAGTATTTTAAAATGTCAGGCGATACAACTGTAACCAAAACTCATGGTAGGAAATCGGTTGGTGGCATTAACAGAATGGTAATGGATGCACAGTATTTTGGTAAGAAGCTGGAGAAAGAAGCAAAGTATCAATGGGAACTTAGTGAGTATCTGAATAGAGATATCTGCCAGCCAGAGGGATTTGATGCGTATGGATATCCGAACGAACTTTTTAAATTAGACATGGAACGATTAGGGATTCTGCTAAGAGAAAGCCTGTAAAGATAATCGATTTTACCAGGTACATAGATACTAATCGCAGTTCTAACCATTAGCGCAAAAAAGAATTGTTAAAACAATTGTTTGGGCATAAGAAGTTAGTTTGCAATGACGAAAAGCAAGATGTATAAAATAATTCGTCGCTAAAAAAGTGACGAAAAAAGCGACTGAAAAGGAGAACATTTATGAGCATAACATTTGAAATAGTCAAATTTAAAAAGCCAACAAAAGATGATTTGTCTAATTTGCATATGTTTAATCCTTATGGTTCAATTCCAATATTAGATGATGATGGCGATAGCACGGGATGGAATATTTATATGTTCAGGGTTGATGATAAGGATATATAGAATATTATAAATAGCAGTTATGCAGTCAAAATGGAACTCCCAGAATGCATTACAGATTATGATAGTTTTTTTGAAGATTTGGGATTCACTAAAAGAGGTAGTAAGGAATGGAGATGTTCGCATTATAAAATCCAATTCCAGATATATTACTATTTCTTATGGTGATAAATCAAAGGAGATAGAAAAAAGCAGGCTTGAAAAATATAAGGTGATGGTTCAAACAAAATGTGTTGTTTTGAAGATTAAGGCTTTATGGAACAGCAGTGAAAATAATTTATATGGTATAGAAAAAAGAAAGCTATAAAGTGTATACCAGATATTGAAGATTATGAATATGTTCCAGTTAATAATAGTATGCTGGCAAAAAAGCAGAAATTCCCTTCTTGATATTTGAAAGAAACTGGGGAAAATGTTTTTTATAGAGATGTATTGATAGAATCTAGAGAAAGGAACACTTTTATGAGCAAAGAATTACAGATAAGAAATAGCACTGTGGATTTTCTAGTTTTTACTAGAGATGCAGGAGAAGACGGAATAGAAGTCAGGGTTCAGAATGGAGATGTATGGCTTACGCAGAAGGCAATTTCACAGCTTTTTGATGTAGATAGAAGTGTGGTTACAAAACATCTGAGTAATATTTTTAAAGAGGGAGAATTAGATGAAAATTCAACTTGTGCAAATTTTGCACAAGTTGCCGATAACGGAAAAACATACAAATACAAATTTTATTCGTTAGCAGCAATTATTGCTGTGGGGTATCGCATTGATTCAGAACGGGCAACACAGTTCAGGACATGGGCAACCAAAGTGTTGGATACATTTACAAAGCAGGGTTATGTTCTAGATAAAAGCAGGTTGATTAATGGACAGATTTTCGATGAAGATTATTTTGAGCATCTTATTGCTGAGATTCAGGAAATCAGAGCAAGTGAACGAAGATTTTACCAGAAAATCACAGATATATATGCAACAGCAGTTGATTATGATAAGAATTCACAGGTAACAAGAGAGTTTTATGAAACAGTTCAGAATAAGATGCATTATGCAGTTCAGGGTAATACAGCGGCAGAAGTGATAGTGGCAAGAGCTGATCATAATAAGGAACATATGGGACTTAAATCATGGAAAAACGCGCCTGATGGTAAAATAGTAAAAACAGATGTGTCAATTGCAAAAAACTACTTGGAAAAGAAGAACTTGCAGAATTAAATGAGATTGTCACAATGTATCTTGATTATGCAACAAGACAGGCACGAAGACATATTCCTATGACTATGGAAGATTGGAAAACAAAGCTTGACGCATTTCTTAGATTTAATGATGCGGATGTACTTCAGGATAAAGGAAAAGTGACAGCAGCCATTGCAAAAGCCTTTGCCGAGAGTGAGTTTGAGAAATACAGAGTTATACAGGATTCACTATATGAAAGTGACTTTGATAAATTGATGAATGATATGGAAAAGAATGATGCTATCCATTAGTACCTCAAAATTTCTAGTTGCAGAAACATCGTCCGGAGATTATAATCTCCATAGGTGGACTTGCAAACTATCAGATGATTATTCTGTGAATAGTCAACGAACCTGCAAACCACCGGAACTACACACAATAATGGCAATATAGCAATGGTACTGAATTGGTACTAAAAATATGTGAAACGAAAAAATAATGTGTGGAAAAGGCTTGAGTTATCAATACTAAATGGTATAGATAACTACATTAAAATAACCAAAACCTAACCAGACTCTGCGAGTTTAAATATCGGACAGAAATGCCGAAAGCCTGTATTTATGCGGACTTCCGGCATTTACTTTTCCTGGGATGAGTTTATGGTAGGATAGTGTCAAATGACCTATGAAAAAACGAGCCAAAGAAAAAAGGCTCAAATGAACCTTGAAAACTGTAGATATTTTATGTTGTGGTAGCTTACCGCCACCCTTGACGGCACGAAAAAGAACTGCTGTAGGTGAATCACCGACGGCGAAGAACTCAAGAACAGTTTGAATTTTCCGTCGTTTACAGCAGTGTAGCAGTTCTTTTTCGTGCCATCAAGGGCAGGCCGCTTTGCGGTGGCTGGGATAATTACCTCTGGCTCTGAATCTAAGAACAGTTAGCGGCTTCGCCGTGTTGCAGGTTCAGAATCGTCTGTTGACCAAGGAAGATGAGAAGCTGCCATTTGCCCAGCATCGTGTCAGCCTGAGACAGCATTTCGACTTCATTTAAGACTTTATAGTTGTTGTGTTTGTGTGGTCTTAGGAAGTTGTAATAAGCAACCCAGAGGGCGAGATCATAGTTAGCTCCATCGATGTTATCAAAGCCGTTGGTTTTACGATAGGAAGCTTTGTATGTACGGTTTAAGCGCTCAATCATCTGTTTGTAAGGCCTGAATTCTTTAGAAACCTCATTGTCATTGGTGAGGCCGATTACCTGTGTGATTTCAAACTTAAACTTATCACCGAATTCATGGAAGAACTGCTGGGCGGCAAGGGGATATGCACTGTAGCCATCTGCAATGAACTTAAAGTTCTTAGGCAGTTCTTTTTAGATGTTGGAATGCCATCCGCATTGCCAGAATGCATGGACCAACACCACGATTATCAGATACTTGATAGCCGATAACAGAGCGTTTGGCAGCATCCATGATAAACCAGATATAGGTTTTGATACCACGGATTTTGATGTATGTCTCATCAGCAGTAAATACATTGCCAGTTTTGTAATCGTAGTTGTCTACGAAAGGTTTTATGCAGACAGAGGCGGTTTTGCAATAGTTGGCAACTTGCTGGTGTGAGATGCTGATGCCGTGTATGTCCTTCAACGCCTGAGCGGTTTTACGAAGCGATAACCCAAGATTCACTTTGTAGGTAAGACAAAGTGACATGACATGCTGGTCATGTTTACTGAATTTTAGGGAAGAAGCATTCTTGGGAAGAGTGTTTAAATCCATGCGAAAGAAATCTATCTGGAATTCCCGGTAGATGTAATGGAGTTTATATTTGTTCTTGCCATAGTCCCTCCTTAAGGTCTTTTTTATCAACCTTGTTTAGATTGTGGAGGTAGTAAGGACATTTTGGATTTACGCATTTGTGGACAACAAAGTGTTTGCGGTCTTTCTTATGAGCCAGCGAGTGATTGCAGTGCGGGCATTTGAGGGAGTAGGACTTTGAAAAACGGTTTTCTTCCGGAGAGAATGCGGTGGAGCATACTTTGCACAGGATCTGTCCTTTTGAACCATTATTCTTGTAGAGATAAGGCTTTGGAGCATTGCAACGTGGACAGCTACAGTTGCCATCAATATCACATTCAGAACGGCGACTGACAGGTTTGATTTTCTTGCCATACTTCCATTCGAGGTAAGGAATGTAGTCTTTGTAATCCCATTTTTCGTAATAGATTATTTTTTTGGGAGCTTATCAATCTTGAATTTCTGATATTTTGGGGAATGGGAATCATCGAAAGCCCATTGCTTGAGAGGGATATATCTGCAGATAAAATTAAAAAGCCAGCAGAATAAATTTGTTTATGTTGGTATTGAATAAATAGAAGTAAATAAAGTATAATGTCCATGAGCATTGTCTCCTTGTTGATAATGGTGTTTGTGGTGAACTCATTATACTTCTTTTGGGAGGTCAATGCTCTTTTTTTATTTGCAAACCTCCAATAAATCAAGGTTTTAAAAAAGAATTTTAGAACAATAAAATGGGTAGTTTTTTGACACTACCTATGGTAGGATAGGAGGATGAAAATGATAACAGATGCATTTGACAATTCAGAGGTTTTATTTGGAACAAAAGATTTTTATGGAGAACAAAAACATTTATGCGATAAGTGTATGATCATATTTTCAGAACAGATATTTGAATACATGCTTGATACATATGAGCATCAGGAAGTTGGTGCAATAAGATGCCGCAATGGGATTACACCAGTGTATGTGTTTGACATAGAGGGAATGAAAATTGCCGGATATTTAAGTCATATCGGTTCTGCACTGGCAGGTGGAGATGTCATAGAGGGTGAACTGGCTTACTGGTGCTGTGAAGTTCGTTATGTTCGGCTCGGCAGGATCATTAGACAGTGGGCTGACAACAGGTAAATTTGTGATACCGACACACAGTTATCGGGAAGAGGGATTAAGTTATCACTATGCACCTCCGGCAGATTACATAGAGGTGAAAAATGCAAAAACAGTCAAAGCGATATTTGATGAATTAAAACTTCCAAATGTTTTAGGAAAAGTCTGGACAACGGATGCAATATATCGGGAAACAAAAGCCAAATTTGATGCGAGAAAAAAAGAGGGCTGCATTGCTGTGGAGATGGAACTTGCCGGAGTTCAGGCAGTCTGCGACTTTTACGGATGGGAGTTATATAATTTTCTTGTTACCGGGGATGTATTAGATCAGGAAGTTTATGATGTTTCCGGGCTTGCGGATGCCAATCATAATATGGATAAACTATATGTTGCAATCGAGATAGCAAAAAAGAATTTGAAACAGGGAAGGAGCATAAACGAATGATAAAGAAAATCACACGTGATCCAATGTTTCTTGCACAGAAATCGGTGGATGCGACTGAAGCAGACAAGCAGGTGATCTCGGATCTGCTGGATACTTTAAGAGCAAATTTAGATCACTGTGTTGGGATGGCGGCGAACATGATCGGAGGGAGCAAAAATATTATTGTAGTGGCAAAGCAGGACCATTTCAGTTTGCAATGATCAATCCGGTGATCGCAAAGAAAACGGGGGGCTTTTCAGACAGAGGAAGGTTGCCTTTCGCTAGATGGAGTAAGACCATGCACAAGATACAAAAGAAATTGAAGTAGACTATCTGGACACAAATTTTAAGAAGCAATGACGGCAAATATATAGGCTGGACTGCCCAGATTATCCAGCATGAGGTAGATCACTGCAACGGCATCGTGATCTAGTTTTGATAGAAATTCAATCCAAGGAGGAAAATCATATGTTATTGATCTGTTATCCAAAATGCTCCACCTGTCAGAAGGCAAAGAAAATGGTTAGATGGTAAGGATATCGCATATACGGAGCGCAATATCGCAGAGGAAAATCCAACTTACGAGGAATTAAAAAAGAATGGTACGAAAAAAGTGGGCTCGCCATTGAAAAAGTTTTTTAATACAAGCGGACTTTTATACAAAAAGCATGCAGTTGAAGGATAAATTACCAGGAATGGGCGAGGAGGAGCAGTTAAAACTTCTTGCAACAGACGGTATGCTTGTGAAGCGTCCGCTGGTTGTGGATGGAGATACTGTGCTGACCGGTTTTAGGGAAGTGGAGTGGACCGAAAAACTGCTCTCATAAAAAGAAAATTTTGATGGAAGGAATGAATATGACGACGAATCATCTGATTTTAGATTTTTCACATGTCTATTGTGACGAGAAGATACCAAAGAATGATAGAGTTCACTGGCTGGACTGTTCTGATATTGCGGAATGTGATTTATATTGTTCTAAACGTGCAGAAGAAGAAATCAGAGCGAGGATTGAACCGTATGGAATCCCGCGGAATTCATTTTCTGGATTCTGGAAATTATCACTATGTGACAGGAATTATGACGGAACAAATCAAACAGGGGTTCTCACTGATTCTGTTTGATCATCACACAGATATGCAAAAAAACCGATGATTGAGCATATGACAAGCTGTGGCGATTGGGCAGGAAAAGTATTAAAAACAAATCCATGGTTACAGCAGTTGATTTTGATTGACCGCAGGAGCGTGATATCCAGCAGATATACAGTGAAAAAGAAGGTCTGGTGACCAGCACAGAACTGCGGGAAAAATTAGTTACTTTTTCGGCAGAAGAGATTCAAAGTGGAGAAGCTGGAAATAAAATTTCGAAAATAAAAAAGAACTTTCCGGTTTACATTTCCATAGACAAGGATATTTTAGATGAAGAATATTCAGAGACAAATTGGAGTCAGGGAAAAATGTCATTGCCTGTGCTAGAACGATTGCTGATGCCATTTTTAAAGAGTGGAAATATTTTTAGGCATTGATATTTGCGGGGAATGTCAACAGGGAATGCTATTGCCGCAGTATTTGGAAGCAGAGGAGATTAATGGAGAAACAAATAAAGAATTGTTTGATTTTCTGATGCATTACTCGCACATGTAAAGTTTGAATGAGCAGTGTATTTTGTAAAAGTTCTTGACAACTTTTGATTTTTGTATAAGATAAAGGATAGAAAAAAGAAAGGCACGCATGTGATGGGTGAATGGAATGATTAACAGATAATTTGATTCAGAAGAAGGAAAGTGAAAGCTTTCTGCGTAAACAAGACAGACAGTTAGGAAACCCGGGGAAAGGGTTTGTTTGTGTGTTTCTGAATTAGGTTATTTGAAAATCTCATTTGCTGACATCGGTGTGGAAGATAGATATTACAATGTAGCATGTAATGCGGGACATCATGGATTTATGGATGAAGATGGTATTATGTAAACTAAAAGCAGATACCGTGATATCCATCCAGAGTGATCGTAACTGCCAGAAGAATAAGAGATTTCAAAAAAGTCTGTTTCAGGAAACTGGAACAGACTTTTTTCCCCTGCGGAAAACAAGGGAGAACAAATCCTCTGCTCACCAGAGGGTTCGCATTTTCCTTCGGAAAACGAGGAGGATTTATGTTACAGATTAAAAATTTAAGCATTACTCATAAAAAGGACCTGCGTGTTATTTTAAATGATTTTTCCTGTGTGTTAAATGACGGCGATAAGGCGGTCATTATCGGGGGAAGAGGGAAATGGAAAGTCAACGCTTTTAAAATGGATTTACGATGAAAAGCTGGTGGACGATTACTGCGAGACAGAAGGTGAACTGATCCAAACGAAGGAGCGTATCGCTTATCTGCCACAGGAACTGCCGAAAGAAAAACGGACATTAACAGTCTGTGAGTTTTTATGGAAGAGGAGAGCTTTTGGAGCAGACACCAAAAACGCTGGGGCAGATGGCGGCAAAATTTCATGTCCCGGCAGATTTCTTTTTACCGGGGCAGGCGCCCCATGGAAACACTGTCGGGTGGAGAGAAAGTCAAGGCGCAGATGATGAAACTGCTTTTGACGGAGCCGACAGTCCTTTTTGCTGGATGAACCGTCCAATGACATTGATGTGGAGACGCTGGAATGGTTAGAGCAGCTCATTCAAAACTGGAAACATATTGTGCTGTTTATTTCGCATGACGAGACGTTGATTGAAAATACAGCGAATATGATCATTTACATCGAGCAGATCCGCAGAAAAACTGTGAGCAGATATACGATCACAAAAATGTCCTACGAACAGTACCGAAAAGAGCGGCTGCGCAATTTCGAAAATCAGGAGCGGCAGGCAGAGAGTGAAAGACGTGAAAAGAAGATACGCGAGGAAAAGTTAAAGCGTATTTATCAGAGTGTGGACTATGCACAGGAGACGATCTCAAGGCAGAACCCGGCAGGCGGGAGACTGTTAAAAAAGAAAATGCACGCAGTAAAATCCATGGAGCGGCGTTTTGAAAAAGAAAAATGAGAACATGACCGAGATGCCGGAGCAGGAGGGCGCGATCTTCTTTAAGCTTGGAAGTAAGGAGGCGGCAATTCCGGCAGGAAAAACAGTGATCGAGTACGAGTTGCCAGAACTGTGGACGCCGGATGGGGAGCGCATTCTGGCTGAAAATATTTTTCTCCGCATACGCGGTTCTGAAAAGATTTGCATCACCGGGAAAAAATGGAGTCGGTAAGACGACTCTGCTTCATAAAATAGCGGAGGAGCTGTTGAACAGAAATGACATTCACGCGGAGTATATGCCGCAGAATTACGAGGAACTGTTGCAGTTACATGTGACGCCTGTGGAATATTTAGATCAGACCGGGAAAAAAGAGGAGCGGACAAAAATCAGGACATTTCTGGGCGCGTTAAAATATACGGCAGATGAGATGGATCATCCCATCGCAGAGTTATCCGGTGGACAGAAAGCAAAAATTTTTCTACTGAAAATGAGTATGTCCGGGGCGAATGTACTGATTTTGGATGAACCGACAAGAAATTTTTCACCGCTGTCCGGTCCGGTCATCCGTGAAATGCTAAAGGAATTTCCGGGGGCAGTCATCAGTATCTCGCATGACAGAAAGTATATTGATGAGGTATGCGATAAAGTATACTGTCTGACGGAAACAGGGTTACAGTTGCAGGAAAAATAGAAATCATAGACTATTGACAAAACTTTAACACTTTAAACGAAAAAAGTGCTTGCCAATCCGCAAAAAAACGTATATCATGTTTGATAAATACAGAAAGCGAAACAAGGAGAGGATTAGCATGGAAAAACGTATTTCAGGTCACACAGGTTTACTGGCATTGATCGGATCACCGGTCGGACATTCAGGTTCACCTGCAATGTATAACTACAGTTTTGAAAAAACTTGGTCTTGATTATGCTTATGTGGCATTTGATATAAAAAGAAGATAAGGTAAAAGATGCAATCGCGGCGATGAAAACATTCAATATGCGTGGGTGCAATGTGACGATGCCGGACAAGGTAGAGGCAAAGAAAGTATATGGATGAACTTTCACCGGCGGCGCAGATCATCGGTGCAGTCAATACAATCGTCAACGAAAACGGAAAACTGACCGGATATATTACAGATGGCGAGGGATTTGTCCATAACTTAAGAGATCACGGAATTGAGATCAAAGGCAGAAAAATTACAGTAGCCGGAGGTGGGGGGCGCGGCGACTGCGATTCAGGTACAGTGTGCATTAGACGGAGCACGTGAAATTTCGATTTTCAATATCAAAGACGCATTTTTCGAGCGAACTCTGAAGACCGCAGAAAAGATCAGGAAAGCAGTACCGGAGTGTGTGGTCAATGTATATGACATTGCAGATACAGCAAAAATGACGGAAGAGATCCAATCCAGTGATATTTTTTGCAAATGCTACAATTGTAGGAATGAAGCCGATGGATGACCAGAGTGTTGTGAAAGATCTGTCTGCATTCCGCCCGGGACTTGTAGTTGCAGATGCAGTTTACAATCCGGAGGAGACAAAGCTCTTAAGAGAAGCAAAAGAAGCCGGATGCACCTGTGTAGGCGGAAAAGGAATGTTATTGTGGCAGGGTGTCGCGGCATTTAAACTGTACACAGGTCAGGATATGCCGGTGGAAGATGTGAAGAAATTGTTCTTCAGTTAATATAGAAATGGATTTATTGAAAAATGAGCCGGCAAAAGTGAAATACTTTTGCCGGCTCATTTTTTGATAGGAAATATTTTAGTTGGAACCATCTGCATATTTACAGATTTTTACAGGTCTGGTATCTTTATGAAAGCTTGGACGGTTCGTGGATATATTCATGAAGAAACCGCATCTTTGCAAGAAATCTGTGTTTCTTGTTTTTATCATTGTACAGAATAATGAGATTTTGTTACATTTATTCGATTCTAGTTAAGATGATTTCCTTCTCAGACAGTTTATCCAATTGTGTCTGATCAGCGGAAATTTCAAGAATGCGGGTAAACTGTTCAATATATTCGGCTGGAATTTGATCAAGTATTTGAAAGATTTCCTTGTATGCTCTGTCATATGCAAAACGGACATAATCTTCGTAAAGTTTTCGACCGAATGGTGATACGCGGATGATAACATCTTTTTTGTTATGGTTTGTATGATATTTTTCCAACAGTCCTTTTTCTGTCATTTTCTTTATGTTTTTGGAAAATGAACTTGGTGTAACGCCAAGATTTGAAGCGATTTCAGCCATTTTCAGATTATTGTCCTCATTTTCCAGAATACATTCCATAATCTGTATTTGAGCAGGAGAGAAAGAGGTACTCTCTGTATAACTATCTTCAACTTTATAAGCTTGTGCATATAAATTGCCAAAGCGAATTAACTGTTCTAAAAAGTTTCTGTATTTTCCCATCCAATTAAGCTGCATAATAGACTCCCTTGCATGTAATGAATCTATTATAGCATAATTGGATACAGAAACTCATCACAGGATTTTTGAACGGAAGAACCAACTATTCAAAATCCTGTGATGAAGAAGTAAATATTTTTACAGAAAACTTAATGTAGCTGTATTGGCAACACCAATCATGACAAGAATAAGAGTGTTGATCATCGCACCAAGCCATATTTTTCCGGTGGCTTTATAAAGGTGCCGGTTAATAACGGCGCTGGGAAAAAAGAAGTACGATCAGTGGAAGAACAACCATTGGATAGAGGCGGTCATCTGTCCATAAAGCAGTTTTTGTTGTAAATAATTTTATGTATTGTGCAAAGCATTAATTACAAAAATTCAAGCATATTTGCAAGACCGGAAAGAATTACATTTCTGGTTTCCTTTGCAGGATCTGCACATAATACGTAATTTTCTGTCATGGAAATGGACAGATAGTAAATAAAAGTAAAAAGGCAGATACTGCAATAAGACCAGAAGCTTGTCGGAGGTAAAGGTGCAGATACCGAGTACCCAGAATCGAAAAATCTGTCTGGCAAAAAGTATTCACCTGCAAATACGAAGCTGTAGAACAGGACAAATACAGTGATAGCGAGCAAAAGTGTTAAAAAGAAGTCTGTTCTTCCAATTTTTAACTGGGTGTATATGGCATGCCGTTCTTCAGGTGTTACATCCTGTTTCAGATAAATAGCAAATAGAATCAGTCCGACAATGCCATTGAAAACAGCCCATAACATAATAAAATTGGTAGAAGGCTGTGTAAAAAAGGATGCCTGTGTCATTGCTGTCTGATTTGGGAAAAAGACAGCATCCAGTTTTGAGACTGGAAAGAAGGAAACAGCAGAAATAATCCAGCTTGCAAACCAGCTCAGCCAGTATTTATATTTTTTAGCAGTTTTCACAGAGATGATATTGGCTTCTTCATTTGCAGATTTCAGGGAAGAAAAAACAGGAATCTGCAATAACAGCAGGGTAATCGGAAGAATGGAAAGAAATATTCCAATCACTCCGAGCAGGTTAAAGAGTTCTTTCAGAAACCAGACCTGATTCGTTGATGGAATAGAAGGCGACAGGTCAAAGCAGGCAGAAAAAGAAATCTACTACATAAGAGACGCTCTCCGATGAAAAAAATGCATACCCGGGTGGATTTCGGACGGATTGTAGACAACACGCAATGTGCGGTCTGCGGCACTTCCGTAATATTTTCAATTTCGGCGGAGGTAAGCTTTTTCTCTTCTGGATAAATAGAAATTTATTGCAGCCAGAACTTCCGGGCTGGAAGGGGTCAGGATGCCAGTTCCTTCTGCATTTGCGTAGCCACCTTCATCATATTTGGCGTAATCGATACCGACGTTTGCATCGATCATCTGGAATGTTTCATCATTTGAAAACATAAGAAATCCCATTGGCATGCCAGCCTGCACTTTATTGATTTCCTGTGTCTGATAATACATAAGTGTTGTCCAGACAGCCATACCACCATGGAATGTCCAAGAATACCGATATGTTCTTTGTCAATGTAATCCAGTTCATCGTAGGCATAGTCAACGACTGATACCATACCAATACCGTCTGTCATGGTAGAGGTCATAATATCGGCATTGGAACTGCTGGACTTGCCGTGAAAATAAGCATCATAAGTGATTACTGCAACACCGCGTCTTGACAGTTCAATTGCGTTAATATCTTGCATTTTACTGTTGTTTAAGTATCCGTGGCAGCTCACAACAAGTGGAACCGGACTTTCGGCAGAAGCATATTTGGGTTTAAATAAAGTTCGGAAATCCAACGACCATTGTTGGTTGAATTTTAAATTCCGTTACTTCTACTTTTCCAAAATCAGTTTGGATAAGAGAAGCTCCTATGCTAGACAATAGCATTAGAAGAATAGAGATACATAATAAAATGACAGTCAGTTTTTGCTTTTTGTTTTTGCATTACTCATAAAAAATCTCCTTTCATTAAAATTGATTCCTCGAGAAATAATTTAATATTATTATTCAATAAAAATAATTATTTGTCCAGAATGAAAATTACCAAAGATAAATTGCTCTTTTTAGTAAAAATTTTGTTCGAAGAATGTTGAAAGATATTTTTATATATTAGATGAAATTCCGTTTTGATAAAGACTATTTTACACATTGAAAAAAATTAATACTTCAACTATGATAAAGGGAAAACGATTGAACACAAAGGAAAGTATAATCCAGCTTTTGATTAAGCAATGCAGATACAATTATGCGGGCAAACTGGAAAGAGCTGAAGGAGGAGCAAAAAAATGTGTGAAGCGTTGAGAGAATTATTTGCGGACGATTTGCGTGAATCAGAACTTAGAGGAAGAAATGCAGGAAAAAATTGAGAGTGTCATTCAGCAGACGGTAAAGAAATATAAAAAGGGATGCACAGTAGAAGAAACAGCGGATATGTTGGAGGAATCTGTAGGAATGATTGAACAGATTTACAATTTGTTAAACGAGTATGCACCAGATTACAATGTAGAAAAAAATATATGAGGCATTGCAGGAGAAATCATAATGGAAAAAAGACCGGTGGTGATAGAGGGGACATTCAAAGTTGTAGTAAGACGATTTCATACAGAAATGCAGAAAGAAAAGAAAAACTTTTTCTACTGTGGAGAAATGCCAGGGCAGGATACACAGAATAAAACGCTGGTGCGTGTGTATGAAAGATATTTTTGTATCCAAATATCGTTGCTACGGTCACAGTATTTTTTGAAGAGTTAGAGGAAAAGAAAACATCCATTACCTATATGCTTTCAAGTTATGAGTTTGGATTGCCTGGGGATAGATTTCGGTGTCAGCGGTTCTATGACCCGGAAAGTAGAGAAGAGGATTGAGGCAGTACGGCTTTTCAGAATAAACAAAATCCAACCAGTTTTGCGCTGGTGGGATTTTGTTCACTTATAAGGAGAAGTTTATAAAAAGATAATGGGAGTATCCCAAAGTTTGTGTAAACCTCCAAACTGATGTAAGATAAAATTACTCAGTTTGGAGGTTATTTTTATGGCAAGAAGAAAAGACAGCCCACAAAAAGCAGACAATGAGAGAAATGATGCGCGACTATCTGAAAAAAATAATGATATCAGCATCAAAGATGGCACCGATGTAAAACAGCATCATGCGTGACATGATGTCTGTCATTTTGGAAGGTGCTTTGGATGAAGAACTGGATGAAGAATTAGGATATTCAAGTATGACTATCGAAACAAAGAAACAGACAATAGTAGAAATGGACATTCCAGCAAAACCATGCACACCAGTTATGGAGATATGGATGTGGCAATCCCAAGGGATCGTAATGGTGATTATGAACCACAGCTGATTAAAAAATATCAGGATACCGTAACTCAGGACATGGAAGAAAAAATACTTTCCATGTATGCCAAGGGAATGACAACTGGAGACATTGAATCCCACATGCGTGAATTATACGATATTGATATTTCTGACAGCACAATCAGCCGGATCACAGACAAAATCCTGCCGATTGTAAAAAGAATGGCAGGAACGTCCTCTGGAAGAAGTGTATGCCGTTGTATTTATGGATGCCATCCACTATCATGTCCGCAGCGAAGGACGTATTGTAAAACGTGCGGTTTACATTGCTCTTGGTATCGACATGAATGGAAAAAAGATGTCCTTGGAATGTATGTTGGAGAAAACGAAAGTGCAAAGTTCTGGCTTTCTATCATGAATGGATTAAAAAAACAGAGGTGTTGAGGATATCCTGATTGCATGCGTTGATGGTTTAAATGGATTCCCACAGGCAATCGAGGCTGTTTATCCCAAAACAGAGATTCAGCAATGCATCATCCATCAGATCCGTAATTCAACAAAGTTTGTTTCATACAAAGACATCAAAAAAAACTGATGGCTGATCTGAAGCTTGTATATGCGGCTCCGACGGAAGAAAACGCTTTAAATGAGTTAGAATTGTTCAAGGATAAATGGGATTCCAAGTACCCGAAAATCTATAAATCCTGGCAAGATAACTGGGCAACTTTGTCCACATATTTCAAATATCCAGAAGCAGTAAGACGCCTGATTTACACTACAAATGCCATTGAAGGATTCAACCGCCAGCTCCGGAAAGTGACTAAAAGCAAGACGGTATTTCCGTCGGATGACAGCCTTTTGAAAATGCTGTATCTGGCAACCATGGATATCACGAAAAAATGGACTGGCCATCGGCAGGACTGGGGACAGATCCATTCCCAGCTTGAAATTTTTTTTGAAGAACGTCTGGCAGGACGGAACCTGTAAAAGCAGTCAATTTTAGGCAGGTTTTATTGACATGCCTAAAAACTACTGTATAATGCAGATATGGGCAGAATTCGGAAAATCGGCTCTGCCCATTTGTAACTATTCACAAATCTTATATCAGTTTTTAACGTTTACACAAAACTTGAAACGGTCTCAAGATAATAGCTGTTTATCTTATAAATAATCGTGGCGGGCAAGTACGTTTAAGATATTTCTACCTTCTTCTGTACCCTCGATGATCCTGCGGGCACGTTTGCTGTCTCCGATATTAACGATCTCTACGTTTGTATCGCTGAAAGCTTCCTCGATTTCACTTAAAACAGGAGTGTTAGCTCTCATACCAAGGCAGATGAATCCATAATCAAATGGAACTTCCTCAATCTCACCTTCTGGATTTTTTCACGATGAAACGATCATTTTTTACTTCCTGTAAAGCAGTGTTTGTCATCTGTTTTACATGGTATTTTTGCCATTTTAGCGTTTGTGTCACATTTTGTGACAGGATCAAGACCATTACCGATCATTGGAAGCATTTCAACCATAGAAACTTCTGCACCTCTCTCGGTGAAGAATTCCATAACGTCAAGACCTACAGCACCACCACCGATGATGGAAACTTTTTTTTTGCCGGTCATGTCTTTTGGATACTCATTCAGGCGCTCGATCATCTTTAATACAGTTGCAACATTTGTGCCATCTTTGTCAACAAGATCATGCAGACCTGTGATCGGGGAAGTGTTGGGACAGAACCGGTTGCATTTTACAATGATATCCGGGTTTAAGCTCTTAACCAACTCTGCGGTTGCACTTGTATTTTTGAAAATAAATAAGTTGTGAAGTTTGCTTGCACGATGGATCATGTAGTTCGGGAAGTCTGCAAGACGTTTTTTTGTCGGAATCTTGGAGATTACGGAAGCAAGTCCGCCGAGCTCTGCTTTTTTTTTCTCGATCAGGAAAGTTGTGCATCCAACTTCTGCTTTGCGGTACAGGCTGCTTCAAGACCAGCAGTACCACCACCGATGACAACAACGTTGCAAGGTTTGTTCACTTTATGTTTCATGTAATCTTCACCGGTGTTAACGGCTGGGTTTACAGTACAACGGATTGGCTGATTTAAACCGATTCTGTGTCCTGCACAACCGATATTACATGAGATACATTTACGGATATCGCACTCGTTGCCGAATTCAACTTTGTTTACCCATTCAGGATCAGCGATAAGTCCACGTCCCATTCCGATAAGGTCTGCATCACCTCTTGCCAAGGATATCTTCTGCAACTTTCGGATCACGGATATTACCAACGGTTATACAAGGTTTTCCATATTTTTCTTTTACAGCTTTTGCCATGTAAGAACGCCATCCATCTGGTAAGTAGTTAGCGTCGATCTGGTACTGGATAGAACCATTTAAACCACAGGAAACGTCAAATACGTCAACTTCTTTTTCAAAGTACTGTAAGTATTCTAAAAGGTATCCTCTAAGGTGTTACCGCCTTCCATTAACTCATCAGCACTGATGCGGACGAAGATTGGGAAGAATGGTCCAACCTGTTTACGGACTTCCTCGATGACTAATTTTGCAAATCTTGCACGGTTTTCAGCGGAACCACCAAATTCATCTGTTCTCTTATTTGTGATAGGCGAGAGGAACTGGCTGATCAGGTAAGAGTGTCCGGCGTGGATCTCCACTGCGTCAAAACCACAGATCTGCGCACGTTTTCTGCTTCGCCATATTTTTTTTTTTACAATGTGGAGGATCTCTTCTTTTTCCAGAGGTCTAGGGATTTCTCCACCTGCCTTGGAAGGTACATCAGATGCGGAAACCGGCTGCATTCCAATACGGGAAGACATTGCGGAAGCACCTGCATGATTGATCTGGATCGCAATACAGGCTCCATGTTTGTGTACGCTCTCACACAATTTGAAAAGTCTTGGAATATAATTGTCAAGGTCGATGCGAAGCTGTGTCGTTCCGTTGGAACCCTGCGGAGAATCCACGCTTGCGTTCTCAACGATCAAAAGGCCTGTACCACCCTTGGCTCTCTGCTCATAGTAATTAATGTGAAGGAAACTCATTTCACCATTCTGTTCACCGTAGTTGGTTCCCATAGGTGTCATGACGATTCTGTTTTTTACGGTCATTCTGCGGATGGTCATTGGTTCAAAAAATATGTGGATATTTGGTTTTCATCGTAAAATAATCTCCTTATTTGAAATATTATCTGAGGAATCAATAACGTGGGCAGACGTTAATTTTTTTTTTAACAAATGAGAGGTAAAGTGACCTTCTCGTTACATTCAACTTATATGGAAATGATAAAAATGTCCAATTGTTATTTTGTCCGGAAATGATAGAAAAAAATCTATAGATTGATTTATAATTTGAGAGGTATATTTATTATGGAAAAATAAGAAGTGAAAATAAGAGGGGGAACGTTATGGCATTTTTTTTTCGGGAATCAGTACACAGAAAAGAGATTCTGCGAGCGAGGCAGACGGAGGAGAACTTTTCACAGGAGCAGCTGTTTATTGCGGCAGGGGGTGCTGGCGCCTTCCTTTATGACAATGGAGATTGCATCTGTGGTGAAACTCGGACTTCTGGCAGCCGGGGTGGTACTGTGTGCGGTCGGTGTGAAATGGATTTTAAAGTACCGGAAAGACAACAAAGCGTTTGAGGATTTTGTTCCGGAGTGGGACAAGGGGCGCGGCATGTATGACCGTTTTGCAAAGGAATTGAATCTGTGGTATGAAAAAGGAATTACAACCGCAGGACTGTGACGGCGAGACGGCGTATTTTCTTAAATTGCAGAAGGAACGTCTGGACAAAAAGGGACTCAAACTGCATGAGAGTGTTGTACCGTCCAAAGGAACCAGCTACGGAACAGGCAAGGTATCGAGAAAATCTCTTTGGTACACAACGGATATGATGTATGAGAATGTATCCAGAAAACTTTCTTTTTTGAAAATGAGAATGGACCGGTTTATGAGCGGGATACGGAGATGGCGATGTACGAGATCGTGGCACATTCACCGAATGAGGCGCAGACCCAGTTCATCCGCGTGACCTGTCCAAACTGTGGGGCAGTGAATTCTGTCTCAAAATTAGGGGAGGGGTGTCCATACTGTGGTACTGTGTTTCAGATCAAAGATTTGTTTCAAGAGTGATCAATCTTTTTCTTTATAAGAAGTAATTCCAGCGCAAAAAATGGACATATCTTCAGACAGTCGATGACATTTTCCATGTCCGGTGTATTTCTGGTGATGTTGATTGCAAATATTGTCAGAGGAGGACAACCATTGCCCCTCATATTGCTTGCCAGCTATTTTCTGCGGTACTGGTTGGAGGTTTTCTTGGATTTATCGTTGCGGATATCCGTCTGGTGGCAACACTTTTTTGATCACGACGGAATGAAGCATTTACCTATATTAAAATGGGGCAGTTCAAAACGGAAAATCAAAAAACACAATGCTGCGCTATGACAAAAATTTTTCTTTTGACAAATTTGAAGGACAGCTTGTTTCACTTGTGCGTATGGCGGTATTAGCCGAAAAACCGGAGGAGAGCTTGCCTGTTACCGTGCAGATGCGCGCGAGCCACTTTTTTCTGACATTCTGGAAATGACTTATACGAATGGAATCTGTCTGAATGGAATCCGCATGGAGGGAAATATTATGCACATGTCGGTGCGGACCTGGTGGATAAACCATTACGAGGAGCATGGAAAAGTGAAAAAAGAGCGGTGACTGCATTGATGTTACATTTCGCAGAAATGTGGAAAAACAGGAAGCACCTGGATTTTCCATCACATCCGTTTCCTGTCCGGGTTGTGGCGGCAGCTTTGACGCGGTACGGCAGAAAAAAAAATGTCCTTATTGTGGCAGTGAATATCATATGGAAGAGGAAAGCTGGGTCATCGAGCAGATGCATTTGATCCGGTAAAATAGAAAAGTGGTAATAATGGAGGCATACAATGAATTTAAATCAGCTTCAGTATTTTAAGATGTTAGCACAGGAAGAACATTACACGAGAGCCGCACAGATGCTCTCTATCACGCGCCGTCTTTAAGCCACGCGATCGCGCAAAGCTGGAAGAAGAACTTGGCACAAGGCTTTTTTGAAAAAAAAGGGAAGAAATATTGTGCTCACACGTTATGGGAAGTTGTTTCTTCCCTTATGTGGAGGAATCTTTAAAAGTGCTTGAGGAGGGGGTACAGAGAACCAGGGAACTGAACGGAAGCAAAGAGGGTATCATCCATCTTGCCTATATTTATACAATGGGAAGCAATTTCACGCCAAAAAATGGTGCGGAACTTTCTGGATGCTTACCCGGATTACCATATCGACTTTCATTTTACGGTGGGAACGACCGGAGATATTTTAGCGGGATTAAAAGAAGATAAATATGACATCGTATTTTCTTCCTATCAGGAAGGAGAACCGGATATCGAATTTCGGAAAATCGGAAATCAGAAGCTTGTGGTGGCAGTGCCGCAAGACCATCCGCTTGCTATCCATGGCGGCGTAGATCTCGGGACACAATTGCGTATCCGCAGATTTATTTTGAAAAAGGAAGTGGACTGCGCCCGGTCATTGACCAGATGTTTGAGGAGATCAATCAGTTCCCGAAGGTTGCCTTTGAGATGGAGGAGGATTCCAGTATGGCAGGTCTGGTTGCACAGGGATTCGGGATTGCGGTCATGCCGGATATACCAATCTTAAAGTCACTGAACCTAAAGACACTTGAGATCAGCCATCCGGTGTACGAGCGGTCGGTGTATCTCGCCACCCTGAAAAAGCACTATCTTTCCCCTGTGGCAAAGTCATTTATCCAATTCGTCTGTCAGCAGACCGAGGGCAGGTGAGAGATGTACAGGCGTAACCCGGGACGTTATGCAGAAAAGGAAACCCGGTTATTTGCACGGAAAGAAAAGAAGGTTGATCGCAAGCCGGGGGTTCGACAGAGGGCATCTGGAATGAAACTTTTGTGAGGATTGCGTAAATTTATCAGCGTTCCCACTTTGACTGCAAGGTTATGTACATTCATCAATGGACAGTTCGCACAAGTTGTCCGTCCGGGACACATTCGCTTTAGCTGTTTCTAGCAGGAGTAAATACCAGATAATCAGCATCGTTTATTGCAGGCTCAAAAGTCAAGAAGGTGGTTGACTTTTTTGGCCTGCTTCTCTGCCGCTTATCTGGTATTAACTCCTGCACGACACAGCTAAGAAGTCGAAGTGTGTCCCGGACGAACAACTTAGCGTGAACTGTCCATTTTTGAATGAACATAAGTAATCGAAAAGTCAAAGTGGGAATGCAGATAAATTAGCAATTCGAGCAAGTTTCATTCCAGATGCCCTCTGCCGAACCCCCGGCTTGCAAATAAAAAAGTTTTCCTCTTTCCGTGCAAATATCCGGGTTTCCGATATAGCCATCAACCCGGATCACGCCTGTACATTTCTCACGAAGGCGATGAACCGCTGGACAGCCGGCAACTGGTATTTGCCGCGCATATAGCCCATGTAGACGGTGTGGGAGAAGGATTCACTGGAGATCAGGGGGCGGATACAGATCTCGTCGCGGTAGATGGTGTCAACATCAGCGACAAGTGCAATCCCAAACCCCTGTGCCACAAGGGAGGCAATTCCGTTTTCGTCCGGGGATTCGCAGATGAAATTTGGTGCAATCCCGTGTTCTTTTGAAGAAACTGCGTGTGTACTTGCCAAGACCGGAATGACGGTTGTATCCAAGCACCTGATAGTCAGCAAAAATCAGCAGCCTGCAAAGCCTCTTTGCGGCTCAGCGGATGACCGGCCGGGAGGATGGCGACGATTTCCTGCTTTATAATAGGAACAAACTCGATATTTGGTTCGTTGGCAGAGTAGGAGCCAAATATCAGATCATAGGCACCTTTTTTAAGCCTTCAATATTCACGGATGTGATATCCTGATTGAAATTGAAGGTGATATTCTTGTTTTGCTCAAGTGAGAGAAAATTCCGGACAGTGCGCGGAATATACTCTCTTGCCAGAGGGATACATCGGCAATGTCGATATGCCCACCGTCGGTGGCGAGATGGTGCATCTTGTTCTCCGCACGTTTCACATCATCTAAAATCTGTGTGGCATGTTCTAAAAAAATCTCACCTGCCTTTGTCAGAATCACGTTTCTGCCTCTTTTTTTTCAACAAAAAGAGTCACACCGAGTTCGTCTTCCAGTGAAGAGATGGAACGGCTTAAACTCGGCTCGGAAATATTCATTTTTTTCTGCAAACCTGATTGAAGTGTTGTAACACGGTCGCCTGGTAAAAATATCCTAATTGATTAAGTGTCATGCATAAATCTCCTTAAATTAATAGAAAATATCTATGAGTCACAAAAAAAGATGTGCTGAATTTGTGAATATTATACCTTAATTAATAGATTAAAGCTATTAAAAAGCACAAAATAAGCATTGGATGTATCAAAAAAAGCATTGTATAATATCCTTATCAGAGGTTGTTAAGTTTTTAACGAAGTGGGCAGACGAGTTAGAAACAAGAAAATCACAACAATATCAACTACGTACATAATCGTTTTTTAGGGAAAAAGGAGTAAAAATTATGGCAGAGAGAATTACAGGACACACAGAACTTATCGGATTAATGGCTTACCCAATCAGACATTCCAGTTCACCGGCAATGCACAATGAAGCATTCGCTTATTTAGGACTTGACTACGCATACCTTGCATTTGAAGTTGACAACAGCACTTTGGAAGATGCTGTTAAAAGGTATCCGTGCATTAAAGATGGTTGGATCAAACGTTTCCATGCCAAACAAAACAGTTGTAGGACAGTATCTTGATAAATTATCTCCGGCGCAGAGCTTTGCGGAGCAGTTAACACAATTGTAAATGAGAACGGTGTTTTAACAGGACACATCACAGACGGTATCGGATTCATGCAGGCATTAAAGACAACGATATCGATGTGATCGGAAAGAAAATGACAATCGCAGGAGCCGGCGGTGCTGCAACAGCAATCGAGATCCAGGCTGCATTAGACGGTGTAAAAGAAATCTCTATTTTCAATATTCATGACAAATTCTGGGCAAACGCAGAAGAGACAGTAAAGAAGATCAACGAGAGAACAAACTGCAAAGCAACTCTTTACGATCTGGATGACAAAGAAAAAATTAAGAGAAGAGATGGCAGATTCTTTATATTTTTGTTAACGGAACCGGCGTTGGCATGAAACCTTTAGAGGGAATGTCCGTTGTACCTGACAAATCCTTCTTCCGTCCGAACTGATCGTTGTAGATGTACCTTACTCTCCACTTGAGACAACCATGCGTAAGATGGCAAAAGAAGTTGGATGCAAGACAATGAACGGACTTGGAATGATGTTATTCCAGGGTGCACAGCAAAGATTCAAACTCTGGACAGGAAAAAAGATATGCCGATCGAGCATATGAAAGAAGTATTAAACATCAGATACGATGATTAATCACAGGATACCGAATAAACTATTTATTTTAAAATCACGAGGAGAAAAGAGATGAATAAAAAAAATATTTACCTAGCGCTCTGATCCTTTATTTAAACTATTTCATCCACGGTGTCGGATGTTCTATTTTAGGACAGGCAGTGATCAAGGAAGCTCTTGCAAAGATCCTGGGGCGTAGAAGCAATGGCAATTACAGCAATTTCCGCAAAGACTTGGACTTGGACGACTGATCGCCCTTCCTTTTGCAGGACCTCTTTCCGATAAGCTTGGACGTCGTATCTCCACAGCAATCGGTAGTGGATCTTATGCGATCTACCTGATCGGACTTGCACTTGCATTCAACGCAGGAACAAACGGTGGATACCAGATCGCATATGTATGTGCAATCGTTGGTGGTATTGCAAACTCCTTCCTTGACACAGGTATTTATCCGGCAGTTTCCGAGATTATTTACAAAGCACCGGGCGTTGCAACTATGGGAATTAAATTCTTTCATCGCAATCGCACAGATGATCTTACCATTTGTACTTGTCGCGACAGTAGCAACAACAGCAAACAGGACTTACTTCTTATAATATGTTGTTCTATATTTGCGGAATTGCTTATATTGTACTTTTAGTATTAGTAATGATCTTCCCACTCCCGGATACAGATCAGAAAGCAGCGGGAAAGAAAGAAGGCCTGATCGACAGCTTAAAGCATACCCATTTCTCTGTAGAATCCATCGCAATGATCCTGATCGGATTCACATGTACAGGTACCATTCCAGTTATGGTTTGAACTGTGCACAGAACTTTGCAAAAAAGAGAATGTCTGCTGGGCAAATCCATCTATCATGCAGACATACTACTCTGCAGGAACAAGGCTTGCACTTATTGTAACAGCACTTTTTTTGACAAGAAAAGCGAATTAAAGATGTCAGATTTATCGTGGTATATCCGGTCATCTGTCTTGTAACACTGATCGTTGTATTAACAGGCAAGAGTGAAGCACTTATGATCGCCGGAGCATTCATCATCGGCTGGGCAGGAGCAGGCGGACTGTTACAGATCGCAACATCTGTATGCAATATGTTATTCCCGAAAATCAAAGGAACTGTTACAGCACTTGTTATGATCGCATCCTCACTTTGCAACTACACAATCCTTACAGCGTTATCAAAGATTCGCTTGTCACGTTATGGTGAACATCGTGCTCACAGCAATCGGCGTGGTACTTGGATTATTGCAAACCCGCTTAGTACCAAGATGGTAGAGAGCTGTCTAAAGAGATTAATACTGCAAGTTACATTATAGCTTGGGGAGCATAATTATCACAAAGTTAAAGCAAGAAAGGAAAAAATCATGAACAATTATTAAGGTTAGATAAACGGCGGGCGCACCCAAAAATCATCGTTCCTATCGTAGGCGTTGTACAAAAGACGACATCATCGCAGCAGGCAAAGACCATTTTGACTTCTATCCCCTGCTGTGATGGCGGTTGAGTGGCGTGTTGACCTGTGGTTCGAGAATGGCTCGAGTTTGACAAGCAAGCTGGAGTTGCTTCGCTGTGATGCTCGGAAATATTCCAACTTTATGAACATTCGTACTTCAAAAAGAGAGGGCGGAGTGGTGCTTATCGAGTGTGCAGCAGTGCTTATGCAGAGCTATCATCAAAGCGCCTCAGACAGGCCATGCTGATTTCGTAGATGTTGAAATCTTCACAGGAGATGACATCGTAAAGAAGATCATCGACGGCGTACATAAAGCGGTGTGCAAAGAGAGTTATCGCTTCTCTCAAACCATGACATCTCTTTTCAAACTCCTGCAATAGCTCCGGATATTGCTTACAGACCGCAAAGATGGTGATGGAGCGATATCCCCAAGATCGCAGTTATGCCACAGAATAAAAAGCGCGAGACGTACCAATACCCTTTTCTCAGCTACAGAGGAAATGGCTGCATTACGCTGACAATCAATCGCTCAATGGCGTGTATCAGTTATAAGCCGTCTCTGCGGTGAGGCATTCGGATCCTCACGACATTCGGTGCCGCGCAAAGAAAGTTTTCGCACCCGGACAGATGGAGTAGAGTGATCTGCTCCATGGTACTTGGATGTTTCAGGTGTTGTTACCAAGAAAAGCTTTGTATAAACCATGTATTGTGAAATAAAAATGGTGCCTGGCATTCAAATTTATGTGTTGTGACGTCATTTTTCTTTTGGAAGATGATAACAATAGTAATATATGCAAAATTGTGAATATGCTTACGTGGAAACAGCAATAATTCAGTTAAAATAATACGTGTAATTATTCTCACGGAAAGGGGGATATTTGGGCTTAGCCACTGCACCATTCCCTCGATGAATATCTCTTTGAAGAATTTTTTAATGGGTCATTTCTCCTGATTTTCTCGCGTATCTCCTTAACAGCGGGGCATTTGTGTGGTGTTTTCCTCAGAGCCTTGGCATGTCGCCATGCCCGAAATCACAAGACAGTACTCAGCTTATTCGTCGGCATTTTTGAAAGTGTCAGCCTTTAACACGCGTAAAATGCATCATCCATGTAAAGAGATCCTCAGTTTATAGCTTTTTCTCCACGAAGAGGAAAATCGCTCTGGAAGGTATTAAACCTGGACAGTTGAGTTTGTGTTTTCGTATATCTGGATACCGTACCATTCATATATTCGAAAATACGATAGAAAGCGGCCGCAAGTCCTGCCTGCGGTATCTCCCTATGTACTATGTGCGTGCTGCAACAGCAATACGTAACTGAAACGAAGTACTGA
>VOFJ01000821.1_pt1 | contig 44331 bp, 27 predicted proteins | sample 5384081 | NCBI WGS metagenome assembly VOFJ01 (sample SAMN12384729, study PRJNA508395) | human gut metagenome | isolation source: healthy gut I | host: Homo sapiens
TCATAGCTTTTTTTCTCCCATAGATGCGGTGCGTAGGGCGCAGCGCAAATAATTGCCGTTATATCATTTATTACGTATTGCTTGTATTCACCATCATGTTGGTTTTGCCAGAATGTTTATCACAGCAATTTATTACGCTCAGTACCGCCTGCTTTCTGCAACCGGCTGGAACTATGCGGCTTTGGAAAACGGTATACGCGCCGCTTAGCAGATACCCGTAAGATTATTATTTACGGCATGCCTTATTTTCTGCGGCGGTGTGCGTGCAGAACCTCTGTTTGCACTTGGCTCATCACTGACTGGAACGATCATTCTGGTATTTATCCTGATGACCTTCTCCAGTTGTAATCGAAGTTATCACTGAGTGGTGCATGCGGCTCATCACGACCGCTCAGCTCCTTTCCGCTTCTTGTGTTTCGGGCTGGTTGTTACCAGCATGAGAATGAGGAGAATCAGCAGCATCGGCGCGGCGACAATCGGCGCGACGATGTAGGGGTCAATCACGAGTGCGTCCGCGGAGATGCGCACGGATAGCTGCGCAAGCGACGTTTCGACCCGGTGTCCGCGGACAAGCAGCCGGTGCGAGTTAATGCCGTAGGGCGTGCAGGTGACGAGCGTGCACAAATCCATGCCGTCATAGATTTGCAGTGCGCTGACGTCATGCGGCTCAACAATGAGAATTTGGTCGATTTCGTAAGTCAGCACCTTGTCCAGCACGCGGAGGGTGAAGGTATCGCCGTAGGTGAGCTGGTCAAGGTTGGTAAAGAGCTTGGCGGAGGGCAGCCCTCGATGCGCCGAGAAGGCGGAATGCGTTCCCGGTTCGCCGGTCGGCAGGCTTGTGCCCTCAATGTGACCGACGGCGACTTGAAGCACGTTGGCGTTCGTCGAGTGATACAGCGGCAGCGTCACGGCAATCTGCGGGATTTCAATCACCCCGATGATGCCCGAACCGCCGACATTCATCACCGCGTCGTACTCCTCGCGCTCCTCGTCGGTCATGATTAAGCGATCGACGGTGGACTGTGCGCGGAGTTTTTCGTTATAAGCGTTTGCCGCCGCCCAATCCGCTTCGTAATCCTTCTTGGACTCCTGCTCCACCGCCGTGTTGTAGGTGGCTACGGCACGCGACTGGTGGAAGGAATTGTAGAAATCCGACACGGACGGGTACAGAAGGAGCGCCAGACCCACAAACAGCACCACAAACAGCAAAATGGTTGTCATATTGCGCTTCATGAGCCGCCTCCTTTCTGCAAACATGCTCCATTATTTCCACTTGGGAATGCCGGGCGGCGGCATTGCGCGCACCGCCCGGCGGGGGTTCATCAGAACATGGGGATGTTCAACGAATTGCGGGAGAGAAATCAGATTTCGTCCGCTTCGGCCTTGCGGCGAACGACGAGGATGAGCGCCGCGCCCACGAACATCATGCCGCCCAGCACGTAGAAGATGGTCGTGCCGATGCCGCCGGTCTCAGGCAGGGTCGCGCCGGACTTGTTGACGAGCTTGTTGTTCATCGTAGAAGCCGCCGTGAGTTCCATGGATGCGCTTGCGCCGCCAGCAGCTTCCTTGTGTTCTGCCGAAATCGTGATGGTGAAAGGATCCAGCGGATTATAGGTAGCAGGAACCGTTGTTTCCTTCAACGTGTACGTGCCGTGATCCAGACCGATGATGTTGAACGTACCATTGGCTGTCGTAATCATTTCATTGTTTTCGACATCCACGTAGGTATCATTCGGCTTCGTGGTGCCTGCGACAATGTAATTGCCATCGGCATCCTTCCACAGCGGAACAACACGGTCATTTTGATCATAAAGCGTGAAGCCAGCGCCTTCCAGTTCGTTGCCTGCTTCAGCCGTGTTCTTATACTTCGTGTTGTTCACAACATAGGTGAAGAGCCACACATGGTCTTCCGGCGTTTTGCCCATGCCTTCAGCATTGGGGTTGTTGGAGTATTCCAAATCGACGCTGTTCTTGTTGTTCGTGCTGGTTGCGCTCGCGTTGAATACCTGCGCTTCTTCGTTCAGATACGCCGTGTAAACAACCTCAACCGTAATCTTGTCCGTAACAAGGATGCTGGTGTTTTCTTTCGTCACCTTCTTCAGGTCTTCGATTGTGAGCGTCCAAGACGGCTTATCCTGATTTTCGCCAACCTTGCCTGCGCCCTTCTGACCAGCCGTTGCAGTGCAAACATAATCGGTAGTTTTCAGTTCGATGCCGTTCACCTTCACAGAATCAATCTGAACAAAGGTAATGCCCTTGGACATGGTGTCGTTGAAGACCAGCTTGTACGTCGGATAGTCATTATAATCCGCATTGACCGGAACGGTTGCGACCAGACGGAACTTGAAGTTCTCAAACAGCGCGTGGTCGGCACTCTCGCCCCAGCCGTCCGAATTCACTTCTCCGCCGTTCTTTTCGGCATCAGCAACTTCGTCCTGCACCTGCTTGTCCACAGAGGGCTTTTTCAGACTTTGCAGTCGCAACGATATCCTGATCCAGCACCTTTACAATCAGCAGCGTGGCAGCGCCGTCCTTGCCTTCCAGCTTTTCCTGATTGTCCCGCACAAGGTAATAGCCGGGGGTCAGCTTCTTGCTCGTGCCGGGGGCTGCTTTGGTGGAAGCGAACGTATCAACCGGAGTGGAGTCAGCATTCCAGTACTTCGTGATTTCAGCCAGCTTTTCCTGATTCGTGCCCGAAACAGCTTTCAGAGCATCCAGAACAGCGTCCGGAACAGGGTCGCCAGTCCTGACCGCATCAGTATCGTTCTTGGCATTTGTGCCCCACTTGACGCTCGTCAGCACCTTTACTCCTGCATTTGTTTCAACATCAGCAGTGAAAATCTGGTACACTTGGTATTCGTGATCCACATCGTCCTTCGGATTTACCGTAATCGTAAAGCCGGTGCCTTCCGCGCCCGCGACAGTGACCATGCTCAGCACGAGCATCATGGCCAGCAGAATTGCCCAAAAACTTTTTCATGGTTTTTCTCCTTTTCGTTGTCGTTTTTCATTCATTGGGAAACGTTTTTCGGGGATTACCGGGGTTGCCTACGTCGGGAGGTTTCCTGACGTATAGCTGCTATGCTTTTTTTCATTCCTCCTCCCGTCGTTTTTTTTTTCCCCATGTTTATACAAGGGCTTTCGCCCGCGTATACGGATTGAGTTGCCCGGAAGGGGCTGCCGACTGCTCAGCAGCCTTCCCTCCGGCGTTTGATTTCCTGCCCCAGCAGCAGAGCCGCCGCCGCCATCAGCAGCAGACCGCCCAGCGTGAACGGCAGTGTACCGATGCCGCCCGTCTCGGGCAGCGTGTAGGTAATGGGTGTGTTCGTAATCTGGAAGACGCGGTTTTCGCTGTTCGCGGGAATCGGCAGGGTGTTCGTGGCGTTCGTGTCGTCCGTCACCAGCTGCCAGCCGCTGCCCACCGGGGTCTTCTCGACGACGTAGTAGCGGTAGATGTTTCCACCCGCGTCATACGCCGGGAGATTGTACCACTTGTAGCCCCACCAGATGTTCTTGCTGCCTTCCGGCGCGGTGTATTCAACCACCTCGCCAAACTGCCAGCCATCCAGATTCTTCGCGACGACCTTCCCCGCTTCCGCGTCCCAGCCAAGGGTAACGGTCGCGATGTTCTTGTCGCCGTCCGCCGCCGTTTCCGCGGTGGTCTGCTTGAGCGTCAGCGTGATGTCCGGGAGGTTCGCGGGATTCAGCGTGAACTGATTGTCCAGCGACGTCCAGACCTTGCGGGCGCTGACGTCGGTCAGGGTGTTGGTGACGGTGAGTGTCTTGACGTTCAGGTTGATTTCCGGCTGTACGCCGCTCGTCGGGTAAGAAGCCGAATGGACTTCGTTGCCTTCCGCGTCCACTTCCTTGACGTAGTAGTACCATTCGCCGCTTGCGCCCGTATCCTTGTCGAACCAGTAGCGCGGCAGGCGGGTCAGCGTCAGCGTTGCGGCATCGGTCGGCGTATTCGTGCCGACCGTCAGCTTCACGGTGCCGTCCGGCAAGATCGTCGCGTCCATGTTCGCTTCCAGCGTACCCAGCAAGGGCGCGGTGTAGCGTTCCTGGGATAGGGTAAGACCAGCGCCGTCACGCTTTTCGCGCCAGATTTGCAGGTACACGACGGTATTGCGGACATTCAGCGGCAGTTCGCTTCCGCTGCCTGCGGGGAAATACGCCTGCTTGAACTGTTTGGTGATTTTCAGCTTCGTCGGCGTGTTGGTAATCGTGGCGACGCTGTTGAGGCGAATTTCCGTCTGTCCGTCCGGCAGGTTGTTCAGGTAACCCATGCTTTCCACCTCGCGGATGATGAAGGTATCGTCCGCGGTGGAGGTGAAAAAGTCTGAAATGGTGACGCGCCAGGAGGCTGCGCCATCCGCCGTCTTCGGGACGACGCCGGACACATGCACGTAATTCTTGCCGTTGATTGTCACCTTTTCCGCCGTGAGCGTAGCCGGTTCGCAGGTAAACGTGCATGTGTTGTACAAGTCTGGATCGAACAAGTCAAAGAGTTTGCTCTTGCCGGCGCTCTTCCACTGAATTTCCAAGTAGATGTCGCGCTGTTCGCCGTCCTCACCGTATGTGTTCGCATCAGTCCACTGCTTTTCAATGGTGATGCTTCGCGGAATGTTGGTCAGGGTCACGTTGCTGACATTGTCCTTGAACTCAAGGTAGTAGCTGCGGTAGAACCTTTGGCTGTTCTGGGATTCGTCAACCAGTACGTCTCCGGAGAACTCGCAACCGTAATTCTTTCCCCATTCGGCTGACACGTCAGGATCTCCGCCGATGGCTTCCGACACCTTGTAGCGGTACTGAACCAGCTTACTATCCTTATAGCCGTACAAGGGCAGATTGTCAATGGCAGCCTTCCAGCCGTTCTCTTCCGTCAGGTAGACGAAGTACATGACGTTCGACAGATACCAGATTCCGTATGGGTTATCGTCGAGGTAATACTGATCCACCTGAACCTTCACTTTTTTGATCTGATGCGGGTTTTGTTGGTTGCCATTGGCAACCTCCGGCGCCCACTTCTTCTCAATCTCGAGCTTCCCCTTCGGCAGGTTCTGAATCGTTGCGCTTGCGTCCGCGATGGTTTGCATGAACCCCATCGGTGTTGTCGAAGAGAATCTGAACGCATCCTTTGCCTTGATTGGCTCGCCAGCCGAATTGAGTTCAAGGACGTCGCCCACTTCTTTCGGCCAGTTCTCCGAGAAGCTGTAAACAGGCATCGTACCGTTCACAGGGGCTTCCGTCAGCTCATAGGTGTAAACAGCCGCCGTGTAAATAGAACCGTCCGGATTATACTCAACATAGTACGCTTTCAGCGGTTGCGTTGTTGTCCAGTTTCCATTCGCATCCGGCATTATTTCGACGGAACGCTCGCTGGGGTCGTAAGTTATCCACCCTTTTGTTTTATCCCATGAATGCGTTGTCTCAGTCAAGTTGAGCGTAACCTTTTCCGGCTTCTTGGTGACATTGACCCATTCTTTCGTCAAATTGAGGTTGAGATTTCCCACTTCATACCCCGGCAGGTTCTTCGCGTGGATGTTCGCCGTTCCGCCGTCCGCAGGCTGGTTCACCGCACCGGTTGTTTTCTTGACAAGCGTAGCGTCGCCTGTGTAGCTCACCTGATACAGATACGGGTTTAGCGCACCATTAATCGTTTCGTACCCCTCTACGATGTAATAGTAGTACGGCTTCTTCTGCGCTTCGCCGTTCTCATTCACCGTAAAGTAGTACTTCGGCAGGTTGTTGAACTCCCAGACCGGTTCTTCGCCGCCCTCCGTCCAGTTTTTCGTGACGTAGGTGTACTGCTGATCAGCCGTCTTGATGGGCTTGTCATTTCTGTCAAAGGTGAGCTGCTTCTTCGCCTGAATCAAGCAGAACGTCAGCTCATCCCTGTCGCGGAAGCGCGCCCAGGTCTTGTCCACCTTGACGTTGAACCGCTCGACGTAGTAGTTCTTTTCGGTCACTTCCGGGAGCGTGTCCGTCAGCGGCTGGCGATAAATCTCCTTGATATCGGTCAGTGCCGCGTCTGTGAAGTAGTCCTCCGGCTGCTTCGGGAAGTCCGCAGGCAGATGCTGCGTGCCGAAGTAGCCGTCAATCGTCGCTTCCGACACCTCGTAGGTGTACGCCCACGCGGATTTCACCGTGCCGTCGGCGTTGTATTGCGCATAAACCGACTGCGTTTCGTTCCATTCTGCCCAAAGCGCCGTGTACGTTGCCGTGGTGTCCAGCTCGATCGTCTTTGCGGTGGGCGTTTCCGCTGTCCAGCCCGTATCCGGGGCATAGACATGGCGGGTGCGCGTCACGGTAATCTTCGCCTTCGTGCCTTCCGGCGTGGGCTTGTCCGCGGGATTGCCGGAAGCGTCCAGCCACTGCTTCGCCACGTTGAAGCGGTACAGACCTTCCTTCTCGCTCGTCAGCTTGTTGTTCGTCACGGTGACGGTGGTGCTGGTGTTCGCATCGCCCTCCGTCGTCACGAAACCGTCCACCGGGCTATAGCTGACGCTGAACGGGAGGGTGGCTTCGTTTTGGTACTTGACCTCCTCCACCTTGTAGCGGTAGCTTTGCCTGATGGGCTGATTCTGCTCGTCGAAGCCCGTCACAGCGTACTTCGGGAAAGTGCCGAACACGACCTTGCTTGTGTTCAAGCTGCTGATGCTCATGACCCTCGTGAGCGCTTGGAAGCTGTCGTCCGCGACCCACGCGCCGTTCTCCTGCTTTTCGCGGGTCAGGCGGAAGGTCAGCGTATCCTGCATGTTTTCAGGCTTCGCGCCTTCACCCCAGCGCTTCTCGGCTTCGATGGTCAGCTTTGCGATCTCGTAGTTCCGCAGCGTCGCCGTGCCGCGTGCGTTCTGCGCGTCCGCCTTCGGATTGGCGGGATTCCCGTCCGTGAAGTACTCGCTCGGGTGCTGCGGGAGACCGCTGTATGCCAGCTGGCAGTAGAAGCCGCTCGGCACGTTCAGTTCCCGGAGGCTGTAGGTGTAGGCGTGGGCGTTTTGGACAACGCCGTTTTCCATGGCGACCGTGTAGGTTGCCAGCCCCTCGAACTTGGCGCTCCATTTGTTCGCTTCTGCCAGCGTGACCGTGTCGCGGCGTTCCGTGCTGCCCTTCGTCCACGCGCCGTTGACGTAATCCCAGCGCGTCTTGTAGAGCGCGACCTGTACGCCGCCGAATTCCTCGGTAATCGTGTGCTTTGTGCCATCCGGCGCGTACCATTCCTTGGACAAGTCGATGCTGATTTCGCCGTACTTGTCCTCCGGGCGGTAGACGTTGGTCAGCGTCGCCGTGACCGTGCCGGTGGTTTTGCTGGCGTTCGGGTCGATGGTGTAGGTGATGCCGGATGTGGTGTAGCTCGGCACTTTGCCCTCGACGATGTAGTAAATGTAGTAGAGCTTGTTGCCGTTCGCGTCCGCGCCGGTGGATTCCAGCTGCGACCACTGGGTGTGCCAGCCGTTCGCTGCCGTCAGCGTAGCCTCGCGACCGCCGTAAGCGTCGTCCGGGTGCTGGCGAATTTTTGCCCACTGCGCGTCGGTGAACTGCGTGACCTGCGTCGGCACTTCGTCAACCGGTGTGCCTTCCGGGGTCATCGTGATGCTCACGTTGTTATAGTAGCGACCGTCCTGCCATTCCTTCCCAGTTTTTCCACTGCAAGCAGAAAATCACTTTTTTTCTGATGCGTCATCTTGGTGGTGTAAACGAACTGTTTTCTCGACGTATCTTGCGGTTCCAAGACCACTTCTTTTCCGTCTACGCGAGCCACAATACGCGCAGCGTTGTCAAGTGCGCCATCAAGCAGGTTCAGCGTTAGCGTAACGTCCTGATTCTCCGGGAACTGCTGCGCAACCTTCGTGCTATTGTTGACCATTTCCGCAGACAGGATGCATTGCGGATTCTGCGTTGCACCCGTGTCCAGCACGTCGGTATACTGCTCCTGCGTCAGCGCATAGCGGCGAAGCATCACGAGGACGCTGGCAGGGCGCGCATTCTCATGGGCGTCGTCGCCAGCCCAGTTCTTCTGCACCTCCATGTCGTGGCGGTCCTTGCTGTTCTTCACCTGAATGTTGATGCTCGCAGAGCCGTTGACGGTGTGCGGGCCATCCACCACGCCTTTGATGCCGGAAGCAGTCATGAGCTCCTGCAGCCGACTCTTCGAAATCGTGCCAAAGTTGCCATTGTTGAGACCGTCCGGGTATCTCTCCGGATGTGCTTCGGTATCGTCCGCTCTCGGAACGATGTGGAAGACGACCAGCGGGCGATCCTCCAGCACGAGGTGGTACGGCTCGACTGCCTTCGTTTCCACCAGCATGTACGCGACGTTCGGGTCGAGCGGACGCTCGTTCAGCTTCGCCGAATTGTATTGGTAAGTAATCATACCGCTTTGATCCGTGTAGACCTTACCATTTTCGCCGCCAACCGCCTCGAACTTGTTGGTTGCCGTGTTCCATGCGTAGAGGGTGAACTCCGTTCCCGGCAGCAGCAGCGAGGTGTTCGCGCTGTCCACCTTGCGGATGACCAGATTGTTGTGGATGTAGCCGCCGCCCTGACTGAAGTAGTCGTTATTGCTGTTGTTCAGTTCGGTACTTGAGCTGTCTTTTCCTTCAAGGTTTGCGTGGTTTCTCAACGCCGGACTGATGCCCTTGTGGTTCACGTCGTTGAAGTTGTACTCGTTCGTCACCTCAGGCGGCAGCAGAATGTTCTCCTGCGCCGTGTATTCCAGAATCAGCGCCTTGCCGTCCGGAACGGTGACAGTTATGTTCAGCTTACGCGTGTTTACCGTCGATCCGCTAAAGCTCGGCGTTCCCTGCGGAGGATACTGGTAGGTTTTATTCCCTTCCTCCGTTTCCGTGAACTCCATCTTCCAGAGATACTTCTCTATCTCTGCGCCGCGCACCAAATGTCCCTTGCCGTTTTCATCAACGTTCAGAATCGGGTTGCCGTTTTCATCCTTCAGCGCCTCGTAGAGCCTGAAGGAGCCTCTTCATCCAGCGTGACGTCTCGCAGATAGATATAATTATTTGGCCAGTTATTGCACCAACCAACAACGTCATACGACAGCGTATCCGTCAGCGTGAGCGTGCTGGATGCCGGATTCAGCTCCGCGCCTGCCTGGTTGATGTCGATGGTGTAGGTGATTCGCGCCTGCTGGTCGCCGCCCTTGACGCTGTAGCCCTTCTGGACGTTCACCGCCTCGACCGTCTCTTCCTCGTAGGTCAGCTCGGTCTTCTGCTCCTTGTGATAGAGCGCCGTGTCGTATCCCACGTCCAGCTGGTTGTTCAGCACGCCCAGCGCCAAACTGCCGTTCACCGCGTTTTTCAGGAAGTCGTCGGCAATCTTGCAGTGAACCTTGACGGTCATATCCGCCTTGCCGTTGAGGACCGTTTCCGGACCGCCGGTATTCTCATTCGGCTCCATGGAGATGTTGATTCTCTGCTGCCGGTTCTCGCCTTCGCCCACCGCCGTCAAATCAGCCTTGATGGAAATGCGCTGCTCGCCCCACTCGTTGCTGACCTCATAGCCATCCGGAATCGTACCGGCATTGTCCGTTTTCTTATTGGCAACGGTCATCTTCGTGCTGTCCGTTTCGCTAAGAATCAGCCTCGAGCCGCCGTATTCGATGTACTCCACCACAATGTGCGGCGGGAGCGTTTCGGTCAGGGTGATTTCGTCGTGCGCCACGCCGTCATTGCGCAGGAGGATCGTCCAGTACAACTCGTTCTCATGGATGATCTGTCCGTTCAAATCACCAACGCCATGGTTGCCGAACTTCTTCTCAACCAGGTCGTTCGGGGCGGCCTTGTACCACGCTTCTCCGTTTTTGCCCGCGTTAACAGCCGTGTTCTTGAAGTCAACCCAGCCCGTGCGGGACGCTTCCAAATAGATGGTCGTCTGATACGGGAGCGTAACGCTTGTCGTCGCGTTCACATCCGTATTGGCGTCGTTCAGCACAACGCCTTCGCCCGTCGTTTCAAACCGGAAGCCGTAGTAGTAACCTTCCGTCAGCGTCGTTTCCGCAGACACCACCATCGTGCCTTCATTTTTGCCCTGACTGTCGCAGGTCAGCAGCGTAATGGTGTACGGCACATTCTGCGCATCATGCTTTTTCACAACATCGAGGTCTTTGATGGCGTTGAGCAATGTCTGCGCCTGAGCCGCCGTCATGTAGTGCTGCATGACTTCTGTTCCGTTTTTCCATTCCACCTTCTTGTCAAGCGTATCGCCGAAGTTCAGCTTATACTGAACATCCTTCGTCGCCGGGAAGGTGTACGTCGCGTTCCACGCTACCGGATACAGACCATCGGTGTATTCGCCGTTCTTCGTCGGATCCGCCGGCACACTCGCGTCAACCGACTTCACCACATTGTAACGCTCGTCCTGCCCTACATGCGCGGTGCTTGTCTTTTGTTCGCCGTCGAATTCCGCCGTGTTCGTAACCTGTTGATCCTGCGCGGTTGCTTCCACCGGCGTGTTGTATTGAATTACGATCTTAGCGTCGGTGTCCTTGAATTTCAGCTGCGGTTTGCCGTCCGCGCCGGTTTCCACGGTGAAGTAATCCGTGTAGTTTTCAGCGGTGATGGGCGTGTTATTCGCCGTGATTTGCGACACGTAACCCTTGCCGTCCGTCTTCGAAAACAGCAGATTGCCGTTTTCGTCCACAATCTGGTCGAACATCGTGTCCGTCAGCGTCTTATCCTCGATATTGAAACGGTTTTCGTTGACGGTGAGCGTCCACTGAATGCAGCCCTCATTGCGGTTGTACCAGTTGCTCTTTTGCAGCTTTTTAACCTGAACGTCAGTAGGGTTGTTGTTAGAGGAATTCTGGGAATGATCCCACTTTCCGCCACTTTGCGCATTGAAGGTGTTTGTCAGCTGGTCGAATTCACCGGTCATTCCGTCCTTGTCGAACGTGTATTCATACTTGATTTCGTATGTTTCATTTGCCGAAAGCGGCGGCAGCACATAGTCCGTCTTAATGGTATAGACCTTGCCGCTTTCGTCCGTCGTATTCGCATAAACGTAGTGAATGTGCGTTCCCGTCGTACCGCAGTCGCATGGACCGTCCGTCTTGATTTCTTTCGAAGCAGATTCAACAGCGGGCACCTGACTCCAGTTAGAGTATGTTTTAACCTCCGTGACGGTCATGTTTGTCAGGGCAATTTGCTTATTCACCGCCGTCATGACGTCTTGAGCAGTCGCGGTCTTGCCGTTCGTGCCCTTTGTGGATTCGATTTTGACAGTATACTCAATCGTTCCTTTTTCCCAGTTGACATGAGCCCCGCTTTTCGAAGTTTTCAAATCGCTGAGGAGGGAGTTGTTGCCCTTGTCGATGTCCTCCCACTTCACAGTGGTCGATGCGCCGCCGAAGGTGATGGTCAGGTCGTCGTTGCCCAAATTTTCAACATCGCTCTTGCGGATTTCGGCGCTCATCTTCATGGTACCGGTTCGGTCGTCATGGCTGGGGTTGTTCCGGACAAAGTCCATATACTCGTCGGTGAACCACATTTCAACTTGTTTCGTTTCGGGATTATACTGGAATTTAAACGCCGGCTTATCATTGCTGAATTTGGCGTCCGTGCCTGTCCAGACAGAGGTGGTGTCCGTTTTGATATGCGTATTCTCTGCCGGAATGATAATCTTATTGCCTTCGCCATGGCGCAGAATAGCTTCATCCGAAACCTTGAAGTCCGCCGCGAAGCTATAGTTGTACGCATTGGCATGTTCCGGAAGTGTGATGTTCGATACCGTAATCTTGGTAATCTGCATGCCGTTCTCGCTGACGGCAGGCGGTTCGTTCGCCATCATCAGGAAGCCCGGGTCGAGTCCAAGCGACGGCATCATCATGTCGTCCGGCTTCGCGGCATCAGCGTCCATCGACGGAATCACCGTAAGCGCAGGTGTCGGGGACGGCTCGTCCATCGGGGCAGCCGTTTCGGCGGCGTTTTCCGTCGGCGCGGGCGTTACAGACGGCGCAAGCGTCGGTTCTTCCGTAGGCGCTGGCGTTGCTGTGGGCGCTTCCGTGGGCGTTGACGTTGCTTCGGGGGCTGCCGTCGGCTCATCCGTCACTTCGGGGGCTGCCGCCGGCTCAGCTGTCGCTTCGGGGGCTGCCGTCGGCTCAGCTGTCGCTTCGGGGGCTGCCGTCGGCTCAGCTGTCACTTCGGGGGCTGCCGTCGGCTCAGCCGTCACTTCGGGGGCTTCCGTCGGCTCAGCCGTCACTTCGGGCGCTGCCGTCGGCTCAGCTGTCACTTCGGGCGCTGCCGTCGGCTCAGCTGTCGCTTCGGGCGCTGCCGTCGCATCGGGGTTCGGGGTCGGGTCATAGTAGCAATCCGCCGTGTGCGTGTGCTCTTCTTTGCCGCAGATATAGTGGCGTTCGTAGCAGTCCGCCGTGTGATGATGGCCGGAATCCTCCGCCGTCACCGTCACAATGCACTCATTTGTATGCTGATGCCGCAGCACCTGAATGTAGCCGCAAGTGTAGTAGCCGGTTTTCGCATCGACGCAGGACGCGGAATGCGTGTGCACTTTCGCCGGGTCGGGATAGAGCTTGCATTTCAGGTCGCCGCGCACCATCTCGTAGCAGGAATCATCATGCGTGTGCGCGCCTTCGCCCTCAAACAGACCGCAAGTCGGTTCTTCCGTCGTCGGATAGCAGGCATCCGTATGGTGATGCGCGCCCTCGCCTTCCGTCAGGCCGCAGGTGTACGTCCGGGTCACTTCGTAGCAGCTGTCATCATGGACATGCGGCATATCGGAGTTCGTCGCAACGTCCTCGGTGCAAATCAGCGTGCGCGTTTCCGTCACGCAATCCGCCGTGTGCTGGTGCCCTTCACTCTCAAACAGACCGCAAGTCGGTTCTTTTGCCCGATAGCACGCATCCGTGTGGATGTGCCCCTCGCTTTCCGGCAGCGTGCAGATCAGCTGTTTCTCCCAATTGTAGCAGGCATCCGTGTGCTTGTGCATCGGATGCTCCTCCAGCGTGCAGATAAGAACGCCGTTGCTGTCGTAGCACTTCTCGTCATGCTCGTGGATGTAGCCATCCCAGTAGCCGCAGCTGAGTTCGCCCTGCGCATTGTAGCAATCGGAGGAATGGCGGTGCGGCTCAAAGCTGCAGCGCATAATATCGGTAAAGACTGTCTCCGCCTCGCGCTCGGAAATCAGGCAGGTCAGCTCGTCCACATAGCAGTCCGCCGTGTGGGTATGCTCCTCCAGCCCGCAGTACGTTTCCGCCGCCATCGTCAGACCCGGCATCATCAGCACATAAGACGTGCAGATGGCGACAACGAGTGCCAGCGCCGTGACCGTCTTGAGCAGACGTATCCGGCGCTTCCGCTGCGCAACGTATTTTTCTGCTAATTCCATGAGTTTGCGGTTCATGTCAGCATCCTCCGATTCTGGAACCTGTGTTCCTCTTCTTGCTGTATTGTACTTACGTTATTGCAGGAATCCAATGCGGTTCAGCGGCCAAATGCGGAGCGTTACGCGTCCCATAATCTGCTCTTCGGACACTGGGCCGACCAGTGTGCTTCTGCTGTCGCGCGAGGTGGAGCGGTGATCACCCAGAACAAAATACCGCCCGTCCGGCACTTGGTACGGCAGCGTGATGGAGCAGTCGCCCAGCGCACGGTCGGTGATGTACGGCTCATCAAGCAGTTCGCCATTGATGTAGACGTTGCCGCTTCCGTCGATGTTGACCCACTCGCCCGGCAGACCGATAACGCGCTTAATCAGCACCTTATTGTTGTAGTAAAAAGCGATAATATCGCCGCGCTGCGGATTTGACCCGCGCACGACCATTGTGATTTCACCCTGCCCGACCACCGGCGTCATTGACGTGCCGGTGATTTGCAGGATGGGCATGACCATGGTTGCAATCAGCACCGCAACCGCCGCCACCACCAGCAGCGTATAGAGCGTGCTGCGCAGGGCGCGGTTGTAGCTGTGCTTGCGTTTCTCATGCTTCAGTTCCGTTTCCAATTGTGCGGATGTGGGGTTCATTTCCCGCAGCAGGTGGGCGCGTTCCGCCGCTTCCTGCGTGTCGTTGAGCAGTTGTTTGCCCGTTTTCTGCTGATTCTTGTCGTCTGACACCTGCGCGCCCTCCCTTCTGCCATGTTTCTTTACTGCTGATTGGCGGCTTTCTTTGCGCGCGCGAGGATTTCCTGCGCTTGGCTTTCTGCCGCGCTGATTTTCTCCTGGCAAAGCCGCTCGACGTTCTGCTGATACTGTTCCGCGGCCTTCTGCGCCGCCTCAAACACGCCGTTTAACTTCAGCGATGCCTCCGCAATCGAGCCGCACGTTTCCAGCTGCAGCTGCTGACTTTGCAGCGCCGCTTCTGCCGCATTCAGCCGCTGCTCCAGTGCTTCAAATTCCCGTGCCTGTTCCAGCAGCAGTTCCAGCAGCTCCGCGCGTCCCAGCTTCCCGCAGTTCCTTCTCTGTCACAGTTCACGTCTCCTTCACATGTAACGTATTTATCGTTTCTCGATATGTAATTCGCCAGATTTCCGGCAAATCACAGTTCGAATTCTTACATGGTTTATTATACCATCAAATCTTCAACTGTCAAGGCGGAAAAATAACATTTATTATTCTCATTTGGTGCATTTTTGTGTGTTTTGCCATACTTTCGTGTGGCAATTTTGTCATTTCCACCTGTTAACGGCTTGTTAGTTTCCTGAGTATTGTTATTTACATGTTAAAACTATCGTAATAGGAATATTTTTTTGTCTGTTGCTTTCCTCGTTTTTTCGTAATTTTCGTTCAGTGTACGCAAATCTTCGACCGGTTTTTCTTTGTTTCCACGCCATTCGTTCGTCTTTTTCAATGTAACATTCCAGACTTAGCAAACAAAAAAACAGCATAATATTGTTGATTCGCAAAAAAAGCAGGAGCAACCCGCAAATCGTGCTGCTCCTGCCAAATATTCTGTTATCCATTCGGGTTTGCGCTGTCGTCATCCTGGCGATACTGATCTGTACGGCGACGATGGCGCGGCGCTTCCTCTGCCGATTTCGCCACCGGGCGCGCATACGGATTCTCCATCGTCGTCGTGCTCTTCGGCGCGGCAGCGGACGGGGTCTCCTGCGGCTTCGTCAGGGGCTGAATCGGCGTGCGATAACCGACTTGCGGTCGGTTCTGCATGTCCTGCGTCTGCGGAACGGATGTCGCCGGGCGCACCTGCACGGGCGAAACGCCATTGCTCGTCTGCGGACGCTGCTGCGGGGTCGTGTACGCGCCTGTGCGCATCTGCTGCGGCTGACCCGCCTGACGCGCAACCGGACGATCCGCATTGCGCGCTGCCTGTGCGCGGCGCTGTGCCGCCTTCATCGCAACTTCACGCTGTTTCTTCTGGTATTGCATGAAGGCGAATCCGCCGCCGCCCAGCAGCAGCACGACCGCAATCACGACGAAGATAACCAGCCCGCTGTTGCCGCTCTCGTTCACCACAGGGTACGTCGTGGCTGCGGTGGGCAGCGGTTCGAGCGTCGGCGTGGGCGAAGCGGAAGGCGTCGGCGTGGCGGTTTCCTGCGTAGGGGCAGTTGTGGGCGAAGTCAGCGGACCGGGCGTTGAAAAGCCTTGCCACGGCACATAGCTGACCGTTGCGCCGCTGCCCTTCCAGTCGTTGATGGTCTTGTCTTCTTCCGGAATCAGACCGCTGGTCGGTTTTGCAGTAGCATTCCCCGTCGTGTTATTCTGGATGCCCTGAATGTACTCGCTGCTTTGCAGGAACTCTTCCAGCTCCTCCACTGTCATCCAATGGAAGTATTTTCCGTTGACGTAACCCTCTTGGTCATTGTAGCGGATATGATACCACGTTTCGCCGTCCGTTCCGGTCGTTGTGCTGAGGACAAAGCAGAACGCGTAGTTGTACAGCTTTCTGATACGGCTCGCGTTCATGCTGGGCTGCTGACGGAAGTTGACCGAGGTCGTCGTAGTCACATAGCCGTAGCTGGAGTAGTTCGTCGGGTCGTAGGGCTGGGGCGTGGTGACAAGCGTGGGTGCGGGCGTGGCGTTCAGGTTGTTCAGGTACGCCTCGATTTCCGCCTGCGTCATGAAGCGGAGCATGTCATAGCGCACATAGCCCCACTGACCATTATACTGCACGCGGTGCCACGGCATACTGCCCAGATAATCCTGCCCGGAGACGTAGACAACTTCGCCCTGCATCAGGTACGCCTCAATCGCGCTGAAGTCGCCCGCCATCTGCCGCAGCGGCACGTTGTTGCCCACGGCGTAGGCGTAGCCCATCTCCTGCGCGGGAACAGGCGTCAGGTACGGCGTGGGGCTGGGCGTCGGCGTGCTGCGGGACTGGTTCCACTGCTGAATGTACACCTGCGCCTGCGCGTCGGTGACGTAGCGGAGGTTCGCGTCCGGCACATAGCCGGACGTCCCTTCCAGCGTGGTCACAATGTCCCACGTTTCGCCTGCCGTGCTCAGCTGGCTATTCACATACACCAGCACGTTCGCCTGCAGCGTCGCCATGACGTAGTTGCCCGTGCCGATGCCGGTGCGCATTTCGGTTTCGCGCGTGGTGACGGCATAGCCCTCGTACGGCACAGCGGTCGGCGTCGGGGTCGGAGCCTCGGTCGGGGTCTGCGTCGGCGCGGCGGTCGCCACCTGACGATACCAGAAGGCAATGTCCGCCGCATCCATGCTCAGCGTGCCGTCTTGGAAAACAGTCAGGGTGATTTGCTCGCTGCCGGGAATCAGCTCATAGCCATCCCGCAAATTCGTCGGCGTCGGGCGCAGGGTGTATGTGCCGGGGGCGAGCGCCATCGACTGCGCATTCGCCACCGGGCTGCCGTAGCTGTCCAGATACTGGATGGTGATGGTCGCGTTCTGCGGCGCGGCGGTCGGGGTTGCCGTCGGCACTTCCGTTGGAATTTCGGTCGGAATTGCCGTCGGGGTCTCGGTCGGAATCGGCGTTGCCGTCGGCACAGGCGTTGCGCCGGTGGATGCGGCATACGCGTCGCTTTCCGCCTGCGTCATGATGTTCAGGAATTCGCTCATGATGTAGCCGCTCTGTCCATCCACCATGACGACGCTCCACCGTTCGCCCTTGTCATTCAGCATTTCGTTGACGACGTAGACGTTCGAGCCATTCGCCAAGCGCTTGATGACCGTGTTGCTCTTGCTGGTCGAAGCCTCGCTGCGGAACGCCACTCGATTGCCGTTGATGGTCGCGTAGCGGTTGACCGGCTGCCCGACGGGAATCGGCGCTTCAGTGGGCGCAGTGGTCGGCGTTTCGGTCGGAATCGGCGTATTCGTGGGCGCTTCGGTCACGGGAACGTCGGTCGCAGCGCTTTGAACCGGGCGATAGTAGAACGCCAGCTCTTCCTCCAGCGCTTCCGCGCCTTCAATCAGCAGACGACCATCTTCCGTTACGGTCAGGTCGAACTGCGTCCAGCTGCTTTCCAGCTCGTAGCCAGGGATGGAATCATACGCGGGGGTAACGTGGTACATCCCCGGCACAAGTTCTTTCACCGTCGGGTCGGCAATTTCCACACCCTCGGTGTTGTAGTAGCGGATGGTGACGGTCACGAACTGCTGCGCGGGCGCGGGGGTATCGGTCGGCGCGTCCGTCGCCGGAATGTCCGTTGCAGGCACGTCCGTCGCGGGTGCAGGCGTGTCCGTCGGCACTTCCGTCGCGGGAACTTCCGTCGGAGTCTGCACCGGGTGGTAGTAGAATCCGACCGCATCCGCCGGAATTTCTTCGCCATCCATGTACAGCGTGCCGTTCGCATCCACCGTCAGGTCAAACTGCGTCAGGGTACTGTCCAGCTCGTAACCGGGGATTTCGCGCTCCGGAATCATCGGGTACGTCCCCGGCAGCAGTTCCTTCACCACCGGGTCAGCAATTTCCACGCCGCTCATGTCGAAGTAGTGAATCGCCACCGGCATCGTCTGCGGGGCGGGCGTGTCCGTCGGCGCGGGGGTATCGGTCGGCGCTTCGGTTGCGGGTGCTTCCGTCGTGGGAATATGATAGTAGAAATACACCTCGCTCGGCGTCGCGATACCGCCGGAAACGTTCACTTCCACCGTGCTTTCCGTGCCGGGCATCGGCACATAGCCGTCCGCCATGCCCTGCGGATTCGCCGTCACAAGGTGCGTCCCCTCGCCCAGCGTCAGCGTGTCGTCCATCGCAACAGGCTCGCCCTCGGAATTGAGGTAGTGCACGGGCACGTCCACTTCGGTCGGCTGCGGGTCGGCATAGAAGAAGGACACACTCGCCAAGTCGGTCGTACCGTCAGGACGCAGCGTGACCGTCTGCGGATTTTCGCTGACGAGGTCGTACCCGCCCACGCGGTCGCTGGCGGCATAGATGTAGTTCACGCCCTCGGTCAGCGTCTGCGACTGCTGATCCAGCAGCGTGCCGTTCTCGTGATAGTAGAACACGTCGATGTTGGATGTTACCGGCTGCGGCGTGGCATAGTGGAACACAACGGGATTCACGCTCGCCGTGCCGCCGTTGTCCACCCACACATGCACCGTATCCTCGCCGACAAGCTGATACCCAGCAGTCATCGCGCTATTGGCGGTGACATAGTTGTCGCCCTGATTCAGCGTCACATACTGCGTGTCCAGAATCGTGCCGTTGTCATCCAGCTGATACAGCACGGTCACTTCCGCCTGAATGACGGGCGGCTCGGTCGGGGCTTCGGTGGGCACTTCCGTCGGCTGCTCCGGCACGGCGTAGACAAAGCGCACCTCGCTCGGCGACGCATTGCCCATGCTGTCCACAAACACATCCACCACACCGGACGCAGGTTTGACAAGCAGATAATCCCACGGCACAACACTGGAATTGGCGTACACTTGGGTAGTCGCGTTCGTCAGGCAGCTTGCGTACTGGAAATCCAGCTGCTGGCCATCCTCCGTCACATAGTACACCGGCACGTTGACACTCTCCTGCGCAGGCGTTTCAGGCATTCCCTGCGACGAGAGGTACAGCGGGAACATCCCTTCATAGACGCTGTTGCAGTAATAATCCACTTCATACGAATACATCGGGTCAAGGGCAGTCGCATCCTGCGTCCACATGATTTCCGACGCATAATCTTTCAAGTAGAAGGTATACGCCGGGTCAGACGATACAACCTGCACCTGAACCGTGCTGAAAAGGGCGGACGCATCCAGCGTCGCCCAATACGCATGTTCCGCGCTGTCAGGCACGGGGAACGCCTGCGTCGTCTGCTGCTGTCCCTGCGAATCCGTCCAAATGACGGACACGACGACGTCCTCCCAGCGATCCAGCGCCAGCGCCGGAACCATCGCGGTTGTCATCAGCAGCGCCGCCACCATCAGCACAGACAGCAGACGGCCAAGACCTTTGACGCCGGATTTTCTCATGTTGGGTTTCCTCCTTGCTCCTGCCCTTTGCGGGCCTGATGCCATTCTATTATACCGCAGCTGCGCGGTTTGTCAATCTTCCGCACCCTGCCGCATTTTTCCTTGCGATTCGCAGGATTTTTTGCGCCTCTTGTCGAATCACTATGGCGAAAATCATCCTATTGTTTGAGGAGGACATTGACCATGATGGACGACAAGCAGCTGACGGAAGAGTATTTGGATGGGAAAGTCGTTTTCCCCGGCAAGATTATCCGTGTTGAGCATTGGCATGTGCGCCTGCCCAACGGCGAAACTGCCCTGCGCGAGGTGGCGTGCCATCCGGGCGCGGCGGGCATTGTCGCGCTGGATGATGACGGGAACGTGATTCTCGTCCGCCAGCATCGCATCGCCGTTGGCCGCTTGACGCTGGAAATTCCGGCGGGCAAGCTCGATGGGGCGGATGAAGACCCGTTCGTCTGCGCCCAGCGCGAGCTGAGCGAGGAAACCGGGCTGACCGCCGACCACTGGCGCAAGCTGACCGTGCTGGAGACGACCCCCGGCTTCTGCAACGAGCGCATCCACCTCTACTTGGCGACGGGGCTGCACGCTGGAAAGACGCATCCGGATGAGGATGAGTTCGTCTGCACACTGCGGATGCCGCTTTCCGACGCGGTACAGAAGGTGATGGACGGCACGTTCCGCGACGGCAAGACCGCGCTGGCGCTCCTGATGGTGCAGCAGCTGCTGTCCGCACCCTGCAAACAATAAACGTGCGAAACGCGCGTTCTGTTCCATCCATGCTTATTGTAACAAATATTTCATCAAAATGCAATCGTGTGGACGGATTTTTGCGCGTTTTTTCGGAAAATTTCGCTGACGGAGGTGCTTTATGGCTGGAAAAAAGCAGCGTCATCCCCTGTATGTTCTCTTTCTGCTGCTGATGCTGCTCATGCTGGCGCTGGGTGTGTATCTGCTTGTTGTCGGCTGTCAGCAAGGGAATCGCCCTGTGCCGCTTGCGCCGTTTTCGCCGCATATCATCGGAGGTTTCTTCCGCCATGTATGAAAAGCTGGGGCAATGGCTCTCCCACCGCAATCCGCCGAATGAGCCGATTCCCGCAGCGGATTACTTCGCGTCCCTGCCGCGCCTGACGACCGACCGGCTGCTCCTGCGTCCGCTGACGATGCGCGATGCGGCGGATATGTTCGCTTACTCCCGCGACCCCGAAGTCGCTCGGCATGTTCTCTGGGATGCGCATAAGTCGATGGCGGATACGCGCAGCTGCCTGCGCTACATCATCAGCCAGTATCACAGCGGCGCGCCGTCCAGCTGGGGCATCGTGCTGCGCGAAACGAACCGCGTCGTCGGCACGATTGGCTTCATGAGTTACAGCGACGCGGACAGCGTGGTGGAGCTCGGCTATTCTCTCGCCCGCTCCTGCTGGAACGGCGGACTGATGACCGAAGCGCTGGCGGCGGTGCTGCGCGAATGCTTCACCGCGCTGCGCATCCACCGCGTCGAGGCGATGCACGAGTGCGACAACCCTGCCAGCGGGCGCGTGATGGAAAAATGCGGTATGCGCCACGAAGGGACACTGCGCGGCAAGGTGTTCAACAAGGGCAATTTCCACGACGTGGAGCTGTGGGCAATGCTGCGGGAGGACTGGGACGCGCGCCATTGAGTGAATTTCTTCCTATTTAAATGCTGGAGGATACGCTAATGCAGTTTGACCATGATTTCTGGGCTGCGGTGGATTCGCTCGTGTCGTCCGGCGAAATCGTCATCGACCGTCCGAAGGGCAGCACGCACCCGTGCTATCCGGAAATTCGATATGTGGTGGATTAAGGCTATCTCGCGCATACGACCTCGATGGACGGCGGCGGCATTGACGTCTGGCGCGGTTCACTGCCATCCGGCGAAGTGACAGCGCTGGTTTGCACCGTCGACCTCATGAAACGAGATTCCGAAATCAAGCTGCTGATAGGCTGCACGGAGGACGAAATCCAGACGATTTACGCCTTCCACAATCAGTCGGCGATGATGAAGGGGATGCTGATTCGGCGCAATCCCTAATCAGCGGAAAAGAGCGCATCAAAAAAGAGGGCTTCTGCCCCCTTTGAATTGGATTTACTTCGTCAGCGCGTCCATCCGCCGCTTGAGCACCTCCGGGCGCGCGACGGAGTAGCCGAAGAAGCCCAGCACGTCCGCCGCCTTCTGGTATGTGCCATGCGTGTACGTCAACAGCCCCGCCTTTTCCAGATGCAGCGATCCGTCCGCCGCGAACAGGTCGTCCCGCACCTGCACACCGACGATTTTTGCCCACAAACATCGTGTGGCTGCCCAGTTCGAGCTGCTGCACCACCTTGCACGCCAGATACGCCGGGCATTCGGCAATCGCGGGGGCATACTCCATGTTCAGCGCCTTCATGGGCGTAAGATGGCACTCCTGCCACTTGTCCACATCGCGCCCCGACCGGACGCCGCAGAAATCCAGCGCCTTGCAATGGGCTTCATCCACCAGATTCACCACAAACTCGCCGCTCTTTGCAATCAGGTCATGGCTGAAGCGGTTGCCGCGTACCGAAATGGACATCATCGGCGGTTCGCTGTTGACCGTGCCGACCCACGCGACAGTAACGATATTGGGCTTGGCATCCGCTTCAGGCGCACGGCAGCTAACCATCACCGCCGGAACGGGCGCAAGCAGATTGCAGGGGTCAAAGGTGCGGAAATCAGCCATTTTTTCTTCCTCCATTTTTCAAGGAAATATGCTATTATTCCCTTGACATTCTTCTGAAATAGTGTACAATATCGACTTGCGCTTGTCAATACGCATTTCAGAAAGGATGTAGTTTATGGCTGTCTTTTTGCAGGTAATCACCCTGTTTCTGCTGATTTTCTGTGGCTTCTTCTCGGCGAAGGGGAAGCTCGTTGACGAAAACGGCATTTCCACGCTCAACAAAATTGTTCTCTACTTCGCCCTCCCCGCCCTGACGCTCTACGGCTTGCAGAAGGACGCCAGCCCGGAGCTGATCCACGACCTGATTCTCGTGTTCTTCATCAGCCTTGCCATCATGATTCTGAGCGGGCTGATTGCGTACTTCCTCTACCGCCGCGAGCCGAACGAGCGCCGCAGCGTGCTGACGAACCTGGCCATGCTGTCCAACAGCGCCTACATGGGCTACCCGGTCGTCATTGCGACGCTGGGCGAGGATATGCTGATTTACGCCGTCGTGTTCGTCGGCGCGTTCAACCTGATGTGCTGGACGTTCGGCTCGTTCTTCTTCGGCGGCATCAGTGCGATTCAGCCCAAGAAGCTGCTGACAAACCCGTCGCTGATTGCGGTAATTGTTGGTCTTGTTCTGTTCCTGACGGGCTGGCGGCTGCCGGGTTTCATCAACGACGCGCTGTCGATGATGGGCAATGTGACGACGCCGCTTGCTATGTTCGTCATCGGGGCGCGGCTGATTGATCTTCGCTTCGCACACCTGCAGGACTGGAAGCTGCTGCTGGCGTGCGCGCTTCGGCTGATTATCTTCCCGGCGGCGGTGCTGCTGCTGCGCTTCACGGGTCTGCCCGCGGCGGTTGTGAGCGTGCTGTACATTTGCACCGCCATGCCCTGCGCGGCGACGACGGCCATGCAGAGCGAGATGTACCACTGCGACAATTCGCTGGCTTCGCGCGGGGTGGCGCTGTCAACAGCATTCTCGATTTTGACGCTGCCGCTGATGCTGCTGCTGGCGTAAGCAGGGATTTCGCGCCTGCAGGCACGAGGAGGGGCTTTCCGATTGCCCCCTCCACCCCTTCGGTTGCCGCTCCCATCGTTGATTGTTTCCGAGGCTGTTTTGATGATGTCCCCCCGACAAAGGAGGTTTCCACCATGCGCAAAAGCTGGATCTTTCCCGGCGACAACGACGAACCCTATGTCTCCCAGCGGGCGGGCGCGTATCAGCCGCAGAGCGAGAAGCGGCGGCGGTGGACAAAGCGGCTGGTGATTCTGGCGCTGATTCTGTGCGTGCTGTACCCGTTTGTCGAGCCGTACACCTTGCGGACGCCGCAGACCGCCATCACCTGCGAGGATTTGCCGACAGGCATTGGGCAGCTGCGCATCGTCTACGTCTCCGACATCCACTACGGGACACAGATGTTTTCGGACGCGCGGCTATCGTCGCTCATCAACCGCATCAATGCGCTGAATGCGGACATTGTGCTGCTGGGCGGCGACTACGCGCGCGACAAGTGGTCAGCGGCGGCGTTTTTCGAGAATCTGCCGCGGCGCATTTCGAGCAACTACGGGGTGTACGCCGTTGTGGGCGAATGCGACCGCAGCCCGTTGGAGAAGGGCGAGGAGCCATCCACACTGCGGAACAAAATGTCCAAAGCGGGGGTAACGCTGCTGTGCAACGAAGTCGCGACCCTGCGCATCGGCACAAGCGACATCTACATTGCGGGCATCGACGACGTCAGCACGGAGATGGACGATGCGAAAAACGTCGCGGCGCAAGTCAACTCGAAGGATTTCGTCATCTTTCTGGCGCACAACCCGTCGGCGATTTCGTCCTCGCTCCTCCTGACCGACCGCAACGGACGCGGGAACTGGTTTGATTTGGGGCTGTTCGGGCACACGCATGGCGGGCAGATTCCGTTTCTGGAAGAAGCGTTCAACTTCAACGGCGTACCGTCGCGCTACGAGAGCGGTCTTTTGCTGGAGAACCGTTCGTGGCTGCTGATTTCGCGCGGTGTCGGCACAACGGGACTTCCGGCGCGGTTATTCTGCCAGCCGGAAATTCACTTGATTACCGTGCAGTCGGGAACGTAAAGGATTTCGCCTCTGCAAGTGATTTCGTCCCTTGACCCTTTCGCGCGATTGAGTGGGTGACTTCTTCATGCTGTGTCCGCGTGTTTAGCCATGAAGCACCCGCGGTGCTTACAACACATTGCCCAATGTCAGCGCGTCGCGGTGATACAGATGCTCGGCGTGTTCCCCCCAATTCGGCGCACGCTTCCAGACACAGCGGCAGTTCGCGCGACGAAATCCCTGCTTCGATTTTTTTCAGTGCCGTGGTCACTGCATCCACATCATCATGATTGATGAGCGTTTGCAGCCACGGCACTTTTTGTTTCCACACGTTCCGGCATTTTTGCAGCGCAGCCTCCGCGCCCGTCCAATTCTCCGCTTCCGCGAGTGTCCGCAGTTCTTCAGCGCTCGCCGCGTATTCCTCGGACAGCGCGCGCACCTCTTCCCCGCTCCACACGCCCAGCCCAATCGTCAGCGCAAGCAGAATCAGCGAAATCCACACCCCGGTCTTCATTCACCACACCACCTTCTGCGGCGGCAGCGCCTGATGCGTCTGCACCTGCGTCCGCCCCTTCCCCTGCGCCAGCAGCATTCCCTGCGTGTTCAGGCACAGCAGCAGCACGTCCTGCACGCCCTCAAACCCCAGCGCGCGAATCTGCCCCATCAGCCAGCTGAGGCTCAACTGCCCGCGCTGCAGGTTTTCCGTCTGCACTTCGCCGTCCAAAATCAGCGGCAGCGGAAGCCCCTCCTTCGGCGGCATCTTGCCCAAGTCGCTGGGCATAAGCGGGCGGCTGTCCGCCTTCGGAAAGACGGAGATGTTCCCGCCCGGTTCGAGCACCGCCGTGCCGACCTCCAGCGGATCAAGGATGCCGCCGGCGCGTATGGCTTCCATCAAGTCGTTCAAATCCACCGCACAGGCGCGCAGCTGCTTCTCGCAAATCACGCCGTTGCGCACCAGCACCGTCGGCTGCCCGCAGAGCCACACCCGCACGCGCTCGGACTTCATGCACAGCGCCGTCAGCAGCCCATGGCACACGACGAGCGCCGCCATCGGCAGCAAGCCGTAGAGAATCGGAATACCCACACCGCCCATCGGGGTCGCCGCCAGCTCCGCAATCATAATGACCACGACCAGCTCAAACGGCTGCAATTGCCCCACCTGCCGCTTGCCCATCGCGCGCATCGCCAGCAGGGACGCAGCATACAAAATCACCGAACGCAGAAAAATCGTCAGCATATTCTCATCCTCCGCGGTCATTCTGCCCCATTATGCCGCGGATGATACTTGCGCGGCGCAGTCCGTCATGCTATAATGGAAGAAACTTGGCGAATTTCGCCGGAAATGAGGGCTTTCCTGATGAAAAAGCTGCTTTCTCTGCTGATGGCATTCTCCTTGGCGCTCGTGCCGATGCTCTCCTTCGCGGATGAAAGCAGCGGCGCGACGCAGAACATCTACAACATGCTGCTGGAAGAATTGACGGCAGCCAATTTGTCGATGACCCCCTACGACGATATCAACCGCATCTATCTGGGCTATATGCTGGAGAAGAACGCGCTGGGCAACGCCGTCGTCATCTTTGACGCGCACAGCGACGGTTTCACTATCGGTGTTGGTTACGGCAAGCCTATTGACGAGGCGCTTGTGCCGCAGGTGATTTCCCTCTTCAACGACATCAACTGCGCTGTTTATGTCGGCAAGATGGTGGTCAGTCAGTCCAGCGACGGGTGGCATCCGTCGTACGAAATCTTTGTGTCGGCGAATCCGGATGATATCAGCACATGGGCGCGCGAAAACGTGCTGGCGTACATGTATTTGGCGCTGGGCACAATGGAGGAAATGGTCGACTACATCACCGAACTGGCAAACGGCGAAACGCCCGAAAACGTGTTTGCTATGTGGTATGCCGATTCGTCAGCGGAATGACCGCAAAAATCCCTTGCACGTCGCACTGACCCATGCTATAATGGAAGAAACTTGGCGAATTTCACCGGAAATGAGGGTTTTTCTGATGAAAAAGCTGTTTTCTCTGCTGCTTGTGCTTGCGCTGGCGCTTGTGCCGACGCTCTCCTTGGCGGATGATGATGCCGCCTGCCAGAACCTCTACAACATGCTGCTGGATGAGCTGAAGTCGGTCGATTTGGAGATGACCGCCGACGAGGAAAGCTACCGCATTTATCTTGGCTATGCGCTGGACAAGAACTCGCTGGGCGACGCGGATGTTATCTTTGACGCGTACAGCAATGCCGTCACCATCAACGTCAGCTACTCCAATCCGCTTGATGAGGCGCTTGTGCCGCAGGTGATTTCCTTCTTCAACAGGGTCAACAGCACGCTGTATGTCGGCAAGCTGATGGTCATCAAGTCGGACAACGTGTGGTACGCGGCGTACGAGATTTCCCTCTCCGTTGACCCGGAGAACATCACCGATTGGGATCGCAACAACGTGCTGGCATACACGGCGCTGGCGCTGGACACGATGGAGGAAATGGTGGACTACATCACCGAAATTGCGAACGGTGAATCGGCAGACAACGTGTTCGCCATGTGGCAGGCGGATATCGGCGCAGTGTAATCCCCAAAACGCAAAAAAAGGCAGGAATCGCTATGGATTTCCGCCTTTTTTTGATACCGATTATTCTTCTTCCGCGCTGAGGTTCTCGGTGCAGAAGAGTGCAATCACGTTGTCAATCGTTTCCGCGTCAGCGTTCGCGTCGATGCCAGCTGCCAGCCAGTAGGCATACCGCCCCTTCATGTACTGCTGAAGCGCCGCCAAATCGCTGCCATAGCGGAACTCGATGTGGTAGGTCGTTTCCATCGTGTCATCGCGGAAGAAGAAGTAGGTGAAGTCGCCCGCGTCGTCAGTCGCCTGATACACCTCGCAGTCAAACGCCGGGCAGAATGTCTCGCCGCCCCACGTCATCGTTTCGTCCGCGCCAATCTGGTAGGTGCCGATGCAGCGGTACTTGTGCGTTTCGCTCGTGCCATCCAGCTTATTGATGGTAATCTCGTCGCCGTTCATGGTGAAGGACTTGACATCGTTCAAATACCAGCAGTCGAAGATGAAGCCCTCCGAGCCGTCGCCGTACAGCGCCACCGCGTCGTCGCCATACACGTCGCCGCTGATGAAGGATTTGAGCATCTCGACTGCTTCTGCCGCGTTCTCCTCGCCCACAATCGCCTTGCAGTGTTCTTCCCACACGCTGTCGTAGTCATCAGACAGAATCACATCGAACAGATTGCTGTACGTCGTGCCGTTTTCCCCGCTGATCGTTTGCAGGCAATCGGGTTTGCTCTCAGCCAGACTGGGCGCAATCGCCACGCACAGCACAAGGGCGAACATCAGCAGATGGGAAATGATTTTCTTCACAGGGTGCTTCATGTTTTCCTCCTTGTGGTTAGTTTTCGCTAACCATCCGGTCAAAAATTTGCGGTTAGTTGTTTCTAACCGCAGTTCTATGGTAACACAAAGCACCAATTCTGTCAAGGTGTCACGAGAACATTTTCTCCAATTCCTCGTACTTTTCGTGCGTGATGAGCGCGTCCTGCTCCGTCCCCTGCAGGTGGACAATGTACGTCCAGCGCCCATAGGGGGTGATGTTCTTGATGTGGTTGAGGTTGATGATGTAGCTTTTGTGGCAGCGGAAGAAGATGGATGGATCAAGCCGTGCTTCCGTGTCAGAGAGCGAATCGGACGTAACATATCGCTCGCCGGACGTGGTGTAAAACACAGTCGTGCGGTCTTCACGCTGTACGAGCACGATGTCGCTGACATTCAGGAACGACACGCCGTCCTTATGGTGCAGCATCAGCCGTCCGCTGACCGGGTGGGGCGTGGGGTGCACGGGCAGGGGCGTTTCGCCGTCGGTTTGATGGCGGATGCGCTTCTTCGCGCGTTCGAGCGTCTGCATCACGCGCTCCTTCTTGAAGGGCTTGAGCAGGTAATCGAAGGCGTACACCTCAAAGGCGTCGCCCATATATTCATCGTGCGCCGTCGCGAAAATCAGCACAATCGCAGGGTTCATGTCCTGTATCACCCGCGCGCACTCCACGCCGGTTTTGCCGGGCATTTCAACGTCAAGGAAAACGAGCTGGGGCTTTTCCTGCTCCACAAGGGTGAGCAGCTGCACGCCGTCCTCCGCCTCCCCCACGATTTCAAAACCCTCTGCGCGGCTGATCATCATGCGTTCGATGCGCCGCATATCGGCATTATCGTCCGCAATGACCACGCGGATTGGTGTCTCCATTGGACTTTCACCTCCTGACGCCAAGGGGCGTTGCCCCTTGGATTCCCACCAGAGGCGCTGCCTCTGGACTCTGCAAGGGACTTCGTCCCTTGACCCTTTCGCGCGATTCAGTTGATTTCTCTTGCATGTAGTTTTCGCATGTTTATGCAGAGATTTCGCCTCTGCGGAGGCGACCAGAGGGCTTTGCGGTCGCCCTCTGGACTGCTTCGCAGCCCCATCTAAGTTACTTGAATGTTATTGCAGCTAATTTCAGTCAGTGCGCCTTTATGCGACAAAGCAGCACCACCATACAACCGCAAATAACCCCAAAAGTAGCGGCGCCGAAGGTTTCCAAAGGGCGATCGCAGACGTTCGTCTGTTTTTATTGCCCTTTGGTCGCTCCCGCAGGAGCGAAACCCCTGCTTCGCAAAAGCACGCTGACATCGGCAGAGCCCCTCTGCCATCAATCACCGATAGCAGAGGGGCTGTGCTTATCAGCGCTTCCTTCTCTCGCAGGGGCGCGTCAGCACCTCCTGCATCACCATCGCCTGTACCATCGCATTCGGGCTGAAATCCAGCTTCAAGCCGGATCGCACCTCTTCATGCGGCGCTTCCGGGCGCTTTTCGTGCGCCGGGAACAGTTCGTCCTCGTGGCACTTGTCGCGTCCCTCCGGGCTGTCGTACCCTATGCTCCCCTGCAGTTCCGCATCCAGGTCGCACTCCGCCGCCAGATGCTCATGCACCTTCGGCTTCGCGGCATGGACAGTCGTGTGTGCATGGGCGGGCATCGGCGCGGGCGTCGGCACAATCGGCTGACTGTGCACCTTCGGCGCGGACTGCTTCGGCTGCTGCGCCTTCGCGGTCGGCATCCGGCGCGCTTCCTCGGCTTCTTTCTTCTTCTGTGCGCTCTTCAACGCGTTGATGACAATCACGATGATAATCAGCGCCAAATAGGATGATATTGACATTGCTGCCCCTCCTTTCGGTCAAGCAGCGGCTTACTTCTTCTCCAGGCTATGCGTGGGCGTGCTCTGCGGCGCACTCGCCTTGGCAATGGAATCGCGCATGGAGGTATCCGCAATCGTGTTCTGCATCTGGTAGTAGTCCATCACGCCGAGCTTGCCTTCGCGCAGGGCAGCCGCCATCGCCTTCGGAACTTCGGCTTCCGCCTCGACGACCTTCGCGCGCATCTCCTGCACGGCGGCCTTCATTTCCTGCTCGTGCGCGACAGCCATGGCGCGGCGTTCCTCCGCCTTCGCCTGAGCGACGCGGCGGTCGGATTCCGCCTGATCCATCATCAGCTGCGCGCCGATGTTGCGGCCAACATCCACGTCGGCAATGTCGATGGAGAGAATTTCGTATGCCGTGCCCGCGTCCAAGCCTTTGGACAGCACCGTGCGGGAAATCAGATCAGGATTCTCCAGCACCTGCTTGTGGGTTTCCGCCGAGCCGACAGTGGTCACGATGCCCTCGCCGACACGCGCGATAACGGTTTCTTCGCCCGCGCCGCCGACCAGACGGTCGATGTTCGTGCGGACGGTGACGCGCGCCTTGGCACGCAGCTCAATGCCGTCCTTCGCGATTGCGGCGACGACGGGGGTTTCGATGACCTTCGGGGTGACGGACATCTGCACCGCCTCGAACACGTCACGGCCCGCGAGGTCAATCGCGCACGCCTTCTCGAACGCCATCGGGATGTTCGCGCGCTGCGCCGCAATCAGGGCGTTAATCACGCGGTCAACGTTGCCGCCGGCGAGGAAGTGCGTTTCCAGCTGGGAGATGTTCAGCCCCAGACCCGCCTTGTTCGCCTTAATCAGCGGCTGCACGAGGCGATGCGGCTTGATGTGGCGAATCTTCATGCCGATGAGTGCGCCCATCGACACATGCACCCCGCTGGACAGCGCGGAAATCCACAGTCCGAGCGGCACGAACGACAGGAACACGCACACCACCACAAACACCACAGCGATAATACCCAGAATCATTGCCATATTGCCATCCATGTTACAATCCTCCTAACAGGGGCTTTGCCCCTAACCCTACCAGAGGCTTTGCCTCTGGACTCTACAAGGGACAAAGGAAACGGGACGAAGTCCCCCCTTGACCCATTCTCGCGATTCAGTTGGTTACTTCTTCATGCAGTTTCCGCGTGTTGATTTGGGAAACGTGTTATTCCATCGGAACCAGCAGGAACATCGTCTCCGGATTGTCTGGCACATCGTTCAACCGCAGCGTCGCGTACAAGCTGCCGTCCGCCGTCTGGAAGAACGTCAGGTCGTAGTCCACCACGATTTCCTTCACAAGCGCCGACGAAGCTGCCATCTGCACCGTCAGCGGAATCGTCGTGCGCAGTACGCCGTCCTCGAACGTCAGCGGGAAGCTCGTCCCTTCCGGGAAACTTTCCAGCCCCGCACCGGGGAACATCGTCAAACCGTTAATCGTGCAGAACACCTGACGTTCGCCCATTTCCGGGGTATACGTCAGCTGCATCGTGCCGAGGAACATGGTTTCCATCGTCCAAGTCCCCGCGAATGCTTCCAGCGGCGTGTCAGTCTTCGGCGTTCGCACATTCTGCAATTCTTCCGCATCCCGCACCATGTGCGCCACCACGCCTTTCGCCGTGCTGCCGTAGTAAACGTCCAAGCCGGTTTCCGTCAGCAGTGCCGTCAAGTCCTGCTCGGCGGCTTGCGAATTCACCATGCGCTCCATGACTTCCGGCAGATCGTGGATGTTGTACGTCAGCCAGTATTCACCGTCCGTCGTCTTGCGCCAAGTTCCCTCGCGGCTATCATAGCAGAACGTGCCGTCCTCTCGAAGCGTCAGGCAAATCGCCTCGTTCTCCGTATTCAGTGCGTACCAGTCGCCCAGCGCCGCGTCCGGCGTTTCTTCCGCCAGCGCCATGCCAACCAGCATCAGCAGCGCCAGCAGAATGCTTGTCAGCCGCTTCATTCCTCGCTATGAAGAAATTGATGGCTGGGTAACAGCGCCTCAGGGTTTTCTTGCTGCCGGGGGTTAAAGCCGGTATTAAAGCTAGTGGCAATCATGATGTGGCTGTTATTTACAGTACAGTTCCCGGCATCATCACCGGTGCTGTATTTACTCAAAACAAAATGTGTGCGGCTCCTGTTTTATTAAGCAGAGAAGTTGCACAAGAGGCTGTGGCTCAGGCTATTATAGTCAACAGCGGTTGTGCGAATGCCTGTACAGGTGAACAGGGCTTACTTGATGCCAGAGAAATGCAGGCTTTTTTGCAGCTGATTTACTTGGTATTGAACCGCAGAATGTTTATGTTTGCAGTACTGGTGTTATAGGTCATTTTTTGCCTATGGATAAAATAAAAAATGGTTTAGCCGATGCTGTCGATGTTATGGATGAAAACGAAGGTGAAAGCTGTGCTATGGCAATTCGGACAACTGATACGTTTATTAAGCGTGCTGCTTATGAATTTGAGGTTGAGGAAGACCGCAAGGATTGCTGGAATTGTTAAAGTGTGGATGATACATCCCAACATGGCGACAATGCTCACCCTTTAACCACTGATGGCAACGTCTAAGATGCCTTAAAAGAGCTGGCGTCAAGCCGCTGACAAATCTTTAATATGGTAGTCGTTTACCAGTACCAAAATGACAGTATGATTTCAGAATTTGACCGGTCAGAAAATGAAATTGTATGTATTTTCAGAGGAACAATCCAGAATTAAAGATACAGATCGAAGCGTTAAAGCCGGATGCGAAAATAGCGATCAAAAAAATCAGATTTATAAGCTTACGGAAAGAAATACGCAACTGACAAAGAAATAACCGTCACAACTCAACACAACACGATTAACTACATTTTATAAAAACGCCTTTAATAAACACGAAATTATGCACAATTGGTTTTTTAACAAAAAATCCGTTACGAGAAAGTAATGGAAAACGGAATGCAAAAAAAAAAGAAAGTAACAGAACCGTATTTAGTAGATGCGCTAAGTTTTACTGAAGCAGAAGCGAACAACCGAAGAAATGACTCCGTTTATCTCCGGTGAGTTTTTTACAGTGTCCGATATTTCCCGCGCACATTATAGCGAGATATTTACGAGCGAAGAAGATTCTGCTGATAAATGGTATGCCGGACGACCTTCGCTTTTATTACGGTGGACGAAGTAAGCGGCAAAGAAAAAGCGGACTTATACGAATGTTCTGGTACAAGCCGCAGACATTCACGACGCAATGAAGAAACTTCCGACGAAGGTATGAAAGGAACGATGGCGGTATTCTTCGATTTCGTTGAAAGAAACGGCGATTGTAGATGTCTCACCCATATGGAGTAAAGGAGGGAGAAAGTAAATGAGAAAGATTCTGTTTTTTTGTTTTAATGGCTCTTTTGCCTGTTCTCGTGTGATCGGAATGGATTAAATAACCATTTGGTTAAAGATGCCAAAGGCAATGTCTATTTTTTTAAGAAGTATTTCGGGCAATGGATACCATGTATACAAATGTGATTTCCCTTGCGGCTGATTCTCTTAAATTTAATAATAGAAGTCGGGTGAAAGTCCCGGCAAATCGGATAAGTGGCGGAATTGGTAAACGCCCACCACCTAGTGCGTGGAATTGGTTCCGATCGTGACGAGGACGTTCGCAAGCGGTCTGCGACAAATCTCGGTTTCAAATCCGAGCTTATCCACATTCACAAAAACCAAAATAAAGACATGGCAAAAGTATAACAATGTAAAATAGACGGATACGACTCTAAAAAGAATATCGACGCTAAGGGTTGAAACTACTCGAAAAAGGGGATTATAAACCGGTTGCAAGAGCAAGCAAAATACGAGCTTATTTCGCCCTAATATCGTTTCTATGAAGTGCAGGGTGTGGAAGATGCTGCGAAAAAGGAACTTCTAGAACGAGGCGTTTATATCGCAAGACTTCGTTTATTATCGAGATGGCGAGTATGTCGTTGAGATACGAAAGGAGTTCGGAACAAAGGAGTGGTTATAATCAAAAACTGAAGCTCATGCTTTTGCCGTTCATGGAATCAGTGAATAAAGGAGGTATAAAATATGAAGAAAAACAACACAGGTAATAATAAAAAGCGATTGCCGGACGTGTCGGAAGAAACGGTGCGGAGAAGAAAAGAACTTTATTTGTTATTGCTCCGTCCTTAAAGTGGGCGGTCCATAGATAAGGATAGTTGGTTGGCGTGCAGCGCCGATAGACTTTATGGGCGTGATGTATAGACGGATATACGCCAACTGAGTGAAGATGAGAAAGCGAGGCGACGTTTACCGCCACCGAACAAGCCCCATTTTTGTAACGGCGAAGATTGAGACGTTTTCGGGATTACTGAACATTGAACTTTTGTTTTGCTAACGAGAGAACACTCTAAAAGTCATGTGAAAGCCTCAACGCAGATTGATTTATTACAAATCTGGTAAAAGTAGACGTGTTAGTTCTTATTCTTTGGGTAGAAAACCAATGTCAATACGGTAGATAATACGCCCGATAAACCAACCGATAAGAGGGGAGATAAGACAACCAAATAGTACTACCAATAGTAATGGACTATAATAACTAAAAATGAAACCAAAACGAAAATACTTCAAAGTCTCATGGAGATTTTATCTTTACATTCAACGAGTTTTAGAGATCGTTTTTATTCTTCGGCTGAATACAAAAAGACAGACGGAAAATTAAGCAACGGAAAGTCGCTTAAAGCGTGTTACAGCAAATTTCTGAGCAAGATATCCGGCGATTGCATCCTCAAATCAAATGAAAGCGATTGCAAATAATTGGGTGGATTCTTTGAACCGAAAACAATAAAAATGAATATGGAAACAAGAAGCAAACAAATTTCACCGATAGCGGCGATACTATCATACGGACTACCGTAATATGATGAGCCGATAGAAATAGGGAAACGCCCGGAATGGTTTAAAGCGTGTTGTGTAAAAGCACGTTTGTCCCGGTTTTAACGATTGACGACCAATAAGAACCTAATGAAATCAACCTCTTTTTGTATACAGAAGTGACGTGGTAAATTAGATACAAACAAAATTGTTGAGGGTGACATTGGGACCGGGAAAAGTACTATCATGCAGATTTTAAACCGATACGGGTATTTCACACGTGGCAAAGTCGAAGGGCGGTTATCCAGTCGGCGGTTTTAGGGATAGACTCGGCTTCCTTCATTGCGAATAGCTTTTTTCAATGCGGAAAGGATGCTAGAGTCGTACACGCATACAACAACGGTGCGCCGCGAATGATTTGTTTCGATGAACTAGGACGAGAACCAATCCCGGCGAAGTATTTCGGCACTGAGTTGAACGTGATGCAGTATATTTTTTCAATGTCGGTACGAGTTGAGACATGAAGCGATGACCCATGTAACGACAAATCTAACGATCAAGGAAATACAGACTATTTTACGGTGCGTATATCGCGGACCGAATAAACGATGTTCAATGTTTTAGACTCTGAATGGAGCTTAGTAGAAGATAATTATAAAGAAACCATGTAGAAGAAGAGCAAATTCGTCTATTTCAAGAATTTGCCCAGTGCTGATTCGGACCAATGGCGGCCACTGGACAAGATCAAACGACTACCATTAAGATCGAAATATTTAGGTTGCCAGGGTTGTTGATCCGATGCCCGATTTTATTACGACGACGCAGTTACCGGACGAAATCAAAGAAATGTTCCTATGATTCATCAGAAGCAGAACGACATTGAAAGTATGTAAAAACCAAAAACGAAAAACTACCACAGTACAAGGTGGACGAAATGCACGGACAAAAACGATTAGAAGGATTTTTAATATGATTAGAAAACTATCAAACACAAACTATTTGTCACGACGTATCAGTAGACCTCGTCGCAGCAAATGAACGAAACCAAGTATATAGATCGGTTTGTTTCAAAGAGAATTATAACGGCTTAGTAGCCAAGATTTTTCAACCCTTTAGACGGCACGATAAATTCAAGCTCATACGGAGCACTCGACAAACTAAACAGAGAAACGATCCTGTCACTTTTTACACAAGTTGGATCCAGAATTTATCTATCGAGTAAGTTTACAGAAAGGCGATCCGAGTTCCGGTGAAAGCCTGTTGAAGTAGGGGGAGAATAATTTGATTGAGAAAAGAGCAATGAACATCGGAATATTAGCAGTTGATAGTAATTTTCCTTCAATCTCGCGCTTATGAAGATAAGCAGCTATCATAAAGCACGTGGCGATAATGTCGAATGGTATAATTCTCTTTGTTCGTACGATAAGGTATATATGGCAAAGGTTTTTTCATTTACTCCGGATTATGGGTACTATATCACCGCTGATCAGATCGAAAAAGGAGGTACCGGTTATGATATAAAGAAAATGCTTCTTCCAGATATTGAAAAAGCTATTCCCGTTACAATTTGTATAATATATAGACAAGGCTTTATATGGTTTTTTCTGACAGAGGATGCCCTAACAAATGATGGTGTGTAGTTCCTACTAAATAAGGCAAGATTACCCCATACATGGATATTGGAAGAGATAGCCGTCAATGGTCGCAAAAACATAATCCTTATGGATAACAATGTACTTGCATCCGATTACGGTTTACAACAGATTGAAAAGATTGCCTCCATGGGAGTACGTGTAGACTTCAATCCAAGGATTAGATGCCCGCCAGTGACAGATGATATTGCCCGGCTACTCGCTAAAGTGAAATGGATAAAACGTATTCGGTTCGGTTGTGATACACCGGGACAAATCGCAGAATGTGAACGAGCTACGGATTTGATTGATAAGTACGGTTACAAAGGAGAATACTTTCTTTTTATTGTATCCTGCTTAGTGACTTTAAAGAATCGTTTGAGCGTGTCAATCATTGGAAGAGACAAAGGCGGTCGGTTCTTGCCGCATTGTCAGCCTTACAGAGACTTAAATAATCCTCATCAAATCATACCGCAGTGGCAAAAGGATTTAGCCGGATGGGCTGATAAAAGTGGATTTTAGAAGTTGCGAGTTTAAAGACTTCGCCCACGCAAGGGGTTTGTCTGTAGCAATATTTTTAAATCAAATAACGTATAACTATAAAATAACGAATTAAATGAATCTACGGCAATCCAAAATAGATTACTCCATCATACCTTGCTTCGCAAATGTGAACAGATGGCACTTGATTATGACCCGGAGAAATGGCTTCTATCTTGCGTTCTCCGGTGGAAAGGATACCAAGCTCTCTACCACATAGCGAAGATGGCAGGAGTGAAATTCAAGAGCTCACATGAACCTTACAAGCATTGACCCTCCAGGACGTAATCCCGCTTTGTAAAACGTAACTACCCGGATGTGGAACTGATAAAACCGAAGATGTCTTTTATGATATGGCATAAAAACACATCTTCTTCCAACACGAAAGAATACGCTGGTGTTGCGCTAAGTTCGAAAGAAATGTCCGAGCAGGAAAAAGTTACCTAATAGGTATTCGTCACGCTGAAAGCGCAAAGGCGTTCTAAGCTGAAGAGATTGAAGGAATGAAAGCAACCAAAATTCGAGGTAGGAACTTTGACCAGTTTTCAGAGCACAAAGAACAAATGGTTGCACACTTGTGTCGGAGGCAAAGACAAGATTCTTGTTTCTCCATTATCCATTGGACTGACAGAGATGTGTGGGATTTTCTGAATAGAATAAGATAGGCATTGTTCTTTTTTGTACGATATGAAGGATATTATAAGCGAATGGTTGTATTCTTTTGTCCGATGTCAAGCTACAAAGGATAAACGAAAAGACTGCCAGCGTTTTCCTCATGTAAAACATAAAATGGATTCAGACCATACAAAAGATGATTGATGCCGGATATATTAATCGTAGCTTCACAGATGCGAATTTGGTTTTTAATTGGTGGATAAGCGATAAAAGTTTTGACCAATATTATGCAGAAGAAGTACTGCAACAGAAAATTGAGTTTAACTAATAACAAATCAAGAAATGAACCAAACACAGAATGAACCAAAGTACTACTATTCGCTTCGCTTCAATCACTTTAATATCTATCGACGCGACCCAGACGGAGATTCATGCGTAGATTGTGCAGCCACGCGAGAAGAAGCTGAAGCGGAAAGTCTATAAACTAAATGGCTGGGATTATCAGCCTAAAAACAACACACGATAAAATGAGTAAAAGTAGAGCAGTACATTAAACAAGCCACATCCGAGCGAGTTCGCTCGCGTGGCTTAATTCGAAAAGTCGCGACCGAAGCGGCACGGATACAGAGAGGGAAACGAGGCGGCAAGCTATCGAAGTGTATAAACAAAATGTGTCCTTCGAAAAACTGCAAAAAGTTGTTGTCGGATACATAAACAAGAAACGCAATCGACTCGATGCGATGGAGATTGTGCACGGATTAGGTTACTTATTAACGGACTAAACCGGATCGAAGCGCTATGGTAGAAACCCGCATTACATTAAGATGATTAACTCGGTTCAATGGAAACAGCTTCGAGCCGAGAAACTACGAAACAATCCGATTTGTGAAGTGTGCGAGGCGAATGATCTAGCACACTCGCAACGGAAGTGCACCACAAGACTCCTGTTGAATCCGTACCGCATGAACTTGGAATGAGGCAGCTAATGTTTGATTATAACAATTTGCAGAGCCTTTGCCATGCGTGCCACTCCGAGATACATCGGTGTGCTTTCAGTCATTCGAAGGAGGCGATACAGGCGAATAATCGGAGGGCGACGGAACGGTTTGCGGAGAAATTTTTTGAAGTAGTTTGAATTATTTTTGCATCATTTGTATAAGATTCTTATAACTAATGAGAGTTAGTTATAAGAATCTTTTATATTGCATAATCAATTTAATAACTATGAGCGACAAAAAAAAGAAGATTGCTTTGTTATAATGCCTATTAGTGATTGCGAAGGTTATAATCAAGGGCATTTTTCACTTATATATGAGGATATAATTAAAACCTTCCGTATTTAATGCAGATTTTAATCCTGTACGAGGGATGAGGTATCAAAAACAAATTTAATTCAGTTGGATATATTAAAATAAACTGCTAGAGGCTCCTATTGCAATATGCGATCTAAGTTCTAGGAATCCAAATGTTTTTGTTTGAATTGGGGATTAGACAAGCTTTCGATAAACCAGTTGTACTTATTCAAGAAAAAGGTATCTCTCCTAAAATATTTGACATAACCACTACGTTATATTGAATACGCTAAAGAAATGGGGGTATAGAGATGTAATCGACGCGCAATTAAAGATTACTACTTCTTTAACGGAAACTTATCAAGCTAAAAGATGAAGTAGGAAATGTAAATTCTATTGTTAAATTACTAGCACTAAATTCTGCCGCTTCTATTCCATCTGTAAACGGAGATGGGGATTCACTAAAATTAAATTTGATATTATCGCAAATAGCGGAACTACGGGATAAAATAAACTGAGAAATTCTTCTCAAATCAATGATGAATTAACCGATTTAGAACTCTATAAATTAAAAAAATAAAAAATTTGGCTGACGAATTTCAAGCACTTACAGAGAAGTATAGTGATAAACAAAAAAAAGATTCACATTATCTTCAAGAAATACGAGAATTAAATCACAAAATTAGTTTTAGCAAGAGATCAATTTGGCATACGCTCAAAAAGCTTTTTCCGAGTTAAGAGAAATGTTGAGAGTAGAATATGATAATGTTAAAGCATCATTATAATTAAATATCTTATCATAAATCATAATCGCTTCACTTCGACGAGAGGGGGGCGGTTTTTTTATTTTTTAACGCGATACACGAAACCCACCTCACCCTGTTTTTACACGCGCGAGCAATTTTGAAATGAGGGGGTGCTCGTTGGGGTGAGCTTTTCTTCTCGAACTTCCGCGCTACCAAATACTTGCGATCTTTTTTCATATATGCAAAAACGCATATAAAAATGAGTGATTTAGACGATACTAAAAGAAAAGATTCGCGCCGCGATGAACTCGCAAAGGAACATACACATCTGATTTGGATTTGTGTATAACTCTTTGTGCAGGTTCTTACATTGCGTTTAAGATCGCTCTCAATGACATAGCAAAGAAGAAACGTTCGTTTGTTACGGAAGTTTCTCGCGAAAGGGAAATAAGAAGCTCGTGGCGCATCCGGCTTTCAAAGTTTTATTTGATGCGCTCGAAGTTACTCGCAAACAGTTGCGGGAACTTGGCTTGACACTACAAACTTTGTCCGCGTCTGACGATGACAGGTAAAACGACTTAATAAACGAGGTAGACAAGATAGATCGCGATGGAGAAGGGGAGACTAGAGACAAACTGATAGCATTAAAGCAGTCGGTTATCTCCGATCTGCATAATATCGACGTTGATTCGTATAAGCTAGGTAAGGCGGACGAAAGATTAAACGTATGTATATAAAGGGCTGCATTAATAATCCAGACGCGCACAATCTTTTTATGAGTTACTAGCCGTTCGTCCTTCTTTTTTCATTTCCTCGATAAATACGAATTTCGCATCAAGGAAGTTAAGAAGTTCGTCACGTTTTACGAGCGTTTGAAGTTCTCCGGCACAAAGGGAAAGACTAGATACAAACTGACTCCGATACAGGTGTTTCAGTTCTCTAACATTTTAGCGTTTTTATAAGCCCGGCACAAACAAACGCTTAATTCGTGAGGCTCTTTTATTCGTTCCGCGTAAATTCAGTAAGACAACAAGCGTAGCGAGTCTTTCGATTAACGATTTGTTGTTTGGTGATGCGAACGCACAAACATACGTTGCTGCCAACTCATACAATCAAGCGAAAGTTTGCTTTGATGAAATACGTAATATCTTAAAATCGCTTTTGATCCTAAGTTTAGACATTTTAAGATCAATCGAGAAATCATATATAACCGCATAAAGGGAAAAACATCTTTTGCCCGTTGCTTGGCTTCAATCCCGACAAACTCGATGGATTAAACGCAAGCATGGTGATAGTAGACGAGTACTCACAAGCCGATAGCGCCGCGTTGAAGAATGTATTAACTTCCTCAATGGGCGCACGGCTCAACCCCTTTAACCGTAGTAATTACGACCGCATCCGATAAAACGGCTCCATTCATCCTGGGCGAAAGTAAAAGTCCTTCTGAATACAGTGTGGTGCATAAGCAGGATTGGTTTGTGCGTTAGAAACGTATAAACCTGCTACGGAATAAGACGATGAGTTTCTTATCCGCTTTTTGAAAAGCACTTCAACGAACGTCGTTCTGAATCACTCGTGTTTCCTGTTCGACTAAAACGACTAAAGAGCGGATGCGGATGCAGAGCAATTTCTCATCGCTTTGCCGTGGAAACATTATTCCCAAAGAAGTCAATAAAGGATACGAGTGTGAAAGTTCTTGGAAGCTGTCGGGCAGTTTGAACGGATAATGAATGATAGCGGGTTTATTGCGCTTACGCGTATTAGTTCGGATGAGATTACAGGAGCGGATAACGCCGGACTGATAGAAGAAATACTTTGCCCTCTCGATGGATGATACGACATGCTGGAGGATATGGAACTGGGGAGGGACGGACTTCGAGGAGCGGTAGTAAACTTATATTTGCCTGCATACGCTTTCGGATGCGGAAGACCTGCCGGGACGTATCGGAACGGATATGCGGTATGAAAAATTATCAACCGATAGAAGCGACTGCCTTTTGTCTTTCGCTTCGCCTGTGGGGTTGCTTCTCTCCTGTGACCATGTGTATAACCAGTATTTATTTATTGAGGACAGTGCGGAAAACCTGCGAAAGTTTGAAAAGAGTGCCCGTAATATGCAGTCGCTATCAAAGTACAGTCGTGGAAATCAAATAAATAAGGAGTGGATCGACCAGTATCTAAACGAAGCGCATAGCTTCGGGCTGACTTCCATCGAGGGCGCATTTCAACGTGATAGCGTGGAGTGATGATGTGGAAGAAACTAAAACATATCCGCAATGATGTAGGTAGCCAGTTGGCTCTAATGGAGTGTAAGCCACGCCACAATACGGTGGATGCCGCTACCTTATACTGGGCAGGAATGCCCGGCAATGTGGGGATTTTCCTGCTGAAGAAGCGTTCTATACATTTATCGAACCTGCCTTGTGCTTTTTCACGGAAGAAACAAACTACCGTGAGTTCACCCAGTCGCCGTTCGGTATCAAAATGGCGGACAGGGTTTCGGATGTAAACCGCTCCATGTAGATATTTCCTGACCTGCCCATGAAAAAAGGGGAATTATTACGAATAGGAATAAATTCATTCTTGGGCCATCGGGGAGAAGAAGTCTTTTTTTACCAATCACATGGTGCGCCAATACTACGAACAGGGTACGCACATCGTGTTAGTGGACACGGGTAATTCCTATCAGGGATTATGTAACTGATTAATCGCCGTACAGGAGGTCAGGACTGGGGTATATTTTACCTATACCGAACAGAACCCGATTGCGTTTAATCCTTTTTATACGGACGATAATGTCTTCGATATTGAAAAGCGTGAGAGTATAAAAACGCTGATCCTTACCCTGTGGAAAAGGGATAACGAGCCGCCGACACGGCGGGCGGAGGAAGTTGCCCTGTCCAATGCTGTCAGTCAGTATATAGAAAAGCTGAAAGGCAACCGAAAACTGGAACCATCTTTCAACACGTTCTATGAATTTGTCGGGATGACTATAAAAAGATACTGGAAGAAAAAAAGTGCGTGAAAAAGGACTTCGATATTGCGAACTTCTGAACGTACTGGAGCCGTAATATCGTGGAGGTGAATATGACTTCCTATTGAACTCTGATAAGCAACTGGATTTATTATCTAAACGTTTCATTGCCTTTGAAATAGATGCCATAAAAGACCACAAAATCCTGTTTCCGGTGGTTACGATTATCATTCATGGAAGTTTTCATAAACAAAATGCGCCGATTTGCAGGGTATCCGTAAGATGATATTGATTGAAGAGGCATGGAAGGCAATCGCTAAAGAGGGTATGGCAGAGTATTAAGTACCTTTTTAAGACTGTGAAATTCTTCGGAGAGGCGATTGTCGTTACCCAAGGAGGTGGACGATATTATCCGCTTCGCCTATCGTAAAGAAGGTCAATTATCAACAATAGTGACTGTAAAATTTTTGCTCGACCAAACGTAAATACATGAACAAATTTGACAGTATTCGGGCGTTGTTCGGATTGACCGAAAGGAAAAATCGCAGGTACTCTCTATCAATATGTCCAATGGTGCAGTCGTAAAGTACAAAGAAGTCTGGTTCGGTCTGGGTGGTGTACAATCGGCTGTTTATGCCACAGAAGTTAGTCTGGAAGAATATTACGTACACAACCGAAGAATCGGAGAAAATGGAAGTGATGCAGCTTGCAGAAAAACTGGACGGAAATATGGACTGGCGATTAAGCAGATTGCTGAAAGCAAGCGACAGGAGTACGGAGGATAGATGCCATGAAAAGCAAAAACAGTAAGCCACTTTTTGGCACCGCAGGTTCATACCCGTTCCCGGGATGAAAATGTGCGGGACATGGGAAAGCCTTTGCGGTTCCCCCGGACTATAAAATATTCCATGACGGTAGTCGGTTCCGGTTGAAGTTTATTTACAAACAAAATACGGCGTTTACCGTCCCTTTTGTGCCAAAGCTGGGGGATTACCTTTTTCTATTTCTACGGCATGATACGCATTGCCTACGATGATGAGCGGGATATGCTTCTGCTCACCACCGAAGGCGAATACAAAAAGGGTGTACGACTAAAGTACACACAATCAATAATCATTTAAAAAGCAAAAAGTATGAAACGAATATTTATGTGCGATAAGTGGCACTTTCTATGTTCTCTTTTCAAGCAAAAGCGCAATGGACGGTTGTCGATCCGACCAATCTGGTACAGAACGTACGCACTGCGATTCAAGGAACAACAACTGCCACGAATATGATAAAAAATGTACAGGAAAGTGTAAAATTTATCAGCTTGGGGAAAAGAGTATTACGATGCCAAATCTGTCCACAATCTGATTAAAGATGCACATAAGGTGCAGAAAAACCATTGCAATGGTCAGCGAAATTACCGACATCTATGTGACCGGATTTAATAAAATGGTGGGTGATCCCAATTTTACCCGAATGAACTGGCGGCAATCTCAACAGGCTATGCCAAACTACTGGAGGAAGGGGGAGCGTTGGTAACGGATTTGAAATATTGTTACCGAAAAGTAACGGGCTTTCCTTGTCGGACAAAGAACGGATGGATGCGATAGACGATATTCATAATAAGATGTTGGACTATCGTAACGACCTTCGTATTATACGCGAAAAATATTTCCGTGTCTTTCATCGCGCCAAAGAAAAAGGCGATACGGACGAGGGTATTATCTCTTTACGGTAGTCCTGCCGAAAGATATTGTAATCAAACAAATGTAGTCAGTTATGAATTTTGACAACTTACATCAGATTCTTGCGAATCTGTACCAGGAGACATGATACCTCTTTGCAGCAACATGATTGGGGTTGCAAAAGGGGTTGGCAGAGGATTGGGCGCACTTCTTTTATGTAGCATACAGGGTATGGCAGGCGTTAAGCCGTGCGGAGCCTATTGATGTGTTTCCGTTGCTTCGTCCATTCGCCATTGGGCTGTGCATTATGTTCTTTCAACACTGGTTTTGGGAACTATCAATGCGGTTATGAGTCCCATTGTTAAACAGGTACTCATAGCATTTTGGAATCGCAGACAATGGATATGAAAGCCTATCAGCAACAGAAAGATAATCTGAGTACGAAGCCCGTGTCCGTGAGGGTAAAAAGCGTGGCTTGTCGATGATAAAGTGTACGATCAAAAAATGAAAGACCTCGGTATCACCGATACGCCCGAAATAATTTGTATGTGGGAAAAGGCTTTTGGTATGATATTAAAAGGCATGGTTCCGACAGGTAATCGGGGGATTTCTTTTGAACTGCTGTTCAATGCTTCCGCATTGGTCATTGATACGATACGAGCATTTTTTTCTTGTCATTGTTACATTACATAG
>VOFJ01002680.1_pt1 | contig 44319 bp, 44 predicted proteins | sample 5384081 | NCBI WGS metagenome assembly VOFJ01 (sample SAMN12384729, study PRJNA508395) | human gut metagenome | isolation source: healthy gut I | host: Homo sapiens
GGAGCGGCACGAAGCGATATTACCTTTGAGGAATGAGTACGCGGCGTAATTCTCGTTCAGTCCACCTGCAAGCCCGTCAACGACAACCTGATGGAGCTTCTCATCATGATCGATGCGTGCCGCCGCGCTTCCGCCGGCCGCATCACCGCCGTCATGCCCTACTTCGGCTATGCCCGTCAGGACCGCAAGGCCAAGGGCCGCGATCCCATCTCCGCCAAGCTGGTCGCCAACATGATCGATGCCGCAGGCGCCGACCGTGTGCTGACGATGGACCTGCACGCCTCCCAGATCCAGGGCTTCTTCGACATCCCGGTGGATAACCTGTTCGGCAATCCCATCTTCGTTGACTACTACGCCAAGAAGTTCGGTTCCGAGTGCGAGGATATGGTCGTCGTCTCCCCCGACGTCGGCTCCGTGGCCCGCGCCCGCACCTTTGCCCAGAAGCTGCACATGAACCTTGCCATCGTGGACAAGCGCCGCCAGAAGGCCAACCAGTGTGAGGTCATGAACGTTATCGGCGACGTCGAGGGCAAGGAGTGCATCCTCTTCGACGATATGGTCGACACCGCCGGTTCCCTCTGCAACGCGGCCAAGGCCATCGTTGAGGTCGGCGGCGCGAAGAAGGTCTACGCCTGCGCGACCCACGGCGTTCTCTCCGGCCCCGCGCTCGAGCGCCTGGCCGCGAGCAGCATCGAAGAGCTGGCCCTGCTCGACACCATCCCCGCCCCCGCCGGCGAAGAGGAACTCGCCAAGTCCCGCATCAAGTACCTGACCGTCGCGCCGATGTTCGCCGAAGCGATCGAGCGCACATATCAGGAAATTTCTATCGCGAAACTTTTTAACTAAAACTCCTTTAGAAATTAGTTAAATAACTTTGCTGGTATGACCCGCTGCGTGGGGGCGTAAGTCCTTTGCGCCGCGCAAAGAAGCGAGTAAAGGGGGCCATTCTCTCGCGTGAGAGAATGGCCCCCTTTGACCCCCAAGAGAACGCGAGGGGCTCTGCCCCTCGACCCCGCACATTGGCAGTCTCGATCTTGAAGAGCTGCACGCGCTGCGCAATGTAAGTGCGGTGTACATGGCTTCGCCATGAATCCCTACGTTCCGTGACAACTCTCAACCGCGCCTTACTATCGTGAGGCGCGAGTGACGTTTGCTCGGCGGCAGACTGCGTGCGAAATAGCGGCATTGCTGCGCTCGCCGCATTGATGGGACTGGCGGTAGACGGGAATTAGGCTGTACTCCTACAAGATGAGCAGAGCGGCACCCGCAAGGGGTGTGCCGCATCCGTAAGGCAGCAGAGCCGCCAACGGCTGCGCAACAGCAGATGATAGAAGCAGCGGCAAATCGTCTAGCAACTCCAAACGCGGCAACGCCGCGCTATGGGCAGTGCAATCGGCAAGCATTGCAGCTCTTCAAGTTGCAAACTGCCAATGCAAACGCCTTTCTTTGGACGGGCGACGCCCATTTTCTTTCTCGGGAAAGAAAATGGGGGTCGCATCACGCGGCACATGTGCCGCAAAGCCTTTCGCACCTGTGCGAAAAAGCATCCGCGCCCTCACGGGCGCAAAAAGTGAGGAACATTTTCATGATTTTCAAAAAATCCGGCCCGCCGGAATGGCTGCTCGTCTGTTTGGGCAACTACGGCAAGCAGTACGAGAACACGCGCCACAACATCGGCTTCATGGCCGCCGAGCGGCTGATCGACAAGCGGGATCTGCGCTGCAACCGCCTGCGCTTCCGCGCGCTGACGGAGGTCATCGAATTTGGCGGGGCGAATGTGCTTTTGATGATGCCGCAGACCTACATGAACCTCTCCGGCGAGGCTGTGGGCGAGGCGGCGCGGTTCTATAAAATTCCCGCTGACCACGTCATCGTCATCTCCGACGATATTTCGCTCCCGCTCGGCAAGCTCCGCGTGCGCGGCAGCGGCAGCGCGGGCGGACACAACGGCCTCAAGAACATCATCGCGCACCTCGGCACCGACGCTTTCCCGCGCGTCAAGGTCGGCGTCGGCGCGCCGGAGCACGACATTGTCGACTGGGTCATCGGCCCGTTCACGGCCAATGAGCGCAAGGTCATCGACGGTGTGCTCGACCGCGCGCTCGGCGCGGCGGAGTGCATCATCACCGACGGCGTGAGCGCCGCGCAGAACCGCTACAACGGCTGAACGCTTTTTGCCGCCAAAATTTAAAAAATCGACATAGACTTTTTGCCAAAAGCCTATATAATAAAATGACTGACGACCACGGGCATGACCCGCCGCGGCTGCGGCGGATCTGCCCTTTTGCGCGCTGCGGGAGGAGGGATACGGCATGGCGCAGGGGATGAACAAACTCAATGAAGCGCTCGCATCTCTTCCCGAGGTGCGCGAGCTGCTGCTCTCGCTCGACGCGGGCACATCGCCCATCGCCGTGTCGGGCCTTTCGGGTGTACACCGCGCGCAGCTCACCGCTGCCGTGCGGCACAAGACACAGCGCCCGCTTTTGATCGTCTGCGCGGATGAAAACGAGGCAAACCGCATGGCGGGCGACCTGCATGAGCTGCTCGGTGAGGACGTAAGCCTGCTGTTCGCGCGCGAATGGCAGCTGCGCGACCGCGTGTTCGCCTCCCACGGCTGGGAGCAGCAGCGCATCGGCTCGCTGTGCAGCCTTGCCGCCGGAAAAGCGCCGATCTGGTCGCGACGGTTGACGGTCTGATGCAGCGAACGCTCCCGCCCGACGCGCTGCGCGGCGCGGTGACGGACATTTCGCTCGGCGACCGCTTTGACCTGAACGCGCTCTCGAAAAAGCTTGTCGAAAGCGGCTACACGCGCGCGGAAACGGTCGAGGGCGTCGGCCAGTTCGCGCTGCGCGGCGGCATTCTCGACGTCTGGTCGCCGCTGAGCGCGCCCGTGCGCGTCGATTCTTCGACGATGAGGTCGACGCGATGGGCGAATTCGACGTGACGACCCAGCGCCGCACGCAGAACGTCAAATCCCTGACCGTCCTGCCCGCGGCAGAGGTGCTGCCCGCCCTCTCGGACGGCGGACGCGAAAAAATGCTCGAGCGCCTTGGGCGCGCCGCGCAGAAAATTGCGAAAAAGGCCGAAGACAGCCCCATCGTCCAAACGCTGCGCAGCGACATCGAGAGGCTTCGTAACGACCTGCCGCTCGGCGGCATGGACCGGTATCTCGCCGCGTGCTACCCCGACGAAGTCTGCGCGCTCGACTATCTTTCACCCGACACGCTGATCGCCGTCAGCGACGGCATGCGCGTGTTTTGGAGCGCAGCAAGAACTACCACTGGGAGCTCTCCGAGGACGTAAAGCCCCTGATCGAAGAGGGCGTTTTGTGCGGCGAATTCGCCGCGCTCGCGCTGAGTCAGGAGGCATTGAGCCATCGCATGGGCGCGTTCCCCGTGCTGCTGCTCGATTCGCTCCCCACGTCGCGCAATCTGCTGCCGCCGAGGGCCATCCTCAGCATGAACGCGCGCTCGCTGCCGAGCTACGGCGGCAGCCTCGAGACCGCCGCGGGCGACATGGAGCGCTATCTTGGCGCAGGCTGCGGCGTGCTCGTTCTCTGCGGCAACGAAACACGCGCGAAAAACTTCCGGCGCCTTTTGGAAGAGCGGAACATCCGCGCGCAGCTCAACTTGAAAAACGACCGCCTCCGCCCCGCACGAGACCGTCATCGGCCTCGGCGCGCTGAGCGCGGGCAGCGAATATCCACAATTAAAGCTCGTCATCCTGACCGAGGGCCAGCTGACCGCTCCTCTCTCCGGCAAGCGCGCAAAGGCGCGGCCGAAGAAAGAGACGTCGGCCCGCGCCGCGCTGCGGTCCTATGAAGACCTCTCCCCCGGCGATCTCGTCGTGCATGTCCACCACGGCATCGGCCGCTTTGCGGGCATCGAGCGCATGCGCGTCGACGGCGTGGACAAGGACTATATCAAGATCTGCTACGCGGGCAACGACAGCTTATACGTCCCCGCGACGCAGCTCGACATGGTGTCGAAATACATCGGCGGCCATGGCGAGGACGAGGACGGCCAAATACGCACGAAGCTCAGTAAGCTCGGCGGCACGGACTGGTCGCGCGCGAAAACGAAGGCGCGCGCCGCGGCGAAGGACCTTGCCAAGGGTCTCATCGCGCTCTACGCCGAGCGCCAGCGCCGTCCTGGCTTCGCCTTTTCGCCGGACTCCCCGTGGCAGAAGGAATTTGAAGAGGCCTTCGACTACGAAGAGACGGACGATCAGCTCCGCGCCATCGCCGAGATCAAGAGCGACATGGAGCGCTCGACGCCGATGGACCGCCTGCTCTGCGGCGACGTCGGCTACGGTAAGACTGAGGTCGCGCTGCGCGCCGTGATGAAGTGCGTGCTCGACGGCAAGCAGGCGGCAATCCTGGTGCCAACCACCGTGCTCGCCCAGCAGCACTACGCGACGGCGCTGAACCGCTTCCGCTCGTTCCCCGTGCGCATCGAAGTGCTCTCGCGCTTCAAAACGCCCGCGCAGAAGAAGCAGATTTTGCAGGATGCCGCCGCGGGAAAGATCGACTTACTCATTGGCACGCACTCGCTGCTGCAAAAGAGTTTGCACTTCAAGGACCTTGGCCTTCTCATCATCGACGAGGAGCAGCGCTTCGGCGTGACGCACAAGGAAAAGCTCAAGGAGCTCTCGCGTCAGGTCGACACGCTGACGCTCTCGGCAACGCCCATCCCCAGAACGCTCAACATGGCGCTCTCGGGCATCCGCGACATGTCGACCATCGAGGTCCCGCCCGTCGACCGCCAGCCGGTGCAGACCTATGTGCTCGAGCATAACTGGAGCGTCATCGCCGACGCCATCCGGCGCGAGCTCGCGCGCGGCGGGCAGGTCTACTACCTGCACAACCGCGTCGAGACCATCGACCGCTGCGCCGCGCAGCTCAAAAAGCTCCTCGGCGACGACGTCGCCATCGGCGTCGCGCACGGCAAGATGGACGAAAAGGGCCTGTCGTCCGTGATGCAGCAGCTCTCGGACGGAGAAATTCAGGTGCTCGTCTGCACGACGATCATCGAGACGGGCATCGACATTCCGAATGTCAACACCCTCATCATCGAGGACGCCGACCGCCTCGGCCTTGCGCAGCTGCACCAGATCCGCGGCCGCATCGGCCGCAGCGCGCGCCGCGCGTATGCCTATATGACCTACCGCGCGGGCAAGATCCTCACCGAGGTTGCGGCCAAGCGCCTGACCGCCATCCGCGAATACGCGGAGTTCGGCTCCGGCTTCAAGATCGCCATGCGCGACCTCGAGATTCGCGGTGCGGGCAATCTGCTCGGCCCCGAGCAGTCGGGCTATATGATGAGCGTCGGCTACGATATGTACTTGCAGCTCCTGGAAGAGGCCGTACTCGAGCAGCGCGGTGAAAAGGCGCCGCAGCGCACCGAATGCTCGGCAGACCTCACAGTCTCGGCCAACCTGCCGGAGAGCTACATTCCCTCGGGCGAGCAGCGCATGGATATCTACCGCCGCATCGCGGCGCTGCGCACCGCCGAGCAGTCGCAGGAGCTGCTCGACGAGCTCATCGACCGCTACGGCGAGCCGCCCCAGCCGGTCCTCAAGCTCATGGACGTCGCGCTTTTGCGCGCGGAGGCCGTGCAGATCGGCGTGAGCGATATCTCGCAGCGCGGCAGCGAGATCACCTTCACCTTTGCCGCGTCCGAGGCAGTCCCCGTGGAGGCCGTGATGGCCCTCTGCTCACTGCCGAAGAACCGCCGTCGGCTCACGCTCTCCGCCACGGGGACGGAGCCGAAGCTCCTGCTGCGTCTTACGCCAAACGAGGACGCATTGGATACAGCCTTGACGCTGGTCGGAGACCTGCGTGTGAATAAGGAAGAAAACGAAAAAGAGGTAACATTATGATCAAAAAGAGATTGCTTTCGTTCCTTGGCGCGGCGGCCATCACCGCGGCGCTCACCTTTGCCGTCGTGTCGCTCTCGCCCTCGAACGGCTTCACCTCCGGCACGATGCAGGAGGGTCTCTGCTACGAAGCGACCGGCGTCGCGCCCGACGCGATCGTCGCAAGCCTGAACGGCAACGGCGCGAGCGCCGACCTTGTCGCATACTGGATCGGCTACGACGTGTCGTATCTCAACAGCTACATGCAGTATTACACCGGCTCGTCCATCAACTGGGACGACACCCTCTCCGACGGCATGAGTGTCGCCGACTATGTGAAAGCAAGCGTGCTCTCGTCCGTCAAGCAGCACTTGGTGCTTGAAAATCTCGCCAGCAAGTACGGCGTGACGCTTACCGCCGAGCAGGAGGCCGCCATGGCCGAGAGCGACCAGAGCTACATTGACCAGTACGGCAGCGAGGAAGCTTTTGAGGCCGAGATCGCCAAGCTCGGCATGCGCCGCGAGACCTATGACCGCGTCGCGCGCTCGAACTACCTGTATCAGGATCTCTATGAGCTCTACAATACCGAGGGCAGCGCGCTCTACGCCTCCGACGAGGACCTCGCCGTCTACGCCGCCGAGCAGGGCTACATCACGGCGGACCACATCCTGCTTGCGACGAAGGACATGACGACCGGCGAAGCCCTCACCGACGAGCAGAAGGCCGAAAAGAAAGCGCTCGCTGAGGAGCTCGTCGAAAAGCTCAATTCCTACACCGGCGACGACATCGCCTCCTACTTTGCCGAGCTCGCCGACCAGTACAGCGAGGACCCCGGCCGCGAGAGCCATCCCACGGGCTACACCTTCACGACCGGCTCGATGGTGCAGGAGTTTGAAGACGCCGCCTACGCGCTTTCCGAGGGCGAGGTGAGTGAAGTCGTCGAATCCAGCCTCGGCTATCACATCCTGCTCCGCCTGCCGCTCGACAAGTCCGCCGCAGCCGACGAGGTGCACGCGAGGAGTACTTCACGAACTTCATCGCCGAGCAGGTCGACGCCGCCGCGATGGCGACGAGCGCGGACTATGATAAGCTCGACCCGCAGACGATCTACGAGGCGATCGTCGCCGCGCAGGCGGAGGGTTAAATCGCAGCGCGGCGCACTGTACGGCGCTTGCGCCCGCGAGGGCGCGTGAGGGGCAGCCCGAAAGGGCTGCTTCCTTTTCGCGTCTCGGCAGGGGCACTGCTTTTTTCCCTGCACCGTGCAGAGGACAAAATAAAAAGGAGACCTCTTTCGAGGTCTCCTTTTATTTTCAGGGGTTAGCGGTGCTTTAGCACTTCTCGAAGATGGTGGCAACGCCCTGGCCGCCGCCGATGCAGAGGGTGGCAAGACCCTTCTTGGCCTCGGCACGCTTGAGCATCTCGTGCAGCAGGGTGACGATGATGCGCGCGCCGGAAGCGCCGACGGGGTGGCCGATGGAGATGGCGCCGCCGTTGACGTTGACCTTGCTCATGTCAAAGTGCAGCTCGCGGGCCAGCGATGGACTGGGCGGCAAAGGCCTCGTTGGCCTCCACCAGGTCGATGTCGTCGATGGTCAGGCCGGCCTTCTCCATGGCCTGACGGGAAGCGGGCACGGGGCCCACGCCCATGATCTTCGGGTCCACGCCGCCCTGGCCCCAGCTGACGAGCTTGGCCATGGGCTTGAGGCCGTACTTCTTCACGGCCTCGCCGGAAGCCAGCACGATGGCGGCAGCGCCGTCGTTGATGCCGGAGGCGTTAGCGGCGGTGACGCGCTGGACGTGCTTCTTGGTATCGGCTTCGTGGATGCCGGTGGGCTCGAAGGTGTGGACGATCTCGTCCTCAACGCCCTCGGGGCCGACGGGGAACGCGCCGCGCAGCTTGGCAAGACCCTCGACGGTGGAACCGGCGCGGGGGAACTCATCCTTCTTGAACTCGACGATCTCCTTCTTGACCTTCACGGGGACGGGAACGATCTCATCGTCAAAACGGCCGGCAGCCTGAGCAGCCTCGGTCTTCTGCTGGGAGGCAGCGCCGAAGGCGTCGAGCTCCTCGCGGGTGATGCCCCAAACGTCGCAGATGTTCTCGGCGGTGGTGCCCATGTGGTAGTTGTTGTAGGCGTCCCACAGGCCGTCCTTGATCATGGTGTCCACGAGCTTCTTGTCGCCCATGCGGGCGCCCCAGCGGGCGTCGGGAGAGCATAGGGAGCGGCGCTCATGTTCTCGGTGCCGCCGCAGACCACGATGTCGGCGTCGCCGGCGAGGATGGCGCGGCCGGCCTCGATGACGGACTTCATGCCGGAGCCGCAGACCATGCCGACGGTGTAGGCGGGAACGGAGTAGGGCAGGCCGGCGCCCACGCCGACCTGACGGGCGACGTTCTGACCAAGACCGGCGGTCAGGATGCAGCCGAACATCAGCTCATCGACATTCTCGGGAGCGACATTCGCGCGCTTGAGGGCTTCCTTCACGACGATGGAGCCGAGCTGAGCGGCGGGGGTGTTCTTCAGGGAACCGCCGAAGGAACCGACAGCGGTACGGCAGCAGTTGACGACGTACAATTCTTTCATTTGACTTCTCCTTTAAAATTTGTAAATCCGGAATGAGATCCGATTTTCTTCGATTTTGATTATACACACAGAAAAATGAAAAATCAACTGCAAAGTTGCGAAAAATATAGGCAATTTTGATTTTTTTCTTTCATTTCGTTAACTATTTAACAAGAATGAAGAATATCTTGCACCAAGGGATCGTTTTGCACCCAAAGGCGCAGGGAAAGCAGCACCGCTGGAGCTGCATGGGATAAGGGGGCCATTGTCTCGCGTGAGACAATGGCCCCCTTTCCCGCGTCTCCACACGCTGTTGGAATAAAAAGCAGCAGCTCTGCCTGGCTGTCCCCCCGCGCCCAAGGGCGCAAAAAAGGGACGCCTCTTTCGAGGCGTCCCTTTTAATAAGTAGTTTCTACGAAACAGAAATAACTTAGAACTTGGGCTTCTGGGCCTTGACCTTGGGCTCCTGGCCGTTGCAGACGGCGACGATGTCGTTGGCGACGCTGGTGCAGCAGTTGAGAACGCTCTGCTCGGTGGTGGCGGCCATGTGCGGGGTCATGATGACGTTGTCGAGGTTGAACAGCTCGCGGCTGGACTCCTGGATGGGCTCATGCTCGAACACGTCGAGACCGGCCTGGAACAGCGTGCCGTCCTTCAGGCACTCGACAAGCTCGTTCTCCTTGATCAGAGCGCCGCGCGCGCAGTTGATGAAGGAAGCGGTGGGCTTCATCCAGCTGAACTGCTCACGGCCGATGGAGTGCTCGGTGGAGGGAACGACAGGCAGATGCACGGACACGAAGTCGGCCTGCTCCCAGACCTCCTTGGCGGTGGCCTTCAGCTCGCACAGATCGCCGATCTTGTCCTGCGTGAGGTACGGATCGTAGCCGATGACGTTCATGCCGAAGCCGTACTTGCACTTCTGCATGGCGAGCTGGGAGATACGGCCGCAGCCGATCATACCGAGGGTCTTGCCGCCGAGCTCATAGGTGTGCTCCATGCCCATGCGGACGAGGAAGTTGCCGCCGCGGAACTGACGGTCGACATAGGTGAAGCGCTTGGCGCACATGAGCATCAGCATGACGGCGTGCTCGGCGACGGCGTTGGCGTTGCCGGCGGGCGCGTAGACAACGGTGATGTCCTTGGCGTGGGCGTGGTCCATGTCGATGTTATCGAGGCCGGCGCCCTGCTTGCCGATGACCTTGAGGTTCTTGCAGGTGTCCATCATCTTGGCGGTGATGGGCTCGGTGCGGCACATGATGGCGTCGGGCTGGAACTCGGCGAGCTCCTTGACGTAGGTCTCCTCGTCGTTATGGCTGCACAGCTTCACTTCAAAGTCGTTGGACTCGAAGATGTGCGTGGCCACCTCGTTGAGCTCGATGGTGTAGTAAACTTTGAACTTTGCCATGATAAAGATCTCCTCTCAAATTTTTATTTATTGAATTGCCAAATGATTTCATACGGTTTCTTCATTATACCTTGCGCTTTGCACAAAAGCAAGCGATTTTCAGAAAGATTTGCAAGAACTTATTCAAATAATTGAACAGCATCTTTCATTTTGACGATTTGCCGTCATGCCTTTCCCCTGTTTTCTGCAATTTTCGCTGCAAAACAAAAAAAGGACATAAAAGGACATAAAAGGCGCTTGACAAACTACTACATATGTAGTATATAGTTATCAACGACAAATGTAGTATATCATCTAAGGAGGTCAACCCATGGACGATAAGAAGAGACTGCCCGACGCGGAGCTTGCCGTGATGCAGGCCATCTGGGCCGTCGGCGGCGAGGTCAGCCGCGGCGATCTCGACGGCGCGCTCGCGAGCCACGGCTGGAGCGCCAACACCGTCAACACCTACCTTACTCGCCTGTGCGAAAAAGGATTCCTCTCGAGCCGCCGCGAGGGGCGGAACAATTTGTACACGCCGCTCGTCTCAAAGGACAGATACCTCGAATTTGAGAGCCGCAGCGTCCTGAAGCGGCTCTACGGCGGGTCGCTCGGCAGCTTCGTCGCGGCGCTGAACGCCGAGCAGCCGCTCGAGCAGAGCGAGATCGACGAGCTGCGGCAGTTTTTGGACGATATGAGCCGTTAAACGGCGATAAAAAGGAGGACGCACCATGGAAACATTTCTGCTGAATCTGTTGAAAACTTCCCTGTTAGGTTCCCTCGCCATTCTGGCGATGCTGGTACTCAAACCCCTCTGGCGCGAGCGCTACCGCGCGAAAACGCGCTGCTGGCTGTGGCTGGCGCTGGCGGTCTTTTTGCTGCTGCCGGTCGATTTTTCGGTAAAAAACGCGCCGGTGCAGGCCGCGCCGCCGAAAGACTACACCCTCTTTGTCGGCACGGATAAGACAGCCATCCAATCGACCGACAACCTGTTTGGCGACATGGCCGAAAAAAGCGGCCAGTCCCCCGCACAGGTGCGCGACACGATCATCCAGCGCCCTGTGACGAATCCCGAGCAGAAGACGACGCGCTACATCCCCGTGACGACGATCTTATTCTACGGCTATCTCGCGGGCGCGGCGGCGTTCCTGTTGTATCAGGGTGTCTCCTACGCCCTCTTCCGCCGCACGGTGCGCCGCTGGAAGAGAGACGTCGCCCGCGCGGACTACGCCTCCCTGCTCTCTGACACGGCGCGCGACTTGGGCGTGAGCGCGCCGGAGATGATCGTCTGCGAGGCCATCTCCACCCCCGCGGTGACGGGCCTGCTGCGCCCGCGGCTGCTCCTTCCCCACGAGCACTACGACGTGCAGGAGCTGCGCTACATCCTGCGCCATGAGCTGTGCCATTTGAAGCGGCGCGACATGCTCTTAAAGCTCGTGCTGCTCGCGGCCAACGCGATGCACTGGTTCAACCCCGTGGTGTATCTGATGCTGCGTCAGGCGGACGAGGACATCGAGCTCGCCTGCGACAGCGCGGCGACCGACGGGCTCGAACTCCCCGAGCGCGCGGCTTACAGCCGGACACTGCTCGCCGCCGTGCAGTCCAGCGTGCGGGCGCTGCCCGCGACGACGTGCTTCGGCGGCACGGTCGAGCGCCTGAAGCGGCGCATCACGAACGTGCTGGGCGCGCAGAAAAAGCGCGGGCTCGGCGTTGTCGCCCTCGTGCTGGCGCTGACGCTGACGGCGGGCTGCGCCGTCAGCTGGGGCGAGCGCGCACAGACGCAGAAAAATGATGACCCGTTTGCCGACAAGAGCTATACGGTCGACACGCTCTTATATGAAGCGCCCGGCTTTACGGATGGCTTTACGGATGGCGCATACCCCACCTTCCGCACCGCGACGAATCCCGCAGGGGAGAAATACGTCACGATGTTCAACGATCTGGGCTATGCCCTTATCTACGGCCCGATGGAGGAATACACGCTGGAAAAGCAGTCCTTCTACGCGCTCTTCGGCAACACCAGAGACGCTTCTCCGGTCGACGACCTTATGCAGCACAACAAATCCGCATGGACCGGCTACTGCGAAGAGGCAAAGGACTCTCAGCCGTATCAGGCCTATCTTCTTGAGCAGGAAGACGGCACAATCTATCTCGGCCTTTCCGCCGACTATGCGGAAGACGGCAGTGAATGCTTCTGCATGGTCTACCGGCTGGAAAAGGAGGACGACACGATCTACGCCTCGATGGACGACTATGCCGCCGAGCGCGTGGCGGAGCTCAAAAAAGGCACGATGATCTATTCCGTGTCGGAAAACAACGACTATGCGTCCCGCTCGATCGAAGACACGGTCGCCGACGTGCGCGTGACGCAGCTCGAGTTCGCCGATTCGCTCGGCAACCTCTCCCCCGACGGCACGGTGCTGGAGCTGTGGTACTTCCAGTATGAGATGAAGCCCACGAACGAGGCGGGCATGCAGATCGACGTCATCGGCGGGCAGGAGCTGACGGATGACGGATATCTCAACGAGAACTGGACGCACTATCTCACCGTCCTGCACTACACCTACGGCGAGAAGACCGGCTATCAGGTCATCGGCACCTATACCGGCAACGACGGGCTGTGGTACAACGGATGCAACTACAGCGGAGAGGAAAAGTATTACCTGCACGACTTCTATGTCGACTACGCGGGGCTTGATCTGCCGAAGATGTACATTCCCGATCTGCTGAACGCGGCAACGGACGGCTACGGCCGCGCCAACCAGTGCGAGGCGCGGCTCATTTCGGGCGACGGCAGCTACTACTTCTATGCGCCGATCACCGCCTGGGCGTGCAATCCGGGGACGGAGTTCTGGTACTCCCGCTACGACACCGGCTCCTACTTCAACGCAAAGAAGCTCGAGCAGAGCCTTGACGAAGCGAAGGCGGAATGGGAAAGCACCGGCGCAAAGGCCGAGAAGACCGACGCGGGCTGGCGCTTTGTGACGCACGAGGGCATGAGCAACACAATTGTCACGCTCTTTGATGCGCCGGACGGCACCTGCTACGAGGTCACAACGCACTGGACGTTCGACGGCAGCACGGAAGAGAATCAGTGGGGCTGGAACCGCGACCGCGCCGTTGAGGGCGAGGCGGCCATTTTGCAGGCAATGACGGACAGCTTTACCATCACCGGCAAGATCCTGCTCACGCAGGAGGACGCATCCGCCGCTTCCACAGGCTTTGACGCGCTCGACGCCGCGCTCGACGCGCTGGGCGATATGAATGTCACCGCCGACCCCTTAGGTCATGCCGTGATGGTACCAAATGCGACGGCCAAATGGGATGACCGCAATGGTACAAACATTGCATACCGCGCTGAGATTGCCAAGCAATTCCGCCAGTATTCCTGGAAAGAGGCATCCAACGTTGCGCAGTTTGGCGAAGAGGTGCTCTCCGTCCAATGCGGCAGATGGAATTTCTATCTGTACAGCAACTATAAAAATGTGCTTTCCTTTTTCGATCAGGAGTCTGATCCAAAAGGCTACCCTTATGCTTTCGAAATTACCAACGCAGGTGCGGAGAACGCCGTTTGGGACGCATTTTACAAGTGGTATGAGGAAGCTGTCGCTGCGGACAACGGCAAGCAGACTGTAACCCCCGCCGCGACGGATACTCTTAGCCGTGCCTCCATCACTAAGTCCGCCGACAGCTACGTGGACTTGGGCGGCTATCTCTGGTACACCGCGGGCGGTAAATTCTATCGCTGGCACGAGGGCAGCGCAGTTGAGACCATCTGCACCCTGCCGATCGACTCTCTGACCGACTCACCTGTGCGCGCAACACTTTCGATCATGGTCAGCAGAGTGGCGCTTCGCTATCATATCGGCGGTGCGACGATGGGAACGTATGTTACGGAGCTCTACAATTCTGACGGCGAGCAGTACGTAAAGATCGACGGTTACGAATCCATCGCCTTTGATAACCACGGCAATATTGTCAAGACGCTCCAGTTCCCGCCCGCGCAGAACAACCTGTCCATTTCGTACGACACCGGCAAGACTTGGACGAGTATCGGTGATGCGGACTACTTCTACGGCAGTGTCACGGAGGATGGCAGCAGCATCAGCTACTTCCCCGGTGCCCTTGAGATCCGCGACGGCTATGTCTACACCACCGCCGTCTACGATATCGACCATCAAAGACGAGCGACCCGCTCGTGACGCACTCTGTGCGCGTGAATCTGAAGACCGGTGCGCAGGAAATTCTGGACTGAAGCGGTCAAATTTCAAAAAGGCGGCCCGAAGGCCGCCTTTTTCTCCGCTTTTTTGCGTAAAATGATAGGAATATTGCAAAAAGGTACTGGAACATCTCAAAGATATGTGGTATGATGGGAATATTCCAAAACGTATTTCTCGGGAGGTTCCCATCATGGAACACAATCCGGTCCTCAAAAATCCGCTGTCGCTCGACAGTGAGATCCCGCTCTACTCCCAGCTCATGGGCATCATCAAGCGCAGCATCACCTCCGGCGCGCTCAAGGTCGGCGACCTGCTGCCGAGCGAGGCCGAGCTCTGCCGCTCGTATGATATCAGCCGCAACACCGTGCGCCAGGCCATCGGCGCGCTGGAAGAAGAGGGCTTCGTCGTGCGAAAGCGCGGCAAGGGCACGTTCGTCTCCGACCCGAACACCCGCCGCAAGGGCGTGCAGTATTCGTTCACGACGGAAATTTCCCAGCTGGGCAAAACGCCGTCGTCCACGCTGGTCGACTTCGCGGTCATCACGCCTTCTCCCAAGATCGTGACGCTCATGGGCCTTGAGCCGGGCGTGAAAGTCTATCGCTTCACGCGCGTGCGAAACGTCGACGGCGAGCCGCTCATTTTAGAGACGTCGTACTACCCAGAGTACATCTATCCGAACCTGACGCGCGAGCTTTTGGAGACGCACAGCTTCTACAGTCTCCTCTACCACGTCGGCGTCATCCCGTTTTCCGCGTCGGACACGTATGAGGCCGTCGTGCTCGCGCCGCACGAGGCGCAGCTTCTGCACTGCGCGCCCGGCTCAGCGGCGTTTTTCCATCAGCGCCGCACCACGACCGAGAACGGGCATACCTATGAATACACCACGAGCTATATGCGCGCGGACCGCGTGAAGCTGGACGTGAGATTTCAGAAGGGATCGACGTCCTTCATGCGCACGGTGGACTGAAAAAAATCGGCAGCCGAAAGGCTGCCTTTTTTTGCGCCCTCCTGCGCAGCGGGGTTTTTATCGCAGCGCGGCAGCGCTGCATCGTTGTTCCCCACACCGTGTGGGGACGCGACAAGGGGGGATATTCTCTTTCTCGAAAGAGAATATCCCCCCTTGGTGCTGCGGCGCGCACGCCGCATTTTCCCTCCGCGCTCTGCGCGGAAAGCAACCGCTCCCCCGAGGGAGCGCAAAAAAGAAGCAGCCCTTTCGGGCTGCCACTTTTTTACTTTTCACAAATGACCGGCTTTTGGCGGTCAGACTCCACAAAGGCCTTGGCCTTTTCCACCGCTTCCGCGCGGGGAAGCTTGACCTGCTCGCCGGTGCGCATGTCCTTGCAGGACACGACGCCCGCGTTGATCTCGTCTTCGCCGAGGAAGTAGACGTAGGGCACCTTGAGCTTGTCGGCGTAGTTCATCTTGGCCTTGAATTTCTTCTTTTCCGTGTAGATCTGCGTGCTGACGCCCGCGGCGCGAAGGTCGGTCGCGAGCGAGATGGCCTCGCTCAGGTCCTCGGTCATCGGCAGGATAAGCACGTCCGCCGGCGCGGTGCAGATGTCGCTATTCAGAAGGCCCTGCTCGCCGAGGACATAGAACAGGCGCGTCACGCCGATCGAAATGCCGACGCCGGGGAGCTTGCGGTCAGTATAGTACTCCGCAAGGTTATCGTAGCGGCCGCCGGAGCAGACGGAGCCGATCTCGGGGTGGTCCAGCAGCGTCGTCTCGTACACCGTGCCGGTGTAGTAGTCGAGACCGCGCGCGATGGTGAGGTCGACCGCGAAGTTCTCCTGCGGCACGCCGAACGCGCCGAGGTACTTGGCGACGGTCGTCAGCTCGTCGAGGCCCTGGTCGAACATCTCGTTGCGGCCGCGGTACTTTTCAAGAGAAGCGAGCACCTCTTCGTTCGTGCCCTTGATGCCGATAAAGGCGAGGATCTCATCCGCCTTTTCGCCCTCGATGGCGTAGTCGTCGACCAAGATCGCGCGCACGAGGTCAGGGCCGATCTTTTCGATCTTGTCGACGGTGCGCATGATATCGCCGGACTTGTCGGAAAGGCCCAGCATCGCGTAGAAGCCGTTTAGGATGCGGCGGTTGTTGATGCGGATCTGGAAACGGGACAGGCCGAGGCGGGAGAAGACGGTATAGATGATGGCGGGGATCTCGGCGTCGTTCGTGATGTCGAGCTCGCCGTCGCCGATGACGTCGATATCTGCCTGATAGAACTCGCGGAAGCGGCCGCGCTGCGCGCGCTCGCCGCGATAGACCTTTCCGATCTGGAAACGGCGGAACGGGAAAGCGAGGTCGGCATAATGCAAGGCAACGTATTTCGCCAGAGGCACCGTCAGGTCGAAGCGAAGGGACAGGTCGCTGTCGCCCTTGGAGAAACGGTAGATCTGCTTTTCAGTCTCGCCGCCGCCCTTGGCGAGCAGCACATCGCTCGCTTCGATGATGGGCGTGTCGAGCGGGGTGAAGCCATAGACGCCGTAGGACGAGCGCAGCACCTCCATAAGGCGCTCCATCTGGGTCTGCGGCGCGGGAAGCAGCTCCATAAAGCCGGATAAGGTGTGAGCTTTGATCGTTGCCATGATAGTGTGTGTCCTTTCCTAATAGAATGTATGGACAGCGTACTGTACTGCGGTGGCACAGCAGCGTATCGGAGTGGTTGACAGATATTTTACGGTACGGCGCAGGGATTGTCAAGCGTCCGCGGCCGTTTTTTCCACTTTCGAGACAGTATAGCATTTTCCGCGCGGAATTGCCATAGCTTTCGCCGCCTGCGGTGCAAAAATTTTTCTTTCCGTCGCGGACAGTGTTCACGAAAAATGAAGATATCCGCCAAAAAGCACGAATTGCGCTTGACGGAACTGCCGCTTTTTGTTACCATAGAGACAATATCAACGGGCAAGCTCCGAAAATCGAGGTTCGCCCGCAAGCAGCTTCCGGGCAGCCGTCATTCGGCGTCCGCCGCGGCCACACCGCGCGGGCAGGAGTCGATCCGATCGGATCGTTGAGGAGGAACGTTGGATGTACCAGAGCAAAATGAAAAGCGAAGAGACCGATCACCTGTTCAAGGCGATCTTATCTTTGAAAACGGAGGAAGAATGCTACCGCTTCTTCGACGATCTCTGCACCTTCAGCGAGATCGAGGCGATGTCCCAGCGCTTCGAGGTGGCGTCGCTTCTCGCCGATGGCAAGACCTTCACGCAGATCTCGCAGAAGATCGGCGTTTCGTCCACGACCATCACGCGCGTCAATAAGTGCCTTTGCTACGGGGCGGACGGCTATAAGCTGCTGCTCGAGCGGGCCAAAGAAGAAAAGTAAGCCATTCGTCATTTTGATCAGAGCAGGCGCTAAGCGCCTGCTCCTTTTTGTCTGTTTTGCTTTATTGCAATGCCGTAAAAGCATATCAACATAACATCACGTCATCCAGATATAGAAGAATTGACTAAAATATTTTTTGGAATCTACGCGAATTTTATTGCTTTTGCTGAACAGGTATGTTACAATTAGTTCACAAATAGATTAGGGCATGGGAAACAGCGTGCAAGAAACCGTTGCCCGACGGTGCTGTTGCCTAAGTTCTGTGTCTGTTTTTCTGTGGGACCCCTCCACAGAAAACGCACGTCCCCGCGTGCGGTGTGCAGCGTGTTCGTCACGGGGAGGAGCGGCTTCCCGCTTCCTGACGGGCAAGTATTTTTATGAAGAGAGAGGTATTTTATCAATGGCAAACGAAAAGAAAGTCGCACGGGAGCCCAGTTTTCTGCTGGCGTTAGTTCCCATTGTGGCAATGATCGGGTTCATGCTTTACTGCTTCCTCGGTCATTCCGAATCCGGTTACCATGACGCTCACCTGCCCCTGGTCATGTCCATCGCCGTCGCGTGCATCGTCGGTCACTTCTGCGGTCACGACTTCAAGGATATGCTCTCCGGTATGATCGAGCGTCTGAGCGCTTCCATGGAAGCGGTCCTGATCCTCTGCACCGTCGGTTTCCTGGTCGCGAGCTTCATGGCCTCCGGTGCGATCCCCTCCCTGATCGTTTACGGTCTGGATCTGCTGACCCCGAAGCTGTTCCTGCCTGTCGGCTGCATCCTCTGCGCGATCGTCGGTATGGCGTGCGGCTCCTCCTGGACCACCACCGCCACCATCGGTCTTGCGTTCCTCGGCATTGGCGCGGGCCTTGGCATCAATCCCGCCCTCACCGCCGGTATGATCATCTCCGGCGCGTATGTCGGCGATAAGTTCTCCCCCCTGTCCGATACCACCAACCTCGCCGCGGCTGTTGCCGAGACCGGTCTTTTCGACCACGTTACCGCGATGGTCTCCTCCACCGGCCCGACCTTGGTCATCGCCCTCATCCTCTACACCATCATGGGCCTGAACATCGACGCCAGCGCCTACGATCCGACCGTCGCCCAGTCCATTCAGGACGCGTTCCGCGAGGCCTTCGTGATCTCCCCCGTTCTGCTCATCCCCATCATCGTGGTTATCGTGATGTGCATCCTGCGCGTGCCCGGCCTTGTCGGTATCGCCATCTCCGTTGCCACCGCGACCATCTTCATGATGATCTTCCAGTCCACCGACATCTACGGCTCCCGCGCCCTGGGCGACATCTTCAACACGCTGCACTACGGTATCGGCGTTGAGACCGGCAACGAGGTCGCTGACTCCATCCTCGGCAAGGCCGGCGGTATGGACGGCACCATGTGGACCATCAACCTCATCCTCCTCGCGCTCGCCTACGGCGGTGCTCTGGAGCGCTGCGGCTGCGTCGAGCGTCTGTTCGGCGGCCTGAAGCACAGGATCCACTCCGTCGGCAGCCTCATCCTCGCGACCCTGCTGACCTCCATCTTCTGCGACGCCACCATGTGCGACCAGTTCCTCGGCATCGGCGTTCCCGCCCCCATCTATGCTGACAAGTACGACGAGCTCGGTCTCGGCCGCAATATGCTCTCCCGTTCTCTGGAAGATGCCGGTACCCTCTGGGCCGTTATGTTCCCCTGGACCGGCTGCGGCGCTTACCAGACCGGCGTTCTCGGCATGAGCCCGCTGGTGTTCTTCCCGTATGCGTTCGTCAACCTGCTCAACCCCGTTTACGCCTATGTGACCGCTCTGTTCGGCCGCAACATCTTCTGGGCTGACGGTTCCTACACCAATATCTTCGGCAAGACCAAGGCCGGCAAGCCCGCCGGCGCTCCCGAAGAGGCTCACGCCAAGGCCCTTGCGAACCTCGAGGCTCGCCGTGCTGCCGGCAAGGCTCCCAAGATCAACGCGTAATCTACGCCCCCTGCTTTACTTAGAAAGGAATCACCGCTGTGAAACAATCGCTTCCCTGGGAATCCGTCCCGCCCCCGATCTACCCCGCGCAGTCGTCGCTCAAGCCACGTAAAAAGTGGGTGCAGACCGGCGGATGGATCTTGGTTGTCGTGCTGCTGCTGTTCGGCATTTCGACCCGCAGCAGAAATCCGCTGCTCGCCTTCGTCTCGCTCGCGTTCTCAGTGCTGTATCTGCTGACGCTGATGACCAAAAAGGACGCCGCTCTCACGAGCCGCGGACTTGAGATCTTCTACGATATGCAGTTCACCACCAACTACGAGTTCTTCCCCTGGGAGGACATCAATGCGATCGTGTGCGAGGACCGCGGCCATGCCGACATGGTGCGCCTGCACATCGGCCACGGCAACACGGAAAAGGCTCTCTTCTTCCCGCGCGAAGACCTCGACGAGATCTACGCGTTCATCAAAAAGAAGAATCCGGCGATCCGCATCATGGATTATGCCGCGCCCGAACCGAAATCCAGCAAGAAGCACAAGAAGTGAACAACTGTGACCTTTCCACAAAGAATGAAGGGCGCCCCGCTTTTGCGGGGCGCTTTTTTTATCTATTCTGTCCAATTCTATCACTGTACCCTGATAGTGTGTTATCCAAATATGGTGATAACGCACAACAAAGAAAACTTTTTCCGGCAAAAAACTATTGATTTTGCACAAAAATATGCTATACTGTTTCCAGAACGATCCTGTGGGACTTTTCCACAGGCGGAGCGCCATCCACGCACGGGCATGCGCGGAAAGTAAGGGGAACGCTTCGACACGTTTCTTGCACTTGGACGGTTCGGGCAACCGGACACGCCGACCGGGTCACACCGGAACTTTGAGAAAAGAGAGGACACTACCATGATCATGAATCCTACCGCGATCAAGCATGTCGTCGTCGATGGCCACAGCCTGACGCTCGAATCCTTCGTCGCCATCGCTCGCTACAATGCGACCGTCGAGCTGGCTCCCTCCGCTCTGGAAGCCATGAAGAAGTCCCGCGCCCTGGCCGAGAAGATCGCCGCTGAGGGCCGCGTCGCTTACGGCATCACCACGGGCTTCGGCGAGTTCCAGAAGGTCGCCGTCCCCAAGGAGATGAGCAATCAGCTCTCCACCAACCTGATCCTCAGCCATTGCACCGCCGCCGGCGAACCGTATGCTGACGAGATCGTCCGCGGCATGATGCTGCTGCGTGCCAACGCTCTGTGCGGCGGCGTGAGCGGCGTTCGTCCCATCCTCGTCGAGATGCTGCTCGAGATGCTCAACAAGGGTGTGACCCCGGTCGTCCCGCAGAAGGGCTCCCTCGGCTCCTCCGGCGACCTGGCTCCTCTCGCTCACATGACGCTCCCCATGCTCGGCAAGGGCGAGGCCATGTACGAGGGCGTGAAGATGCCCGGTGCTGAGGCCATGGCCAAGGCCGGCATCAAGACGCTCGACACCCTGGTCTCCAAGGAAGGCCTCGGCATGACGAACGGCACCTGCGCGATGACCTCCGTCGGTGCTCTCGCGCTGTACGACACCATCTGCGCCGCCCAGCTCGGCGACGTGATCGCGTCCATGTCCTTCGAGGGCCTGACGGGTCTTCGCAACGCCTTCGACCCCCGCATCCATCAGGTGCGCGGCCAGAAGGGCCAGATGCTCGTCGCCGCGAACATGCGTAAGCTGCTCGACGGCTCCGAGATCCTCGACAACTGCCAGAAGGACCGCGTTCAGGACGCTTACGCCCTGCGCTGCATCCCGCAGCTGCACGGCGCCTGCCGTGACGCCCTCGATTACGTCCGCGAGAAGGTCGAGATCGAGCTCAACGCCGTCACCGATAACCCGCTGATGTTCCTCGACGACGAGGCCGTCATCTCCGGCGGTAACTTCCATGGCGAGCCCATGGCCCTGCCGTTCGACTTCCTCGGCATCGCCGCGAGCGAGCTGGCCGACGCTTCCGAGCGCCGCACCGAGCGTATGGTCAACCCCGCACTCTCCAACGGCCTGACCGCGTTCCTGACCACCCAGGCCGGCGTCAACTCCGGCTTCATGATCGTTCAGTACGCTGCCGCTTCCATGGTCAGCGAGAACAAGATCTACGCTCACCCCGCTTCCGTCGACTCCATCCCCTCCTCCGCCAACCAGGAGGATATCGTCTCCATGGGCACCACCGCTGCCCGTAAGGCCAAGATGATCCTGCAGAACACGCAGGACGTCCTCGCCGACGAACTGATGACCGCCTGCCAGGCCATCGACATCCGCCGCCGCCTGAACACCCACGGCCAGGGCATGACCCCGCTGCATGAGGCTCTCTATCAGCACGTGCGCGAGAAGGTCGCTTTCTATGAGATCGACCGTGAGATCTGGCCCGACATCCGTGCGGTGGAAGCGATGATCCGCTCTGGCGAGCTGCTGGATATCGTCAAGGAGTATATCCCAGACTTTGAGTAAGTCAAAATTGCGTCTACGACGCAATTTTGAGACCTTTCATTTGGGCCGATGGCCCAAATGAAATAGGGGCTTCAAATATTTTCGCTCACCGCGAAAATATTTGTAAGGTGTCCCTGCGGACGCACATGTCGTCCTCCGGGACAATCCAAATTATTTGCGGCGTGCGCGGCCGCAAATGTGATGCGTCTCAAAAATGGTTATTGCTACCGATTTGGGGACAATAATGCTGAAAGATTTGTGTTTTGACACGAATTGACAGGATGTAAAAGAAGGTGTAAAGTTATTTTGGCTTTACACCTTCTTTTTTTAGGAGGAGCTTACTATGGAACTGAACATTTTACGGGCGGACCCGGCTGGGAACATTACGGTGTTCGTGCTCGATCCGGTCGAAAAGGCACAGCGCGCGGCCATCGCGGAGAAGATCATGGCGATCCCCGCACTCAAGGCCGAGCAGGTCGGCTACGCCTGCACCGCCGAGGACAACGTCGACGGCCACATGGAGATGATGGGCGGCGAATTCTGCGGCAACGCGACGCGCGCCTACGGCATGTATATTGCCCAGCAAAAGGGCGGCCTTTCCTCGGTCAGGCTGCGCGTGAGCGGCTGCGACCATGCCGTCACCGCGCAGGTCGATCTGAAATCCGGCACGGCGCGCGCTGAAATGCCCTGTCCGCGCAGCGTGAAGCGTGTCACGGTGAATGGTCACGAGGGCACGCTCGTCGACTTAACAGGCATCGCCCACTTCGTCGTTGAGGGCGTGGAGCCGAGCGAAGGGTTCTTCCGCGCGGCGGAGTCGATCTTTTCCGGAATTGCAGGGCTTGACGCCTGCGGCGTCATTTTCCTCGATGCGGAAAAGCGCAGCATGATCCCGCTCGTCAAGGTCATCGAGACAGGCTCCCTCGTCTGGGAGGGCAGCTGCGGCAGCGGCAGCGTCGCCTGCGCCGTCGCGCAGAGCGAAGCTATGGAAAACGGCGGTTTTTCGTGCGAATACCGGCAGCCCGCGGGCACAGTCCGCGCAAGCGTCGAGCGCCAAGACGGAAACGTCATCGCCGCGAGCATCGGCGGCGAGGTCACGCTGGATGAGCCCATGCGCATCACGCTGTGACGCGGCAGAGTGAAATGAAAGCCGGGCGCTGGCAACTTCGCTTTTCTCGTTTTGACCTTTGCCGCAAGCGTTGAAAATTCGTCCAAAAATCTCCCGTTTTTTCTTTTTAAGGCACGCGAACCAACGCTTAATTTTTTAAGGTTTTTGGAAAAAAGAGGCTTGCAAAACAGTTTACCTTTCTCTATCGTTCGGCTATAATTGATTTTGTCAATAAGAGACAATTCTCCGCTTTTAAATACATAATTATTTAGGAGGTATCCCCATGACCGACATTGAGATCGCCCAGGCACATGAAATGAAAAAAATCGTCGACGTCGCCGCCAAGGCCGGCATTGACGAAAAGCACCTTGAGCTCTACGGCAACTACAAGGCCAAGCTCGACTTAAGCGAGATCCGCAAGCTGCCCCGCAAGGCAAAGCTGATCCTCGTCACCGCCATCAGCCCCACCCCCGCGGGCGAGGGCAAGACCACCACGTCCGTCGGCCTTGCCGACGCGCTCAACAAGCTCGGCAAGAACACCATGGTCTGCCTGCGCGAGCCCTCTCTCGGCCCCGTGTTCGGCGTCAAGGGCGGCGCTGCCGGCGGCGGCTACGCTCAGGTCGTCCCCATGGAGGATATCAACCTGCACTTCACCGGCGACTTCCACGCCATCGGCGCTGCCAACAACCTGCTGGCCGCCCTTCTCGACAACCACATCCAGCAGGGCAATGTGCTCGGCATCGACCCCCGCAAGATCGTGTGGAAGCGCGCTGTCGATATGAACGACCGCCAGCTCCGCCACATCATCGACGGCCTTGGCGGCAAGGCCAGCGGCGTGCCCCGCGAGGACGGCTTTGAGATCACCGTCGCGAGCGAAGTCATGGCAGTTCTCTGCCTTGCGACCGGCCTCGCCGACCTCAAGGAGCGCCTCGGCAAGATGGTCGTCGCCTACACCTACGACGACAAGCCCGTCACCGCGCACGACCTGAAGGCTGAGGGCGCGATGGCCGCGCTCTTAAAGGATGCCATCAAGCCCAACATGGTCCAGACGCTCGAAGGCACTCCCGCGTTCATCCACGGCGGCCCGTTCGCAAACATCGCCCACGGCTGCAACTCCATCCAGGCCACTGAGACCGCGATGCGCCTGAGCGACTACACCGTCACGGAAGCCGGCTTCGCCGCCGACCTCGGCGCCGAGAAGTTCCTCGACATCAAGTGCCGCGCCGCGGGCTTCCACCCCGACGCTGTCGTCATCGTTGCGACCGTCCGCGCGCTCAAGTATCACGGCGGCGTGCCCAAGGCCGAGCTCAACAGCGAGAACCTTGAGGCGCTTGAAAAGGGCCTGCCCAACCTCCTCCAGCACGTCGACAACGTGAAGAACGTCTACGGTCTCCCCTGCGTCGTCGCCATCAACGCGTTCCCGACCGACACCAAGGCCGAGCTCGACCTCGTCGAGAGCAAGTGCCGCGAGCTGGGCGTCAACGTCCGCCTGAGCGAAGTGTGGGCCAAGGGCGGCGAAGGCGGCCTTGCGCTGGCTGAAGAAGTCGTGCGCCTGTGCGACGAGCCCAACCACTTCCAGTTCGTCTACGACGTCAACGACAGCATTGAGGACAAGCTCAACGCCATCGCTACCAAGGTCTATCACGCTGACGGCGTGGTCATCGCCGCTTCCGCCAAGAAGCAGCTTAAGCAGCTCACCGAGCTCGGCTTTGACAAGCTGCCCATCTGCATGGCCAAGACGCAGTTCTCCTTCTCCGATGACGCCAGCAAGCTCGGCGCGCCCCGCGGCTTCAAGATCACCGTCCGCGACCTCAAGGTCAACGCCGGTGCGGGCTTCCTGGTCGCCAAGACCGGCGACATCATGACGATGCCGGGCCTGCCCAAGGTCCCGTCCGCCGAGAAGATCGACGTCGATGAAAACGGCAAGATCACCGGCCTGTTTTAATTGTACAAGCTCAGGAACAGGTGGAGTGCGCCTCCGCCTGTTCCTGATGAATTTTTAATTTTAACCCAGGGAGGGCACTATGAAGATCGCAGATATGAAAGTAACCGAGCTCATCAACGAAGTCGGCGCGGGCACTCCCGCCCCCGGCGGCGGCGCGGTGGCAGGCCTTGCCGGCGGCGTCGGCGTGGCGCTGACGATGATGGTCAACGGCCTGACGCTCGACAAGAAGGGCTTTGAAAACGACCGCGAGCGCCTTTTGGACGCCATTGCCAAGGGCAATGAGCTCAAGGAGCGCTTCATCGACGTGATGAACCGCGACAGCGAGGTCTTCGATGTCCTGATCGAATCTCTGGCCCTCCCGAAGGACGACGATGAGCACAAGGCCATCCGCCGCGGCGCGGTGCAGGCGAGCTTCCGCAACTGCACGCTGGTGCCGCTGACAATGATGGAAATTTGCTCCGAGGCCATCGACCTGTGCGCCGGTCTCGTCGGCACGACGAACCCGAACGTCGTCAGCGACCTCGGTATTGCCGCGCTCACGCTCAAAACCGCGATGGAGAGCGCATGGCTCAACGTGCTCATTAACCTCTCGTCCTTAAAGGACAAGGCGTTCCGCGACGAGTGCTGCCAGAAGGGCGAGGCGCTGCTCGCGCACGCTGTACCCATCGCCCAGGAGAGCTATGAAAAGGTGATCAAGGTCATCACCGAAAAGTAAGCGCTCCGCCTTTTCGTCTTTCGTCATTCCACGCCGTCCGCCGCGTCAAGCACGCGCTGTGGACGGCGCGCTTTTTTCTTTCCTGAATTTTTGCAATTTACAGTAGCATTTTGCGGATTTTGTGGTACAATACCATCGGTTCATATTTTGATTGATTCAAATACTGCACGAAAGAGGCTTTTTTCATGGATTTTGTTGCAAACGGCTCCAAAAACGTTGAAATTGAGACGTCCACGGGCGTCTATCTGCGCCACGCCATCCAGACGCACTTTGTCGAGATCGGCGAGGATTACATCGAACTCGTCAACCGCTACGTCAAGCCCCTCTACGAGGAGGGCGACCTGCTGAGCATCAGCGAAAAGATCATCGCCCTGTGCCAGAAGCGAGTGGTCTACCGCAAGGATATGAAAATTTCGTGGCTGGCGAAATTCCTCAGCCGCTTTGCCATCCAGCACAACAGCGCCGGCATCGGCGTGGGTGAGGTGTGCAAGATGCAGTTCGCCATCGACGAGTGCGGCGCGTGGAAGGTCCTCTGGGCCGCCATCTGCGCGGGCTTTGGCAAGCTCGTCGGCAAGCACGGCATCTTCTACGATATGGTCGGCATGGAGGTCACAGGCCTCGACGGCTTCTACCCCGACGTGTTCCCCGTCTACGGCGACTACGGCATCCGTATTCCAGAAAATCCCTCGGGCGTGTGCAACGAGATCTATGAGAAGACCGGCGTGCGCGCGATGATCGTCGACGCGAACGACTTCACGCGCGACATCCTCGGCAAGGCCGACAACGTGACCCTCACCGACGAGCAGCTGTGTGAGATCATCCGCGATAACCCCGCGGGTCAGGATGACCAGTGCACGCCGTTTATTCTGATCAGGAAAAAACAGTAATTTCCCCCTGCGGGGGAAGCGTGTTGTTTCCCTGCTGGCAGGGGAACGGGCAAAGGGGGCCATTCTCTCACGTGAGAGAATGGCCCCCTTTAAATCCCCCAAGAGAACGCAAGGGGCCTTGCCCCTTGACCCCGCACATTGGCAGTCTCGATCTTGAAGAGCTGTACGCGCTGCGCAATGTAAGTGCGGTGTACATGGCTTCGCCATGAATCCCTGCGATTCGTGACTGGTATCAACCGCGCCTTACTACCGTGAGGCGCGAGTGACGTTACTTCGGCGGCAGACTGCGTGCGGAATGCGGCATTGCTGGCGCTCGCCGCATTGAGGAGTGCCGCGGTAGACGGAAATTAGTCTGCACTTCTACAAGATCAGCAGAGCAACAGCGGATAATAGGAGAAAGTCAAATCGTCTAGCAACCCCAAACGCGGCAACGCCGCGCTATGGGAAGTGCAGTCGGCAAGCATTGCAGCTCTTCGAGCTGCTTGCTCGCAATGTCAAAGCCTTTCTCTTGGGGTTCCAAAGGGGATATTCTCTTTTGCGAAAGAGAATATCCCCTTTGATTCGTGCAGCGCCAAAGGCGCTGCATCCCCCTCGCACCCGCGCGAGAACATGGCACTATGTACTATTTCTTTTTAGGGTAAGGAGCCCGCTCCTCCGTGAGCCCCACAAGATAATCCACGCTCGTGTGGTAAAACCGTGCGAGCCTGATGAGCACATCGCTCGGGACGTCGCGCTTGCCGGTCTCGTAGTTGGAATAGCAGACCTGCGAGCAGCTCAGATAGTCCGCCAAGCTCTTTTGCGTCAGGTCGCTGTCCTCTCTCAAGTCTCGAATGCGTCGATACATTTTGCTTCACTCCATCCAGAATTTGTGTTTAGATTCTGTAAAGAAGTATACGTAAAACAAAATGTTATATTGTGCTATATAACAAAACGTTATATAATTTTCCAAGGGTGGTTCTATGACGGACTACAAGGCAATGTATCTGCTCCTCTTCAACGCCGTGACTGACGCGCTGGAGAAAATGGACAGGCAGAACTATGGTGAGGCCAGCGCGCTGCTGATCGCCGCGCAGCAGAAGGCCGAAGAGCTCTACATGGACTCGGACGACGAATAACACTTGAACAACGTAAAAACGGAGAGGCAATGCCTCTCCGTTTTCTCGTTCTGCTGTTTTTACCGGTCGAGCCCCGTATCGAGCCAACCGGGCTTTTCCTGCTCGACGGGCGGCTCTGTGGTCGTGCCGGGGTCTGTCACGCCGGGGTCAGTTGTGGTGCCCGGGTCAGTCGTGGTCCCGGGGTCAACGGGCGTTGTCGGGTCGGTCGGCGTGGTCGTGCCGGGATCGACAGGTGTGGCAGGATCAGTCGGCGTGACCGCCGCGGACTTGCCGACGAGCACGATGCGGTTGCGCGCCTTATAATTGCTGCTCGCCTCGAACGTGGACGAAATGAGCTTGCCGTCACCGGAGTAGACGTTGCGGTACGTCTTGACCTTGTAGCCGGTGTAGGCGGTCTGCTCGACCTTGCGCTCGCCGGGGGCGAGCTCGTCGGTCTCAACGATCTCCTCCGTAAACGGGATGGTTTCAAGCACTTCGGTCTTGATCTTCACATAGGTATCGTCCACCTTGGTGCCGAGGAGGGACACCTTCAGGTAGTTCTTGCCGCCGCTCGCATAGTACTCGGCGACGACCTTGATGGGATACATCGTGTTGTTGCGGAACTCAAACTCGGGCCCGCCCTGCGCGACCGTCGCGTCGAGGCCGAGGCCGATGTAGTCGGACGCGAAGCCGTGGTTCGTGCGCTGCACGATCTCAAGGTTGGCGTAGAGCGCCGCAGCGTAGAGCGTGGAGCTCGCCTGACACGCGCCGCCGCCGACCATATCGACGGTCTTGCCCTGCAAGTAACCGGGCGCGGCGCTGTAGCCGTTCGCCGCGGTAAAGGGCGTGACAAGCGGGCCGTATTTCATCGTTTCGCCGGAGTTCAATATGTAGCCGGTGATGCGCGAGGCCGTCAGCTTGACGTTCGCGCGGCGGCCGGACGCGCCGCCGACCTTCGTGGTGTAGGTGCTCAGCACATCGCGGAACAGGACCTTTTGGAGCTGCTCTGCCGTGACGTCCGGCGTCTCGACCGTGGCGTTCGGCAGATCGACCGTCTCCCCCGCCGCCGCGGCGTTGTAGGCGGATTCAAGGTCAGAAAGCGTGAATTCCACGCCCGCGTGGCCGGGCGTGACCGCGCCGGTCTCCTTATCATACGTCGCGTTGACCTTCTGGCCGATAACGGCCTCGCGCTGCGCGCTCAGGTCGACCTCCTGTGCAGGAATGACATCGTAGACGCCGCCCTCGCTCGCAGGCTCAAGCACGATCTCGGACGGGTCGCCGCCGCTCAAATACGCGCCGTTTAAGTATACGCCGATCTGGTCTCTTGCGGTATCAGTCGTCGCGCGGCCGTCCTGCGGCTTCGTCACGCTGACCTTGCCATCCTCTGTCACGTTGATGGCAAACTCCACGGGGTCGCAGTTGATGCTGTCGCACACCGTGTCGACAAGATTCTCCATCAAATCGGGCGAGTAGGCCGCGTCGACCACCTGCGCCGCATCCTGCGGCTTGAAGAGTGCGCGCAGATACTTCGCGCCCGCGGTCAGAAAGCTGTCATTGCAGCCGTAGACGTTGTAGATATGCTTGGCAAGTCCGTCGAAGTCGACATACTCCGGCATCTCGTCGAGCGAAACATGCGCGACCTCCGTGCCGTCGGGCAGGACGAAGTCGACGCCCGCGCCCTTCGCCTGCGCGACGCTCGCTTTGAGCTGCTCGGCGACCTGCTGCTCGGTCATCCCGCCGTAGTTGGTATCGCCCATCATCACGTTGGGATAAATTTTATGGCTGGCCGACGCCCACGCGCCAAGGCCCAAGTACGCCACCACGAGCACACCCGCGACAATGCCGACGACCTTGCCGGTCTTTCCAGATGTTTCACGTGGAACGCGCGGCGGCTTCCGCGCGGGGCTCCTTGGCCGCCTTTGCGGCCTTTTCCGGCTGCATCAGGCGTTTGCCGCCCTTTCTTCTCTTCTTTTCCTCAAAGGCGCCGTTCATTTCATCCATGCTGGCTCCTCCTGTTTCTTCCGATCTTCCGGACAGGGAGTTCCCTGCCAGTCGTTTCAGTATACCACAGTTTGTGAGAAAAAGAATCACAATTTGGTGACAATTTCGCAGGATTATCCGGCCTCTTTTGCACGTTTCGGGATGCGGATGGTCAAAAGGATGCCATCGTCCGTGTCCTCGCGCTGCATGTCGGCCTCGACGCCCGCGCGCTGCATCAGCCCGAGCGAGTGGCGGATGGTGTTCAAAAAGATGCGCACATCCTTGACGATGTAGGTCGGCAGGCGCGGCGGGGGCGTTTTCTGCTTGAGCTTCAAAAGCTCTTCGATATACGCCTCGCTCTGCGCGACGTTGTAGCCGCGTGCGGCGATAACTTGCAAGGCTTTGAGGCGGTCTTCCTCGTCCGTCAGGCGCAGCAGCGCCCGTGCGTGCCGCTCGGAGAGGTCGTGCTCGCGCAGAAGGCGCACACAGTCGGGCGACAGGCGCAGCAGCCGCAGCTTGTTGGCAATAGCGGACTGGGATTTTCCCAGCCTTTCCGCCGCCTGCTCCTGCGAGAGGCCGTAGGTCGCGATCAGCCGCGCGATGGCCGCAGCCTCCTCCAAGTAGTGCAAATCGCGGCGCTGGAGGTTTTCGATCAGCGCGAGCAGCGCGCTCTCCTCCTCGCTCGAGCGCGCGAGCAGGCACGGCACCTCGCGCAGTCCCGCGAGCTTTGCCGCGCGCAGCCGTCTCTCTCCCGCGATGAGCTCGTAGCCCTCGTCTGTGCGGCGGACGGTCAGCGGCTGGAGGATGCCATAGCGGCGGATGCTGTCGCTCAGCGAGCGCAGCGATGCCTCGTCAAACTCGATGCGCGGCTGGTTGGGGTTGGGGCGCAGCGCATCGATGGGCAGGTCGAGCACGCGGCGCGGGAGCAGCGGCTTTCTTGCGGACATTTCCATGGATTTTCCCTCCTTTTTCTCCACTTTTAGCACAAAAAGTGTGCAAAAGCGGGCGAAAATTGGCGGAGAGATCAAAAAATTCGCACCTTGCGGTGCGAATTTTCGTTTTCTCATTTATTTCCCGTCGTGCTTGACGTGGATACGGCTGATCGCGCGGGCGATGCGGGCATTGGCAATGGCCTGCTCCTGCGCGCTGCGCTTCGCCTTGAGCTCGGCGCGCGCCTCGGCGGCCATTTCCTCGGCGCGGTGGAGGTCGATCTCCTCCGGCCGCTCGATCGTGTCCACCAGCACGAGCGCCTCGCCGTGCTCCATCTTGAGCACGCCCTCGGACACGGCGGCGATCTGCTCGACGCCGTCGGCGTCCCGCAGCGTCAGCTTGCCGGGGACGATGGCGAGCACGATATCCTCGTGCTGCGCCATCAGGCCGTACATGCCGTCGATGCTCGGCACGGTGAGCGATGTGCACGCCCCGTCAAAAAACGTGCGCTCGGGCGCGAGGACGCGGAGAGGCAAGGTCTTCATCACACTTCCCCGCTTTCCATCTTCTTCGCCTTGGCGAGCGCGTCGTCAAGCGTGCCGACGTTGTAGAACGCCATCTCGGGATAGCCGTCCATCTCGCCGGAGAGAATGGCTTCAAAGCCGCGGAGTGTCTCCTCAAGCGGCACATAGACGCCCGGAAGGCCCGTGAACTTTTCAGCCACGAACGTCGGCTGGGCCAAAAAGCGCTGGATCTTTCTCGCGCGGTTGACCGTCACCTTGTCCGTGTCGCTCAGCTCCTCCATGCCGAGGATGGCGATGATATCCTGCAATTCGCGGTATTTCTGCAAGGTCGCCTGCACGCTGCGCGCGATGCGGTAGTGCCGCTCGCCCACGATATCCTCTTCCAGAATGCGGGAGGACGATTCGAGCGGGTCGACCGCGGGATATAAGCCCTGTTCGGCGATCTTACGGCTCAAAACCGTCGTCGCGTCGAGGTGGGTGAACGTCGTCGCCGGGGCAGGGTCGGTCAGATCGTCCGCGGGAACGTAGACCGCCTGCACGGACGTGATCGAGCCGCTCTTGGTCGAGGTGATGCGCTCCTGCAGCTCGCCCATTTCGTTCGCGAGCGTCGGCTGATAGCCGACGGCGGAGGGCATGCGGCCGAGCAGGGTCGAGACCTCGCTGCCCGCCTGCACAAAGCGGAAAATATTGTCGATGAACAGCAGCACGTCGCGCTGCTCCTCGTCGCGGAAGTATTCGGCCATGGTAAGGCCTGTCAGCGCCACGCGCATACGAACGCCGGGCGCTTCGTTCATCTGGCCGAAGACGAGCGCGGTCTTGTCGATAACGCCGCTCTCGTGCATCTCGTTCCAGAGGTCGTTGCCCTCGCGGCTGCGCTCGCCCACGCCGGTGAAGATCGAATAGCCGCCGTGCTCGACGGCGATGTTGTGGATGAGCTCCTGAATGAGCACCGTCTTGCCGACGCCCGCGCCGCCGAACAGGCCGATCTTGCCGCCGCGCGGATAGGGCTCCAAAAGGTCGATGACCTTGATGCCGGTCTCCAAGATCTCAACGCTCGGGCTCTGCTCGTCGAAGGCGGGGGGCTTTCTGTGGATGCTGCGGCGCGGCTCCGCGCCGCCGATCGGCGCGCCGCCGTCGATGGTATCGCCAAAGACGTTGAAAAGCCGTCCGAGCGTCGCCTTGCCGACGGGCACGCGAAGGCCGCTGCCTTCGCCCGTGACGGTCATGCCGCGGCTGAGGCCCTCGCTGCCGGAGAGCATGATGCAGCGCACCGTTTCGGCGCTCAAATGCTGCTCCACCTCCATCACAAGGCGCTTGCCGTTCAGCTCGACGGACAGCGCCTCGCGGATGCGCGGCAGCTCGCCGTGCGGGAAGCGCACGTCCACCACGCTGCCCGATACCTGAATGATCTTACCTGTGCGCATGCTGCGCCTCCTTCTTCATGTGGTTCTTCTTGCTGCGCGCGCCGGCGGAGACCTCCGTGATCTCGCTCGTGATGGCGCCCTGCCGCTCGTGGTTGTACTCGAGCTGCAGCTCGCGCAGCATGTCGTCCTCGTTCTGGTTGGCCGAGTCCATGGCAGAGGCGCGCGCGTTCTGCTCGGCGCAAAAGCTGTCGACCATCGCCGAGTACAAAAAGCCCGTGATGTACGCCGGCACGACCCTGGCGAGCACCTCCTCGGCCGAGGGTTCAAAGCGGATGGGCTTTTCCTCCGTCTCCTCTTTGGCAAAGTGCTCATCCTCCAGCGGCAGCAGGCGCACGGTGCGCACATCCATGTCCACGCCGTTGCCAAGGTCGGTGTAGATGATAAAGAGCTTGGAGATCTCGCCCCGGTCGAAGAGATCCAAAAGCTTCGCCGTGATCTCTCGCGCGCGGCGGAGCGTGGGGCTCTGCGCATCGTAGCGGAAGCTCTTTTCCACCGGCACGCCGTGGCCGGAGAAGAAGTGCCGCCCGTTGCCGCCCACCACAAAAAGGCGGCTGTCGGGGTGCTTTTCAAGGCGCTTCATCGTCTCCTGAATAACATTCTGGTTGTAGGCGCCCGCGAGGCCGCGGTCCGCCGTCACCACAAGATAGGCGTACGTTCCCGGCTGGGCCAGATCGTCCGCGTTGCCCCGGTAGAGGTACGGGCTCTCGATCTCGCCCGCATGCTGGAAGATCTGCTCGATCTGCGTCGAGACCGCGTCGAAAAACGGGCGCGTCTTGGCAAGGTCTTCTTTCGCCCGCCGCATCTTGGTCGAGGCGATGAGGTACATCGCGTTCGTCACCTTCTGCGTGCTCTGGATGCTCGCGATGTGCTCGCGGATCTCCTTCATGCTCGCCATGTACCTGTCACCTCACTTTTTATTTGGAAAAATAGCTTTGCACAAATTCCTTTGCGCACTCGATGATCTGCGACTGCTGATCGTCGCTGAGCTGGCCGGTCTGCTCGATGGCATTGCACAGCGCGCCCTGCGTCTCGCCAAAGTGCTGCAAGAGCGCGGGGATAAACGCGTCAAGCTGCTCTGGCACGATCTCCTGAAAAACATGGTTCAGCCCCGCGACGAGCAGGATGACCTGCTCATACTGCTTGTAGGGGTGGAACTGCTTCTGCCGCAGCATGCGCATCAAGCCCTGACCGTAGGATAAAAGCTTTGCCGTCGACTCGTCGAGGTCGCTTGCAAACTGCGTGAACGACTCCATCTCGCGGTACTGCGAAAGGTCGAGGCGGATGGTCTTGGCTGCCTTTTTCATCGCCTTGGTCTGCGCGTCGCCGCCCACGCGGGACACGGACAGGCCCACATTCACCGCCGGACGCTGGCCGGAGAAGAACAGGCGCGTTTCCAGAATGAGCTGACCGTCGGTGATGGAAATGACGTTCGTCGGGATATAGGCCGACACGTCGCCGGACTGCGTCTCGATGATCGGCAGCGCCGTGATGCTGCCGCCGCCCTTCTCCTCGCTCAGATGCGCCGCACGCTCGAGCAGGCGGGAGTGCAGATAGAACACGTCGCCTGGATACGCCTCGCGGCCCGGGGAGCGCTCCAAAAGAAGGCTCATCGCGCGGTACGCGATGGCGTGCTTGGAAAGATCGTCGTAGACGATCAGCACGTCGCGGCCCTTATTCATAAAGTATTCGCCCATGGCGCAGCCCGCGTAGGGCGCAATGTACTGTAACGGCGCGGGATCGCTCGCCGTGGCGTTGACGATGATCGTATACTCCATCGCGCCGTGCGTTTCCAGCGTCTTTTTGAGCTGGGCGACGGAGCTCGCCTTCTGTCCGATGGCGACATAGATGCAGATGACATCCTTGCCCTTCTGGTTGACGATGGTGTCGAGGGCGATAGCGGTCTTGCCGGTCTGGCGGTCGCCGATGATGAGCTCGCGCTGGCCGCGGCCGATGGGGAACATCGAGTCGACGGTCAGAATGCCCGTCTCAAGCGGCGTGTCGACGCTGGCGCTCGATGATACCGGGGGCGGGACTCTCCACTGCGCGGTAGCCGTCGGCGCGGATGTCTCCCCCGCCGTCGATGGGCACGCCGAGCGCGTTGACCACGCGGCCGAGGAATCCCTCGCCCACGGGAACGCCCGCCGTGCGTCCGGTGCGGCGGACCGTGCTGCCCGCGCAGACGCTCGCGTCGTCGTCAAAGAGGATGCAGCCGACGCTGTCCTCGGATAAGTCCTGCACCATGCCGCGCACGCCGCCGTCGAAAAGCAGCACCTCGCCATAGGCGGCGCCCTCCAGCCCGTCCACGCGGGCAATGCCGTCGCCGACGGTCAGAACGGTGCCGACCTCCTGTGCCATGGCCTGCGGCGTCCACGAGAGCACCGTCTCCTTCAGCAGCGGGATGACGTCGCCCTGCGTGGCGGCGAGCTTTTCGAGCGCGTCCTTGAACTGGCTCAGGCGTCCGCCCGCGCTCCAGTCGTAGACCTCCGCGCCCACCTCGAGGCGGAAACCGTCGGGGTAGTCATCACTCTTTTGCCAGGTGAGCGTCGTGCCCTCGCCGTACTTTTCGGCGAGGAAGGCCAGAAATCGCTTCTCCTGCTCCTGCGACGGACGCACGGCAGAGAGCAGTACGGCCTCTAAATGCTCCGTGCGCTCAGCCATTGTCCTTGCGCTCCTCCGCCGTGTCCAGGAACTTGTCGTAAGCGTCCGACGTGCTGGAGAGCACCAGCTTTTCCGCCGCGGCGCTCATCAGCTCGGAAATTTCGCCCTTGGCCTGCTCCATCACGCGCTCATGCTCGCGCGCGGCATCTTCCCGCGCCTTGCGCACGATCTCGCCCGCCTGCTGCTCGGCCTGCGCGCGGCGCTCGTCCACCGCGTGCTGCAAGGCTTCGTTCGCCTCGCGCTTGCGGCGTGCGATCTCCTCGTCGGCGCTCTTGAGCTGCGCTTCATAGCCGGCCTTCGTCTTCTCGGCCTCGGCAAGCACGGCCTTGGCGTCCTCGTCCATCTTCTCATAGTGCGCCTTGCGGCTGTCCATAAAGCTCTTCACAGGCTTGTAGAGCAGAAAATACATCGCGCCGAACAGGATGACAAAGTTCAGCGCATGCAGCAGGATCTGCTGCAAATTGATATTAAGCGGCATTCAAAGCCCCTCCTTTTTGGGAGTGTTCTTCATCAAAGGACGAAGATAATGAGGATCGCCACGATCAGGGCGTAAATGATGACCGTCTCGATAAACACAAGGCCCATCATCATCGTGGTTCTGATCTGACTTGTGGCCTCGGGCTGGCGGGCTATGGCCTCGCTCGACTTGCCGACCGCAATGCCCATGGCCAGCGCGCCGCCAAGGCACGCAATGCCGATCATCACGCCCGAGCCCATCGCCTTGGCGGAGGTCACGTCGTTGTCGTTGCTGCCGGCCGTGACGCTCACGGTCTCAGTCACGTTGCTGTCGCTCCCGCTTTCGTTTGCGGCGAGGGCCGGAATGGTGCAGATCATCAGCGCGCACAGCAGCATCATCAGCGCTGCGAATTTCTTCATCGTTTTCATGGCAAATTTACCTCTTTCTTCAGGCAGCCGTTTCGCTGCGGGATTTTTTTACCTTTTTTGCCTTGGGCTTTTTCTCGTGCTTTTCGGTCGATTCGCCGTAGAACGTCGACACCAGCATCGTTAAAACATACGCCTGGATCAGCGCGTGCAGCAGCGTGAACATCACGCCCACGATGACCGGCAGCACATAGGAAAGCGCCGCGTAGTAATACACAAGCTCCGTCACGAGCGCGCCGGAAAGCAGCGCGCCGAAGAGTCGAAAGCTCATCGAGATCGGCAGCGAGAAATCCTTGAGCGCGTGCAGAAATCCCCTCACGCCCGCGGCGATCAGTCCGCCAAACAGGATCACGCCGTAGCTCATCACGCCCAGCGCGATCGCCCCGTTGATATCGGACAGCGGCGCGGGCAGGCTGACGGCGTGGCCTGATGTGGTCACCACCTGAATGCCGAGCAGCTCAAAGAGCGTGCTGACAAAGATGTAAACACCGGCGGTGAAGATGTACGCCCGCAGGAATTTATTGCGGTGCGGGCTGCTGCCCTCGGCCAGGCCGTCGAACATGCCGACGATCTGCTCTAAAACGAGCTGGAACCTGCCGGGCACATATTTGAATTTTGGGATCACAAAAAGCCGGCACACAAGGGCGAATACTATTAAAATACCCGTCACGATGTAGGCGGAGATGAGCCCCGGGTTCACCTCGATCAGGCCAAACAGGCTCACCTTGTTCTGCTCGTGCAGCACCGCGTCACGCATGACCTCCTGGATCGGTTCGCTCTCGCCGCCTGACGGCGTGAGCAAACATCCGGCCAGCAGCGCCAGCACGATCACGGCGAACACGATCAGCTCGCGCGTTCGCTTTTTCTTATCCACGCGCCCTACCCCCTTTTGTTTCTATCATCCAATTTCTGCTTGGGATGCAGCACTTATTTATACCACCTGCACGCAGGAAATGCAAGTCTTCCTTCATGATTAACCGCCGCCTTACAGCATCTTTTCGTCTTCTTAACAGAGCCCTGACCCCTCCCCTTTTTCTTCAATAAATAGAGCAGCGGAAGGAGACAGTGCTGCCCCCTTCCGCCGCTCTATTCCACTTTTCTCGTTATCGTCACAATACGAAGATGATCAGGATGGCCACGATCAGCGCATAGATGATGACCGTCTCGATAAACACAAGACCCATCATCATCGACGTGCGGATCTGCCCCGCCGCCTCGGGCTGTTCGGCCATGTTGTTCGCCGCCTTTGCAACGGAATGCGCCATGCCCAGCGCGCCGCCAAAGCACGCCACACCGATAAGCGCCGCCACCGCCCAGATCTTGCGCACCTTGGTGGTGTTCTCCTCCGAGCGCGCGAGCTCTTCCTCGCTCACCGTCTGTGCGGCGGGCTCCGCGTCCGCCGTACCGCCCGCGGCGGCCAGCGCCGGAATCGTCAGCGCGCACAGCAGCGCCAGCACGGCAAACAGCGACCAAATTCGTTTCATCATTCGACTCCTTAACGCAAAAATGCAGTTTCTTTGCGAAATCTTTATAAAGACTATATACCACCCGTGCGCCGATGGCAAGTCTTTTTATAAAAAGCACAAAAAGCAGGAGCCTCGCCCTTAATTTTTCGTTTTTTCTTTCTCTTGAGAGTAGCATTTTCCGCGCGTTTCTGCTATCGTGTAGAAAAACAAATCACGTTGAGAGGAAAATACTCATGTTCTGGGACAACGTCGCGGGGGTCTATGACCTCTTCGCCGACATCTTTAATAAAGAAACGCACAAGGCGCTCATTGCCGCCGTCAGCTCCCGCATCACACCAGACGACGCGGTGCTCGAATGTGCCTGCGGCACGGGACTGCTCACCGGCGCCATCGCCGAGCGCTGCCGGACGCTTCTCGCGACGGACTTCTCCGCCAACATGCTCAAGCGGGCGAAGAAGAAATACGGCGCGCTGCCAAACGTCACGTTCCGCCAGGCCGACATCCTGCATTTAGACGGGCCGGACGGGCAGTTCGACGTGGTCATCGCCGCGAATGTCATCCACCTGCTCGACGAGCCGTACAAGGCCCTTGCCGAGCTCGACCGCGTCTGCCGCAGCGGCGGCACGATCATCGTCCCGACCTATATGAACCGCAGCGGGCAGGGCAAGACGAGCGGCTTTGCCTCGACCGTCGGCAAGGCGGGCGCGGACTTCAAGCGTCAGTTCACGTTCGACACGTATAAGCAGTTTATCGCCGCGGCGGGCTACGACGATGTCGACTACGCCTACTGTCCCGGCCGCGTGCCCTGCGCCGTCGCCGTGATCCACAAGCCGTAAAAAGCAAGAAAAAAGGCTCCGCAGAGTAAGGCACCCCCCGCGCAGGGGTATCAACCCAATACCGTTCATGAGCAGAAAGCGAGGACGCCGAAAATCCGGCGTCCTCGCTTTGCATTTTGGTGCGCCCGGCATGGGCAACAACTAGGTGGTGAAAGACCACTACGCGCTCGGCAGTAGGAAGCGTTAGCCGATGGCAAGGGTGTTCATCGTGAGGTGGAATCTGAAGGAAGCCGGATGTCAAGGTGAGGAGCCTTGGCGGGCAAACTCCTGAACCGACGAACAGAAATCACATAGTAGGCCGCACAGGGACGGACGAGTGTGCCAAACAACACAAAGTCCAATGCTGTCCGAATCCCGTGCGGTAAATGTGGCGGCTACATAGGAGGAAAGTTGTCGTTCTTACCCGGGGAGGACTTGCAGACGGGAAGTAGGAAATCCGAAAGCCGCAGTAACAACGAACTGCAAGAAGTCAGCCGAGGCCATAGTACCTTGATTTTTTTCAAGGGAAGAGCCGAACAATCGTAAGTCTCAAGTACAGGCCGGAAGGAGGTCAGTGTGTTGAACGCAGAATACCAAGGAAACGAGAGCTTCCTGCAAAGAGATATATTCAAAAGTGGTACTTCAGTTTGAAATTCAGTCCGGTTGTTGAAACTGTTGTAAAGGATATCAAAAGAAATCCGAAACGGATGCAGCGGGAAGCAAAGAAGCAGATGCTGGAAATAGGCATTGGTACAAAATCGCAACAGGCGTTGAAATTACAGCAGGAACAGAACAAGCAGGAACGCAAAGAGAAAAGCCGCAAGAGAAAAGAGGCAGAAGAGCAGCGAATGTTTGAACTGAAACAGCGCAAGAAATTGGAAGAGAATGCGAAGAAGTAAAGAACTGATTTTCGGTTTTAATGCGAATTCCCCAGCATAATAAGGTCGAGTGCATGGGAGGCAGGCCATCAGTTAGGGCAAAAATAGCCGTTGACCTGTTCTTTGTAGGAAGAACGGACAAGGTTGAGACGATGGCGGGTCCTCGCAAAATTTGACTTTTATGTTTGAATCACTATAAAGGTAAGCTGCCGCCCATCTTGAGCGGCAGCTTGCTTTTTATAGAATCTACTATCCCTGATACCGGATTCTTTCGACCAGTGTTTCCCTTTTCAGATTACTGCTTAAAACGAGGAAAGCACAATCTGTAGAAGACCGACCAGCAGAATCATAGCAAGAATCGGGATAAGAGGAACGTGATAAACATTCATTCCAAAAATCCCATTATGCTTCGCATAGGAAAACAGTGCATAGCCAAGGGGCAGACCGGCAGCAAGTGCGACGCAGATGGTGCCAACCGTAAAAATCAAGCCCTGTATTTGTAAGCTCAGATTCAACTGCTTATTGGTCATGCCTACCGCTTGCAGCACACCGTATTCCTGCTTCTTCGTGGTGATATTGATGATCATGGTGTTTGCCAGATTCATAAACCCAATGAGACCGACAATTGCCATGAACAGATAGCAGCCAAGCTTCATCATACGGCTTGCGTATTCTGCGGTTTGCAATTCTGCGTGATAGGTGTTCAGCTTGATATGAGAAGTATCGGAGAGCAGGTCATTCAGGCTTTGCTCTACAGCTGCCACATCTTTTTTAGCACAATCCACCCACAGGTATCCATAAGATGTCCCTTTCGGATTTACAGAGCGGTATACTTCTTCCGGAATGACCAGGTAAGTGTCCGCGCTTACAAAGGAGCCTGCGATTTCTCCATGATAGGTATAGGTTCCGCTTCCGTTATCAAAGTTGAATGTAATCGGTGCACCCGCAGAATACCCGTCAGCTTCCATCCACGTGGACCAGCCAAAGAAAACATCCCCGTTTTTGACAGCCTGTGCATAGTCCATGGAACCGATATCGCCATCCCCGCGCATCATTTCAAAATCCTCTTGATTTACGATTGCAACCGGAAATTTTGTTCCGTTCAGATCTGCAGAGACGATTTCTCTCGTCAGTACATCCGTTACACCGGGGATGCTTTTGATTTCTTCAATCATTGAATCATTCAGTGGGTTGTTCTGTAGGATTGTATCCAGATTATTCTCCGGATAGGCTTCATCATAATTCTGGGAATAATCCAGCTGCAACTCAAATTGTTCATGGTTGATTGCAATCCGCGCCTCGTGCTCCGTGTCAATATTCCCGACATAATTAGAGATAATTACAAACAATACACAGGAAAGCCCCATGGTAAGAATCGTAGCAATGGTTCTTTTCGGATTTCCTGTCACATTTGCCATTGCCATGGAGAAAACGGTGACATCTTTTCTGCCTTTTCGTCTGCCCTGTTTTTGCGTTTTGGAGCCGTCAAGATACCGTGTCGCTTCAATGGGTGAAATCCGGGAAACAATTTTCATGGGTTTGCGCAGAGCCAAAACGACCGTAAGAAACGATACAAAAATGCAGATGAGCATAATTGTCAGTGAAAACAGAGGCACCTGATGGTTCTTGATTCCGGACGATACCAGATTTCCCTGCTCCACCAGCCAGTTGAAGCTGACTTTTGCAATCAGGAAACCAAACAGCAGCCCCAGCGGTATCGAAGGAACCGCCAGAAGAATGCCCTCACGAAAGATCAACTGCTTCATCTGCTTTCTGGTTTGCACCCAGCGCCTTGATTTTTCCGTACTCCTGAACCTTCTGGGCGATCCCGACCTGGAAGATATTATAAATGACCACAACGGAAAACAGCACGATTCCGAGGATCAAGGTTCCACAAACCACAATCATTTCATAGCTCGGCTGCAATACCCACTGCAGGTAGAGGTCATTGATGATCACGTTTTTCTGGTCAATGCCGCAGGAATCCGCGATTTCTTTTATAACAGGCGCAACATTATTCATAGATACATTTGCAGAATCGCTCAAGGTAAAGTAGATATTATATTGCCTGTCACCCTCCGCAACACGCTCATTATAAAAATCCTGCGAACCGAATACAACATAGGAAGCCTCGATGGTATATTCATCCCGGTCATATAAAATCCCGCTGACAGTAAATTCCACCGGTGCGTATTCCGACTGCATGCCGGAACGGTACTCCAATGTTACGGTGTCTCCGACCTTTACATCATGGTATCCCACTGCATCAAAGAAAGCGCGTCCTGCGGCAATTTCCTGCGCCTTTTCCGGATAGGTACCTTCCTTCAACACATATTCCTGATTATAGGGAAGCATTTTCTGACCGTTTCATCCGCACTGACAAAGCCGCCATTTTCATTTCCTTTCAGGATGCCCTCCGTACACATGATGCCGATATCAGATATCTCAGCTCTGCGTTCCACTTCTTTTAATTGCGTACCATCTGCGGCGATAAACAGGCCGTAGTTGCTTCCGTATGAGCTTGCAGCCTGATCCTTCTGTAAGAGGATCAGTCCATTTCCAATTGTACTGATAATGACCAGAAGCATGGTAGTCAGGCAAATCGCCGTCATAATGAGGACACTTCTTGTCCGATTTCTTTTGTCGTTGCTGAATGCAATTTTGCTGATCGTCCTCAATTGAAATCCACCACCTGTCCATCCTCGATGACTAAAATACGGTCAGCAACCTGTGCAATTTCGTCATCATGGGTAATCATTACAATCGTCTGTCCATATTTTTTTGCGCTCATTTTCAGCAGCGCGATCACCTCGTCACTTGTCTTGGAATCAAGATTTCCGGTTGGTTCGTCCGCAAATATAATCTCCGGTCTGTTTACCAAGGCTCTTGCAATCGCTACTCGCTGCTGCTGTCCTCCGGAGAGGGTATTCGGAAGATTATGAATCCGGTGTTCAAGCCCCAGTGTGGTGATAATATCATTGACATAAGCTTTATCCACTTTTTTTCCGTCAAGCCCCAACGGAAGAACGATATTTTCCCACACATTGATGGAGGATACCAGATTGAATGCCTGAAATACAAATCCGATCTTTCTTCTCCGGAAAACGGCAAGCTGATCCTCCTTCATGGAATACAGGTTCTTGTCAGACAAGATCACGCTGCCGCTGGTTGGTGTATCCAGCCCGCCCAGCATATGCAGCAGGGTACTTTTTCCGGAGCCAGATTTTCCAACAATTGCGACAAATTCTCCCTGCTGAATCTGGATATTCACATGATTGACGGCTTTGACCTGATTTTCCCCCGTCCCATAAAATTTGCAAAGCTGATTCGTTTCTAATATCACGCCCACTCCAATGGCCTCCTTTTCTTATTTGCCAGCATTGTATCAAAGGAACCTTTCATTTCATTCAAAAAGAGAGCAGAAGTCTTACAGATTTGAAAGACTTCTGCTCATCATCTCTACGAAAGTCCATTCTCCGGCAGCTGAATCAAAAAGGTACTTCCTTTTCTGACTTTGCCGGATGCTACCGTGATTGTCCCACCATGCTGCTCAATAATCTGTCTGGACAGATACAGACCGATGCCAGTTCCGCTCTTTTTCGCGGACTTCCGGTGCAGTCCCTCTGTAAAACCGCTGGAATATTTTATGGTATTCACTCTGCGGGATTCCGATTCCCTGATCCTCGATCTCAATTCTCACAAAGCCGGTTCTTTTTTTGTAGACGGATCGTGATTTTTGAATGTTCTGGGCTGTATTTGATGGCATTGTCCAAAACGTTAATGATTGCTTCTCCAAGCCAACGTTTATCCTGCATGAGTGCACAATGCTCCAGTGATTCGTTGCAGTCGAAAATAAGTTCTATCCCTTTCTCCTCTGCCTTTGGATACGTTCGGTTTACTGCGGAGATGATCGTATCCATAATGGGAAGTGTTTTCTGATCAAGCTGAATCAAACCTGTCTCCAGTTTGGATATTTCCAGCAGAGACTGCAGCAATGTTTCCAATCCGTCCAATGCACTCCGGCAGCGGATGCGAAATTCCTGTTGCTCCGTCTCACTCAGATTGTTCCGCAGCAATATGCTAAAGCAGGTATCCAAGGCTGCAACCGGGGTTTTCAGCTGATGGGAAATGTCGGATACCATTTCCTTTGTGCTTTCCTTCTCCGCTCTGGCTTCCTCTTGCAGCAGCTGGATATGATGTCCGATTGCTTCAAGCTGAAATTTCAGTCTTTCCTGCCCGACATGATCTTCTGTGTCCGGCACTACACCTCAAAGTGATTTTCCCGAAATGCAATCAGGATTTGCTCTAGCTGCTCCAATCGTTTCCGACTTTCTTTCGCCTCAGCTTTCTTCCGGTAAAACAGGAACGTTAGCAAAGACAGACATAGCACTGCACTTGTACAGCCGGTTATCATGATATTCTGCCGGAAGCGCACATAAAAAACGAAGTCCCTTTGTTTTCCCAGTACCCGTATTGCTCTAATAATTGCTTACCTTGTTCATTGGCTTGATGGTCGTTTCCTTTCAGCCATCCTGCGGCAACATCCATGCCGGTGGTCTCTGCGCCCGCCGCAACTTCTGTCAGGATATCCATTTTACATTGATAATCCTGATAATATAAATAGGTGGTAAAGCAGTTCAATACCGCAAAAAAGAGTAGAACCGGCAGCACCAGTGACAAGGCATCAACCCACTTTTTACGATGGCGTTTCGTCACTGACTTACCTCCTGATTCCATATATACCCAAGCCCTCCGATATTTTTATATAGACCGGTGCAGCCGGATTGTCTTCGATTTTCTCACGGAGTCTTCTGATATTGACAGCGATTGTATTTTCATCCACAAAATCCCCTTCCAGATCAAACACAGTTTTCTAACACTGTGTTTTTGAAAGAATCTGTTTCGGATTCTGAAGAAAGAAAGGACAGCATTTTCAGTTCATTCTTCGTAAGGCTTATTTCTCTTTCCTTTACGAACGCCCTCATCTCTCCGGGGATAAATACGATATCCTTTGAATGAATTTTTGGAGTTCCGGGTTCATTCTTTCTGCGGCGGAAATGAGCCTCGATTTTCAGAAGAAGTACGGAAAGGCTGAACGGTTTCGTCATATAATCGTCCGCACCGGCTTCATATCCCATGACCTGATCTGTCTCCTGATCCAACGCGGTAAGACAGATAATATATACATTTTGACAATTCCGCATCCATCTGACAAGCTCTAATCCGTTTCCATCCGGAAGATTCACATCACAAATGGCAACATCCAC
>VOFJ01001710.1_pt1 | contig 44235 bp, 82 predicted proteins | sample 5384081 | NCBI WGS metagenome assembly VOFJ01 (sample SAMN12384729, study PRJNA508395) | human gut metagenome | isolation source: healthy gut I | host: Homo sapiens
GATTACGTATTGCTGCCAACATTAAGAATAAGCAGGTAAAGCATGAGAAGTATGAGAATTATCATCTTCTTCATGTACTATAGATATCATAGCTTAGCGATCGCTATATATGCATTCGTAATACTTCTCATACTCGCCACTTGTGATGTTATCCATCAAAGCCTTCGTTTTTCTAGGTACCACTTAACGGTTTTCTCAATACCTTCTTCAAACTGAAGAGACGGCTCCCAACCCAGTTCCTTTTGGAATTTGGTTGAGTCGATAGCATAACGAGCATCATGACCGAGACGATCGGTAACATAGGTAATCAAATCCAAGTCTGCTCCCTCTGGGCGACCAAGGAGTCGATCGACAGTTGCGATAACGGTCTTGATGATATCAATATTCTTCCACTCGTTGAAGCCACCAATGTTGTATGTTTCTGCAATAGTTCCATTGTGGAAGATGGTGTCGATAGCGCGTGCATGATCCACTACATACAGCCACGAACATTCTCGCCCTTACCATAGACAGGGAGGGGTTTGCGATGGCAGATGATGTTATTTATGAAGAGGGAATGGTTCTCTCTGGGAACTGGTAAGCCCATAGTTGTTGGAGCAATTGGTCACTATGGTTGGCATGCCGTAGGTGTCGTGAAAAGCACGAACGAAATGGTCAGAAGAGTAGCTTTTAGATGCAGAATAAGGGCTGTGAGGATTGTACTTAGTCGTCTCATAGAAGAAATCCTTACCATACGCAAGATGACGCTCACCAGAACTTGCCTTGGTAGTGAAAGGAGGCTCAATACCCTCCGGATTAGTCATCTCTAATGCGCCATATACCTCATCGGTTGAGATGTGGTAAAATTTGCAATGAGCCTTTGAAGCTTTTTGGTAGTCAACCAATTCATGCTCTACGACATAAGGGGTAGGCTGTGATTCCCAATAGAGCTTTTGCCTGAAGAAGCGGGAAAGAGTGCCCATGACATTGGTGCGAGCGAATGTGAAAGGATCCTGATGGAGCGATCGACATGCGATTCGGCTGCAAGGTGAATGATACCATCAATCTTTTCATCCTGCATCAACTGGTAGAAGGTATCAAAGTCACAGATGTCCATCTTCACGAACTTGTAGTTAGACTTGTCCTCAATGTCTTTGAGGTTAGCCAAGTTTCCAGCATACGTCAGCCTTGTCCAAGTTGATGATGTTGTACTCGGAATATTTGTTTACGAAAAGGCGAACTACATGACTTTCCAATAAAGCCTGCGCCACCTGTTATAACTATATTTCTTTTCATTATTATCAAGAATTAGTGAGTTGGAGAATATTATTTAAACTCTGGATACAAATCCATTTCATAGGTGAATGGAGAATCGAAATCCTTCAAACAGTCATGAAGTGTATCCTTTTCAGAGAGCAATGCTTTATCTGTAGGAATCTTCCAATCTATTCAAGGCTCTCGTCCACGATAGAGATACCACCATCTGCCTGAGGTGCATAGAAATTGTCGCACTTGTACTGGAAGATAGCATTCTCTGAGAAGACTGCAAAGCCATGAGCAAAGCCTCTCGGAACGAAAAATTGACGATGATTGTCTTCGGTGAGTTCTACAGCAACATGTTGTCCGTAGGTTGGCGATCCTTGCGGATATCTACTGCTACATCGACTGTACTGCCCCTTTACGCAACGGAGACACTCTGAGTGAGAAAGGAGGTCGCTGAAAATGAAGACCTCTCATTACACACCATAAGAGGACATGCTCTCGTTGTCCTGCACGAATTAATCTTACGTACCTTTTTCTTCAAATTCGCGTTGGCTGAAGGCTCTCGAAGAAATATCCGCGAGCATCACCAAATATCTTTGGTTCGATGATGACTACACCATCAAGTTTTGTCTTTATAACTTCCATTTTATTATTAGCTTCTGAAAAAAGAGGTGTGCTTCACTTTTTGATAGAGATGTTATGTGCGGAGTAATCATTGAACCAATAGTTCCACACACCTTATAGTATTAATCGAGATTAGGATTTCCTGTTTCTTTTTACTTCGTCAATCACCTTCAGCAAGTACTGACCATACTGATTCTTGAGCATTGGCTTTTGAGTTCACGCATACGAGCACCATCAATCCAACCTTGACGATATGCTATACCCTCAGACATGCTACTTTTTACCTTGACGCTTCTCCAATACTTCAATGTATGGAAGGCTTTCCAGATAGAGAATAGTGAGTACCTGTATAGAGCCAGGCGAAACCACGGCTGAGGGTCTGCACCTTGAGTTCGCCATCGTTGAGGAACCATTGGTTAACGGTAGTGATTTCGTACTCTCCACGTGCAGAAAGCTTGATGTTTGCTGCGACATCTACCACCTTGTTAGGATAGAAGTAGAGGCAACAACTGCATAGTTGCTCTTTGGTTTTTGTAGGCTTTTCTTCAATGCTTAAGCAATTGCCCTCCTTGTCAAATTCAGCCATACCATAACGCTCAGGGTCATTTACCCAATAGCCGAACACAGTTGCTTTCTTTTTTTCCCTCTTCTGCTGTACGGACTACTTCCTTCAGCATCTTGGTAAAACCTGCACCCTGGAAGATATTGTCCCAAGTACGAGACAAGCGCTATCGTCACCAATGAAGTCCTTACCAATGATGAAAGCCTGTGCGAGTCCGTCTGGTGATGGCTGTTCGGCATATTCGAAGTGAACGCCATAGTCGGGACCATCACCCAAGAGGCGCTTGAAGCCTGGGAGGTCGTACGGAGTTGAAATTATTTGAATCTCACGAATGCCAGCCAACATCAATACAGAGATTGGATAGTACACCATTGGCTTGTCGTAAATTGACATGAGCCTGCTTAGAGATACCCTTGGTGATAGGATAAAGACGAGTGCCAGATCCTCCGGCTAATACAATTCCTTTCATGACTATTCAATTGTTGTTTTTCTGAATATTGTTTATGCAAACCTCAAGTGAGTCAACCCAATAAGGGAACGTTGACTCCAAAGGTCTCTTTGATAGTACGCTTGTCGAGTACGGAATAAGCAGGACGAGTAACTGGTGATAAATACTCGGAACTGTAGCATGGTTGGATGTCACAATTGGTGTTGCCGGCTATACGAGCAATCATCTGAGTGAAGTCGTACCAGCTTGTTACACCTTCGTTGCTAAAGTGGTATGTGCCTACCAGAGGTTTTTCGAGGATTGTCTTGATGGCATTGGCAAGATCGAGCGCGTAGGTTGGAGTTCCGCATTGGTCGAAGACTACTTTGAGAGCAGGTTTTGCTGCGGTAAGATTGAGCATGATCTTACAGAAGTTCTTGCCGAACTCAGAATAGAGCCAAGCCGTACGGATAATGACGTACTTGCAGCCGGTAGCGATGATCTTCTGTTCGCCAAGGGCTTTTAGTTGCTCCATATACTCCCCGCAGGAGTTCCTGTTTGATCTGGGTTGCAAGGAGTATTGTATGGCTCTTTACCGAAGACATAATCGGTAGAGATCTGCACCAACCAACCATCTACCTCCTTCATGGCAATGGCAAGGTTCTCAGGAGCCTGTAGCGTTGAGCTTCTCTACGAGTGCGTACTTCTTGGGATCTTCTGCACCATCGACATTAGTCCATGCGGCACAATTAACGATGGCATTGATATCGTACTCCTTGACCATGGTGCGGATGGCATCAAGGTCGGTTATATCGAGATAGGTGGTTTCGAGACTTTCGACCTGATTGACATCGGTGAAGATATAGCGGTCGTTAGTATTTCGGCTAACGATACGCATCTCATTTCCGAGCTGGCCATTAGCACCTGTTACAAGTATGTTCATATATCTATAATGTTATTTCAGTATATCTTTTTCGGTTACCGGCATATAAGACCCTTCGCGCGTCTCGAAGATAACGGTATCTGGTTCGAGCACTTCTGCTTGATGCCATTGTCCTTTGGGGATACATACGCCATAATTGCCGGTAGAAGGGTTGAGTATCTGTTCGAGTGAAATGTTCTTACCATCATCGGATAAAGTGATTTTGAGAGCACCACGAAGACCCACAAAGAGTTCATCGGTCTGATGGCAAGCGATAGGTATAATGGTTCTAGGCTCCATGGCGTTGAGCATGATTTGTGCCTTTGAGTCGGGTGACTCATGAAAGTTGTAGTTCATGAGTAAACGCTCAGATGCCTTTGCCTTGGCAGAAACCTGATCGAGAAGCAGATTGTCTATTATCATAATTATAAGGTATGTATCTGAAAAAAAAGAAGATGCGCTTTGCTGTAACTTAATTAACGTGAGTTCGAAATAAAATCAAAAAATAGCAAGTTGTCCGTCATTGACAAACTTTACGTCAATGGCGGGCTTTTTTTCAAAAAAACAGTATGCCTCAATAGCTGACAAAAGAATTCGCAATGAAGTTGTTAAAAAGAACGATGTCTGGAGTGTTCTATCTGCGCAATGTTCTTCAATTCGTCATTGACTGTTTCGATCAAGGCTCTTTTTCTGAGCAAAATCTTGTCGGCAATACTCATCAGTGAATTCTTCATATTGTTTTTAACTTTAGTAACAAGCTGAATACCGTTCTGAAAAGATTTTCAAACAGAGCCTGCCCGATATATTCTTTGTCTGCGCATAGTTTTCCCTTAATATTTTCCACGAACTTAGCCTGTTTCAATGGCTCACGATCATCTACATTTCCAGGCGTGAACATGAAATTGAGAATTTCACCCTTGTCATTGATTATCAGATGCAACTTGAATCCGAAGGACCATCCCATTGAATATCTTCCACGCTCGGCAAGCCCCTCAAATGTCTTATGAATAAGGATTCTTTGGTTACGGCAAACACGTAAAGGGGGTGGAGTCAACAGAAACTGATGCCGGTACAGGTCCCAGCAGGACTTTTTTGATGAAGATGGTCAGTGGAAGCAGTACTTCCTTCTCCAATTCTACGAAACGATTATAGGATACTTGACGCGGAAAACAGGTGTTTCAGATGTTTACAGACATACCCTTGTAGTAATGCTTGAAACAACGGAAACCACCGGAGTGAAACAGGATTAGAATAACCATAATCTCTGCATCACTCATACGGTTGGGTTTGTTACGATGACTTCTGTTTACTGTCTTCAATCATATATTTTTTTCCTGTTGCAATGTAAATTCCTTGCAAAAAAATCATCGGCCATACAATAAATCTCTGTAACTTTAGACTCTGGAAACATAGTGGTAATCGTTTAAATGTTATAATTCAGCACTATAAATTTAATACTTTTTATCGCTATGTTCCTATTTAATTATAGATTATATTGATGATTATATCGAACTCACGTTAATTATTTATGTGCGGGTTGCGGGTTATCATTGAATCAAAGGCTCCACGCATCTTTAATAAGTCATGTTTTTCTTCTTACTAGAAATATACTATTATTCCGTTGTTCCATAATATTTTTTTGCATACCACTCAGCAAAAGACCTTAGACCATCTCTGAGCGATGTACTTGGACGGAATCCAAAATCACGCTCAAGAGGTGTAGTGTCAGCAAAAAGTGACTGGCGTCACCTGGCTGCATAGGAACCAACTCCTTATGAGCCTTCAAAATCGTAGGTTGATGGGAGCACATGGGCTCTGATCAACTCTTCTTTGCAAAGATGGTAACAAAATCCAAGAGGTTCTCTGGATTGTTGTTTCCGATATTGTAAACGGCATAAGGTGGATTTGGTAATCCATCTTCGCCTACAGATTTTTCGGGTGCGTGTTGCATTACTCTTACAACACCCTCAACGATATCATCCACATAGGTGAAGTCGCGCTTGCAGTTGCCATAGTTGAAGATCTGTATGGTCTTGCCCTCACGAAGCTTGTTGGTGAAGCCGAAATACGCCATGTCCGGACGACCTGCAGGACCATAAACAGTAAAAAACGAAGGCCTGTTGAAGGAATGTTGTAGAGTTTTGAGTATGCGTGAGCCATCAACTCGTTACTTTTCTTGGTCGCTGCATAAAGACTGACTGGGTTGTCAACCTTGTCATCAGTTGAGTAACGGAACTTTTCTCTTGTTACTTCCATAGACTGATGAGGAAGATGCATAAACTAAATGCTCCACCTCGTGATGACGGCAGGCTTCAAGGATATTATAGAAACCTATAAGATTACTTTGGATATAAGCATCAGGATTGGTGATACTATAACGAACCCCAGCCTGGGCTGCAAGATTTACGACAACGGAAATTGGGGTTTCAAAGAAAATTCTCTCTACCACATCCTTGTCAGCAATTGAGGCACGAACAAAAGTCCAGTCACGGTTTAACGACTCTATTTCCTTTGAGACGTTCGTACTTGATATTGACATCGTAATAATCGGTGATGGAATCAATACCGATTAGCTTGATATTTCGAAATCATAGAAAAGACGCCTGACAAGATTACTCCCTATAAAACCGGCAGCACCTGTTACGAGCACTGTCTTTCCATCCAGGCTCTCCATTATATGGCAACATGGTCAGTCCCTTCTAAAAATATCACGTGTATAAACCTTGTCTGCCACATCTTCCAAATTGTTGTCAAAACGGTTGGCTATGATAGCCTTGCTCTGCGCCTTGAATCCGGCAAGATCGTTAACGACCCTGCTGCCAAAAAATGTAGTCCCATCCTCAAGCGTGGGTTCATAGATGATCACTTCCGCACCCTTTGCCTTGATACGTTTCATTATACCTTGAATGGCAGACTGGCGGAAATTGTCAGAGTTCGATTTCATGGTCAGACGGTATACACCGATGACACAGGCATGCTCTTTGGATACATCCCATTGTCCGTTCCCTTGTATAATAGCCCGCCATACGGAGTACCGCGTCGGCTATATAGTCCTTACGGGTCTTGTTTGACTCCACGATAGCGGACATCATATTCTGGGGAACATCCTGATAGTTGGCAAGGAGTTGCTTGGTATCTTTCGGCAGGCAGTAACCGCCATAACCAAATGAGGGATTGTTATAATGTGTCCCGATACGAGGGTCAAGACCTACGCCCTCAATGATGGCTTTACTGTCCAATCCTTTCATTTCAGCGTATGTGTCAAGTTCATTGAAATAGCTGACACGGAGAGCCAGGTAGGTGTTGGCGAAGAGCGACTGCTTCAGCCTCTTTCATGCCCATGAAGAGTGTATCAATATTTTCTTTGATAGCCCCTTCCCTGCAAAAGGGCGGCAAAATATTTTAGCTGCTTCCTCCAACATAGTGCACATCCGTAACGGAACAGATCGCCTCATTTTCTTCCGCAAACTCCGGACGATCGATGATCTTCGGATAACCTACGATGATACGGCTCGGATAAAGGTTGTCATAAAGAGCCTTGCTTTCACGAAGGAACTCTGGTGAGTGAGAACAGCAGGTTGAACTTCTTTACTCCTTTTTGGGCGTACTTTACATAAAGGTTACGGGTATAACCCACAGGAATCGTTGACTTGATGACCATTACGGCATCCGGATTCACCTCAAGCACAAGGTCGATAACCTCCTCCACGCGGCTCGTATCGAAGTAACTTCTTCACAGGGTCATAGTTTGTAGGAGCGGCTATTACCACAAAAGTCGGCATCAGCGTAGGCTGACCTCCCATCCAAAGTGGCAACAAGGTCAAGTGGCTTTTCAGCCAGATACTTCTCGATATAATCATCCTGAATAGGGAAATCTTATTATTCAGTTTTGCCACCTTTTCAGAGACTACGTCCACGGCTGTTACATGATGATATTGAGATAGCAATGTCGCTATGCTCAATCCTACATAGCCTGTACCAGCTACCGCAACCTTAATGTCTTTGAAATCACGCATATTTTTTTGATTTAGTTTTCCAATATTACAGATTTAACATCTAGTATAAAACCTGCTATTCTTTGTTTCCATGTTTTTCTCCATATCCATAGCCATAACCGTAACGCTTGCCATAGCCATAATACTTGCCATATTTACCGTAGCCATAATAATAGCCGTACTTCTTTTTCTGAAGATCCAAGCCGTTAATGGCAATACAGAGGTTAGGCAATTTGTTGTTTTCAGAAAGGCTCATTAATCAAAGAAAATTCGGCCTTTACGGGTATAGTCGGCACGGCATACATAGATCGATAAATCAGCAGTACGACCTATCAACAAGGTGTCGGTTACCACCCACGGGGTGCCGTATCCAGTATCACATAGTCAAAACTAACCTTCAATGTTTCGATGGCTTTTTTCCAAACCGTCACGGTGCCAACAGTTCCGTTGGATTAGGAGGAACTGCTCCACCAGGAAGAATAAACAGATTCTTGTTGATATCAGAAGGCTGTACTAAATCCATCAGATCAACAGTTGGATTAGTCAAAAATTGAGTAATACCATGTTCTTTTCTGGAAAGATTGAAAACCTTATTCAATCCCGGTTTGCGAATGTCAAGACCTACTATCACAACCTTTTTCCCTAACAAAGAAAGGCTGATAGCCAGATTGGCGGATATAAAAGATTTTCCTTCACCACTAACTGTAGAAGTTACCAAAATTACATTCTTACCATTTTTCAAGCATAAACTGAAGATTAGTACGAACATTTCGGAAAGTCTCACTCATCAGATTATTCTGATTCTCAAATACAGCTATAGAACCGGACTTTTTCATCTGCTAACGGAATATCACCAATAACAGGAAGCGAGGTTAACTTTTCAACATCAACACGTCCCTCAATCTTGAATTTAGTCAATCAATCAAATAAATGATACCTACCGGAAGACCTACTCCCAGCAGTAAGGCGGCAAGATAGACCATCATATTTTTTAAGGAGAAACCGGATTATTATCTGCTAACGCTTCATCAATAATCTTGGCATTATTTGCAGTAGCTGCCAAAGTGATAGCATTCTCCTCACGTTTTTGTAATAACATCAAATATAGTCCAGCCTTGATTTCCTGCTGACGAGCGATACTCACAAACTGACGTTCTTGAGTCGGCGCATCGCTAATACGATGAGAATAACGACTAGCCTCACGGGCTAAATCTTCTTTGGTAATCTGCAATCCTTTCAATGTAGCATCCAGCGTAGCCTGTACATTGCTCCGCATCGCACGGATACTAGTATCCAAATTTATGATTGTGGGATTATTCTCGGTTGAAGTACGGAGCAAGCGCTTTCTTTCAACCAACATTTCATTATATCTGTCTATTGCACCAACATTTGCTGATGCTGCATCCTGTAATCCAATATTACTTGGCAGAACCTCATATTCATTACCTTGCATATAGCGTTGCAAATCCATCACCAAATTGATTTGAGTCTGGTTTTCCACACGCTTCTTTTTTCATATTCTGCATTACCAGTTAAGGCTATTTGCGCCTCACTGCTCAAATCTGTAATTCCAACGCTACGCTTGAAGTTCTCAAGTCTTGCTCCGTACTTCCAAGTTCCTTTGAAATAATTCCAATACGTTCATTAATAAATTCTGCAGTTTTTGGGCTACCTCATTCTTGTCATTATTGGCATTGACATTATACATCTCAAGCAACTTATTTATGAAATCCTTTACCACGCCGAGTATTTGAATTTTTCAATGATATAACCACAACAGAAGTCATCTTCGAAGTGGGGGTTATCGACAAGGAATTGGCATATCCTTTTGCTACAGAGAAAGGCCTGTTAATGAAAGCCGTAATATGACGTTCTTTTCGTCACGTTTTCCGGGCGAAAAGATGACAGTGTATCATTATTTGCAAAAAAAGGCGATTGTACCCTCATCCGTCGGAAATACGGCAGGTAATTTTTCAAATTGTTTCCGATATTCCTTTTCCCCCTATTGTAATCTGTACATCCATCGCACCCGTAGGCTGCAAAGTCATACTCACTTCCATCGGATGTGGAAGTTTATCCGCCTCCCAGGAGTCGCCTCACCACTACGGGCGAGGTACGGTAAAGTTCCCTACTAGGAAACTCATCTTCATCCTTATAAGTTACAAACAAAACCTAAATGATTGACCACCTCTCTTGCTAATGACTTAGAACGTAAGACTTCTATTTCATTATCTACATTATTTGACGAAGAGACAAAACCATCCAGTCCCATTCTTTTTCCAGTTCAGAGGACATACTTGGCCCACTACCCTTCTTGTCATCCTTAATCAAAACAGTGGCAGAAGTATTATAAACCGGTGTTGCTAGTCTCAAGTACCCCCCATGCACAAGCGATACATACAATTACTGAAACCACGAACCAAGGCCAATAAATCAGATAACGAAAAAGAATCTCCTGAATATTCACCTGCTCTTCTGATTGCTCACCTCGTTTTTTCTTTTTTCCTCAATCATATGATACTACTATTTGAAGATTGTTACTAATAAACTTGCCAATGACACCAAAATAGAGGTAGCAGAGAACCAAAGGCTTGTACTGTTACCGATATCAGAGTTACGGCTTTCGCCTTGTTCGAGTCACATAAACAATATCATTCTGCTGCAACCAATAATAAGGGGAAAGAATGGTTTCCGCACTGTTAAGATCCAATGTTATAATCTGCTGTTTGCCGTCAGCACCTTTCACGAATCAGTTTTACATTGTCACGAAGCCCCAGACGGTCATATCACCCGCCATGGCCAAGGCTTCCAACAGATTCACCTTCTCATTATTGATGGTAAAAGTACCGGGACGTGCAACCTCACCCAATACGGAAATTTTTGTAATTAACCATGCGGACAGTTACTATCGGAGTCTCCTTGATATAAGGTTTCAACTTTTCTATAATTAATTGTTCTGCCTCTTTCTTTGTCAAACCGCCCACTTTTAATTCGCCTAATACCGGAAAATTGATCTTTCCTTCATTATCCACCAAATAGGGCTGTAGAACGGGCTGAGTTGTCAACTGTGTATTTCCGGTAGCCACACTGACAGGACTCGCTACAGTCAAATTGAATGGGACAGCCAACTCGGGACTGGTACATGATACCACGATAGTAAGCAAGTCTTTAGGCATTATTTTGGCGTCATACAAATTTTCCTGTTGAGCTGTCTGTTCCACAACTTCCACATCCTGCAAGTAAGGCACCTTTTTTGTATGACTGACAAGACGCAAGTAGAAATATCGTAATCAGGCAGGTAAACACATTACGTCCCATGCCTTGTACATTCATATACATGTAAAATGGTTTATTCATAAAATCTTCTAGTTTATTATTCTTTATCTAAAACTTCAAATCGCGGAGAATTTTTTTGATTTGAACTCCGGAACTATTTTCTTCATCAACCGCACAGTATCCATGATCTTTACCGCACGCGACAACTTCTCAAACTCTGCATAAGTATCAAGAATATCAGCATATTCATACCGACGAACTTTAGCTATCATGATTTTCTTATTCTCTGTCGGAATCGTATTTTCTTTATCGCTCAACACCTCTTCATACAATTTTTTTCACCCGGACGTAATCCCGTGAATTCTATTTTGATGTCTTCACCCGGACGATAGCCAGCCAATTCGATCATACGAGTCGCTAGATCGACGATCTTGACTGCTTTTCCCATCTCAAAAACAAAAGATCTCATTACCCTCACCCATGGTAGCAGCCTCCATTACCAAACGGCATGCTTTCGGGAATGGTCATGAAGAAACGGATAATATCAGGATGAGTAACAGTGACAGGACCACCATTCTCTATCTGTTCTTTAAAACGAGGAATGACAGAACCGTTACTACCCAATACATTACCAAAACGGGTGGTGATAAATTTGGTATGACCTTTCACTTTTCCTTCACGGATAGCACATCCCAGACTTTGAACATAGATTTCAGCTAAACGTTTGGAACAGCCCATTACATTAGTAGGATTTACAGCCTTATCCGTAGACACCATAATCATTTTTCAGCACCATATTCCACAGCCATATCAGCCACCTGACGAGAACCGGTCACATTGACCAAGTACAGCTTCCACAGAGGATTTTCTTCCATCAAAGGCACATGTTTATAAGCGGCGGCATGAAAAACAATTTGAGGATGATACAATTCGAATACCATACGAACGCGTTCCTTCACACGCACATCACCAATCACCGGAACAAAATCTATATTTGGATATTTTTTCTCAAACTCAAGACGGACATTATGCAGAGGTGTTTCTGCAGAGTCGAACATGATAAGTTTCTGAATTCCCATCTGCACTAATTGACGGCAAAGTTCACTACCAATACTGCCTGCCGCACCAGTCACCAACACCACTTTTCCCCTGAATTCTTCTGCAACCTGACGAAGGTTGATATTAATTTCGGCACGACCCAACAAATCCTCAATCTTAATAGGACGTACCCACTGATGAAAGTTTCCATCAGAAACCGCTTCACTGATAGTAGGAGCTATCAATGTTTTAAGTTCATTGTTTTTACAATATTCCAAAAGTCGTTTTTCTTCCAGGCGGGTATCTTCATAACGGGCAAACAGAATCCCTTAATTCCGCGCTTCCGCATGATATAATCAACATCCGATTCATTTTCAAAGTAATAAACAGGGAAGATCTGCCAATCGGCGTCGGCTGTTATTTTTACCATATACATAAAAACCGGTTACTTTATAATGGGCACTATCCCTAAGACGTAACTTCAAGGCTACACTCTCTTCATTAGTACCATAAATAAGAATACGTGTGTTCTTTTTTTATTCACCCAATCCAATAAAAAATCATAGACGATTATCAATGATACACGAAAGGTCGTCAAGATCACTAAAGTCAATAAACCATCAAATAGAAGATAGGATATTTTATAATTATATGGCAATTGGGTCTCATATATAACTCAAAAGAAATAATGACCAAACAGGCTATTTTAAATAAAACGGCACACATGATACGCCAAAGTTCACGTGCCTGTGAGAAACGAATTGTATTACGATAAGTATGGAATAATAAAGAGCCCGCAACACTTGCCACCAAAGAAACGCAAGCAAATTTACAGAGCATCCAGTCGGTCATTGGAACATGCGCCATATAATGAATTACCGCATAAGCGACCAACGAACATAATACAGAAATTGCCGTGTCAATACCTAAAATAACCCAATAACTGAAATAATTTTTTGCGGACATATTGCACTATGTCCTTCAATGTTTTTTCCATTATAGTATAAATGAATAAAAATAAATCAGAAACTAAGTAAATTCAAAATTTCACCGGTTCTATAACCGATAGGCATATCCACACATGCACAATATCCTAACATAATTCAGTCCAATGGCAATCTTAGTTTTTACCGTCTACATGTAACAAGTTCACCCACAAGTCCGGTTAAAGGACCTTTAATGACGCGAACTTTTTCACCACGTGCCAAGGGAGCACTGTTCATGGAAATGACATCTTTGAATAATCAAGCATAAATCGGAAACGAGCCATTCTGCTCATCAGGAATGATAGTCGGACTGCTCTCACCTCGCATTACCATATACCGACTTACTGTAGAAAAGGAAAGAACTTCTTTACGTTCTTTTGCATCAACGTGTACGAATACCATCATTGGAAGCAATACAGACTCGACCATCTTGCGTCGGTCACTCCATTGATGAAGTTCCTGCTGAACCGGAACGAAATTCTCAATCCCCATTTTATTTAAACGCTCGGCTACTTTCTTCTCGTGATGCATGCGAACCAAAGCGACATACCAACGTTTTGAGTGTGCTACGCCTTCCCCTGTCCCATAGCTAGGCCCAGCATTTGCTGATTTTTTTGTTTCGTTAAAATCATATTTTTTACCCCATGTATATCTGTTACTTCTTAGGTAACAGGCAGTATATACACAAGACACACAACAATGAAAAAGGGAAATTACACTGATATACAGGGTGTAAAAAGAAGGGGGCCTGATATTCAACGAGAAGATTTCTTGATTTCGGGCAATAAAAAATCATTGAGCATGAAAAAAGAGATTTCATGTTCAAATACTTTTTTTTGCCCTATGTTTCAGATAAAACGAAAAAAAATGGGAAAATATTTGTTTACTATCTTAAAATATGTCTATCTTTGCGTCAAATTTAATTCTGTTACCTAAGAAGTAACAGATACACTTTAATTCTGATTATTAACTCATTACATCTTTTTATTTACCTACATAACAATTCTTTATGTAAGATAAATTCCCTTTATTTACCTCTGTACGTTCTTTAAGCTCGAAGCCTTTCAGGTAGATTTGTGTGGTTTTTATAGATTTGTGTCCCAATGATTCACTAATCATTTCAATCGGCACTCCGCGATACTTGGCTGTCGTTGCCCAAGAATGACGGAGCGTGTAGGAAGTGACAGGAGAATTCAAACGGAGAGCCCGAGCCAGATCCTTCAAACAATTATTAAATCGACGAAGAGCACTCTGGTATTCACGGTAAGCTCCTTCATCCTTACGTTTCTTATCACCGGACAGGATATCAAACAGATAGTCCGGACAATCAGGGCGGGAAGGCTGACTGTTGCGAAGCCGGTGAATCATCTCCTTCGCGGTATCCAGCACTTCCACACTGATCGGGGTTTTCGTCTTGACACGGTTGTACCGCAATACGTTCCGGTCTAAAGCCGACTTTTCCAGATGTGCCAAGTCGGCAAACGACATTCCGCAAAACTGGAACATCAGAGCGGCAATAGCCTGTGTATGGCGTAAACGTTCCGATTGGGGATCTTCATAAAGCAAGCCTTCCGCAACTCGGCAACAGGAAGGGCCTTTCCTTCTGACGAACATCCACACCCGTATAGACATCGTGAAACAGGCGGGGGATGTAAGGAGCACTACCCGCTTCCACTCCCCGGTTGTAGATACTGCGAAGCATACGCATATACGTGGAAACGGTGTTGGGCTTCAACCCACATTCATAAAGATACTGTCCGTAACGTCGTAAACGTTCCCGGGTTACTTGCCTGAACGACACATTGAACGTGCCGCAGAACAGGCTGAAAGAAAGGAGGGCATTTTTGTAGACATGCGCCGTAGAATAACGCCCTTCCTTTCGCAAACGACCGATGTAGATCTCTCCACACCGGCTAAATCCATTTTTATTCATTATTTGCATCACTAGTTATTTTATAATATATACCATTTGGCATGCAGCAAAAAAAAACAAATCTTTTTGCAGGTTCGTTGCACGCTTGCCAAAGTATAATTTATTATTTAAATTATTTAACCATTGCAAAAATTAGCAAACTATGGCAAAGAAAAAAACAAATCAACAAGAGAAAAAAGTACAAGTAAAAAAGAAGGTCCAAAACGGAAAAAGAACACTAGAAGACATGTGAAAGGGGAAATCATCAGTTGGGAGGAACTCGAAAACAGGACAGGATTAACCGGAGATGAAACGGAACTTCTCACTGTTTATTTGCACAAATTCGAAAGAGGGGAAGTACACGTCAGATGCTCTAAAAAACTAAAAGACTTAGCTGAATATATCTACGAAACGGAGAGCTTATATATAGCTAAACATGGCGGGTTTAAATTGTTAGAAATTAGCAGTATAGAAACAAAGTTATGTAACATCAGGCAAGAGGAACGAGAACGCGAAAAAAAGAAAGGAAAAAAACAAGTAAAAAAAAGAGAGTAGAGAATAAGCGTTGACAAAAATAATTGTGCAGAAGAAACAAAAAGATATACTTTCGCAGCCGTTTCTAGCCGACTAAAGACAATGTATATCTATCTTCAAAAATAGTGACGCTATAACAATTAAACAGTATCACTATAATGAAAGGATAGCGACCCTATAATAATCATATACAGTCACTATCCTGAAGGGGAGATTTTATTCGTAAAAAAACAAATATTAAAAAAAACAGAAGAAAAAAAAGATGAAAAGAAAAATAGACAAAAAGTAAGTTAGAAGCCTGCAAGTTAGTATGGAAAAAACGTATTGCCGCCGAAAAGGGTATTTCGGAAAAATGCGCAAAAAAAACTGTGCAAAGCTGTATAGAGCTTATTGAACGAATGTTATATGGAAATGCCATGATTGCTTTCCATAAGCAAGACGGCACATTCTGTATGGAACAAGGAACCTTTGGTTGGATATGAAAAAGATTTTCACCGGGAGTTCAAGATCACTTCCCGACAGATGTCTGTGGTCTACTGGGTATGGAGCAACACGCGTGGAGACGGTTTATGATCGGAAACCTGTTGGAATGGAAAGCGATTGTATAACATTTAATAAAAAAATATTGAACTATGAGTATGATTAATAAAGGAATCCCCCTATTTCCCCACACCTGCAAATTTTTTTTCGACGAAGAAATAATGGAACTGTTAGAAGCTAAATTCGGAATCTTATCCTCTTATATTGTCATGAGACTACTCTGCAAAATCTATAAAGAAGGGTATTATATTTCTTGGGGAAAAGAACAGAGTCTTATCTTCGTCCGTAAAGTAGGCGGAGGTATTAAAGAGGAAGTAATGGAGAAAATTATAGAGTTACTGCTGGAAAAGGAATTTTTCAATAAAGATATTTATGAGAAATATGGGGTCCTGACCTCAGAGCAGATTCAGAAAGTCTGGTTGGAAGCTACTGTACGAAGAAAGATTGATTTCTCTAAATTACCTTATTTGTTGGAAGTCCGGCCAGGAAATGGTAAACAAAAAGGAGGCACGAATAAAAAGATGCAGACATTTTTAAAGCTGACGCGGAGGTGAATCCGGAAAATGAGGACATTTCCGGACAAACTAAACCAAACCAAAATACACTATCTTCTGAGGAGGAAGAAACAAGTAATGCTTCGTTTGAAATTCCGGGGTATGCTTACAATCAGACTACACACAACGTAACCGGACTGCTGGAAAGCCTGGAACGCCATAAAGTGACGGATCTGAAAGAAAAGCAGGCAATTATGAAGTTGTCGGATTACGGTAGGAAAGGCACGCAGATATGGAGGCTGTTCAGCAATACGACGTGGGGGCAAGATCGGGGCACCGGGAAAGTATATCATTGCCGCATTGACCAACAAGCAGAAATAAACGCCGAATGATAAAAAAAAGGTACGAAAAAAATCTGTGCTATTCACAAATTCTTTCGTACCTTTACACTCCGGTAAAACAAGTTCTATCCACATAAAATATAACAAAATGGAAAACAGAAGTTTAGTAACCATTGCCGAACATTCTAAAGAAAAAATCCTCTACATGCTCGAAATGGCGAAGCAGTTTGAAATGAACCCCAACCGCCGGTTATTGCAAGGAAAGGTAGTAGCAACCTTGTTCTTCGAACCTTCCACCCGCACCCGCCTGAGTTTTGAAACAGCCGCCAATCGTCTAGGAGCACGTGTGATCGGATTCTCCGACCCCAAAGCTACCAGCTCGTCAAAGGGAAACACTAAAAGACACGATTATGATGGTGAGCAATTATGCAGATATTATCGTCATGCGTCACTATCTGGAAGGAGCTGCCCGCTATGCAAGTGAAGTCGCTCCTGTGCCCATTGTCAATGCCGGAGACGGAGCGAACCAACATCCGTCACAGACAATGCTCGATCTATACTCTATCTACAAAACGCAAGGCACGCTGGAAAACCGAATGAATATTTTTCCTAGTAGGTGACTTGAAATACGGGCGTACCGTGCACTCCTGTTAATGGCAATGCGCCACTTCAATCCCACTTTCCACTTCATCGCTCCCGATGAACTGAAAATGCCGGAAGAATACAAACTCTATTGTAAAACGCACCAGATATAAAATATGTGGAACACACGGATTTCAGCGAAGAAATTATTGCAGATGCAGATATCCTGTATATGACCCGTGTGCAACGTGAACGCTTCACCGACCTAATGGAATATGAACGGGTGAAAAACGTTTATATCCTGCGCAACAAGATGTTGGAAAATACCCGCCCGAACCTGCGCATTCTGCATCCGCTACCCCGTGTCAACGAGATTGCATACGATGTGGACGATAACCCGAAGGCATATTATTTCCAACAGGCACAAAATGGTCTGTATGCCCGTGAAGCCATTCTTTGCGATGTATTAGGTATCACATTAGAGGACGTTAAAAACGATATTTTATTATGAGCGAAAAAAAAATAAACAAGCATTGCAAGTAGCCGCCCTGAAAAACGGGACAGTGATTGACCATATCCCTTCTGAAAAGCTCTTTACCGTAGTGCAACTGCTCGGCGTGGAGCAAATGACAAGCAACATCACTATCGGTTTCAACCTCGACAGCAAGAAGCTGGGAAAGAAGGGGATTATCAAGATCGCGGACAATTTGTTTTTCTGCGATGAAGAAATCAACCGTATTTCGGTTGTGGCTCCGAATGTGAAACTGAACATTATCCGCGATTACGAGGTAGTGGAAAAAAAGAAGTAAGAATGCCGGATGAACTTCGCGGAATCGTGAAATGCGCGAACCCGAAATGTATCACGAACAATGAGCCAATGGCTACGTTATTCCATGTGACGGACAAGGATAATTGCATCGTAAAATGCCATTATTGCGAGAAGGAACAGAAACGTGAAGGAAATCACCATTCTTTAATTTTCATTTTTCCAATAAAGAAGTGAAACAGGACTGGAAACCAGGAACGATGATCTATCCGCTGCCGGCTGTGCTGGTCAGTTGCGGAAAAGAAGAAAGTGAATATAATATGTTCACAGTAGCATGGACGGGTACGATTTGTACAAACCCGCCCATGTGTTATATATCCGTACGCCCGGAACGCCATTCTTATGACATTATAAAACGGAATATGGAGTTTGTCATTAACCTGACAACGAAAGATATGGCTTTCGCCACTGACTGGTGCGGAGTTCGTTCGGGACGTGATTATCATAAATTTGATGAGATGAAGCTAACCCCGGGGCAGTGCACCGTAGTCAGTGCGCCTTTGATTGAAGAATCTCCTCTCTGCATTGAATGCCGCGTGAAAGAGATCGTATCTCGGCTCGCATGATATGTTTATTGCCGATGTGGTAAACGTACGTGCCGACGACCGGAACCTGAATACGGAAACCGGAAAACTGGAACTGGCGGAAGCTAATCCACTGGTTTATGTACATGGAGGATACTATGGTCTGAAGGAGAAAAAATCGGAAAATTCGGTTGGAGTGTTGAAAAGAAAAAATCATAAAGACAAAGGATTGTATAACCATGAATATGCTGCGTAAAATACTATTTTTTCGGTTTGATGACGGTAGCCGGTACGGTTTCGGACAGAATCGGAATACCGCAGAGAAGGTGGACCGTCCCAATACGAAGAAAATAAACTTCGGGTGTCAGGGCAGGGTTCAATTCCTCCATGTTTATGGTTTCCGAGTTGAAAATCAAGGATGTGACTATCGATGAGGTGCAGAATAATTATAAAATCGGTTATTTCGGCGCCCTCTTCATGCGCATCAACATGAAGAAACATTTCATCCAGCCGGAAGTGTCATACAATGTAACCAAATGCGAGATTACATTCGATAAACTGGGTTCTCAACATCCGGCTATCGAGCCGGATTATGCTTCGGTTCAATCTGTATTGCACAGTATTGACTTTCCCGTTCTGTATGGCTATAACGTAGTGAAGAAAGGTCCTTTTACGGAATGTCTATCTTTGCCGGTCCCAAGCTCCGTTATTTATGGGGAAAGAAGAACGAAATAACTTTTCAGCAATTTCGACCAGAAAGGTATCCATGAGAAACTCTATCCGTTTAATATAAGTGCAGTGATTGGCGTGGGAGTCAATATTTCCCGTATTTTCTTTGATTTCCGCTACGAGCAGGGAATTGGAAATATCTCCAAGTCTATTACCTATGACAATATCAACTCGGACGGCAGCACAGGAATCAGCCGGATTATATTCGACCGCCGCGACAGCGCCTTGAGTTTTTCGCTCGGTTTTATCTTCTGACCATTTTCTACCAAATTCCATTTTTTGACTAACATTTTTTTCTTGTACTTCCTTCTTTCTTTATTTATTTTCATTAACTTTGTACGCTTAAAATAAGGTATCTCGAATTAGAAATTTAATCTTATTATAAAAGAATGAAAAAGAGACGACTTAATTTTCGACATCATCGAAAAAAGAGCACCAACGTCAGCTGAAAGGTATCGAGCTGATTGCATCAGAGAATTTTGTAAGTGACCAAGTAATGGAGGCAATGGGCTCCTGTCTCACTAACAAGTATGCAGAAGGTTATCCTGGCAAACGCTACTACGGAGGTTGCGAAGTAGTAGACCAGAGCGAACAAATTGCTATCGACCGCCTGAAAGAAATCTTTCGGAGCCGAATGGGCAAATGTACAGCCGCATTCCGGAGCACAGGCTAATGCAGCTGTATTCCTCGCAGTATTGAATCCGGGTGACAAATTCATGGGATTGAATCTGGCTCACGGCGGTCACCTCTCACACGGCTCTTTAGTAAATACTTCCGGTATTATCTATACTCCCTGTGAATATAATCTGAATAAGGAAACTGGACGCGTTGACTACGACCAGATGGAAGAAGTCGCTCTACGTGAGAAACCGAAAATGATCATCGGTGGCGGTTCTGCATACTCTCGTGAATGGGACTACAAACGTATGCGTGAAATCGCAGACAAAGTAGGTGCTATCCTGATGATCGATATGGCTCACCCTGCCGGACTGATTGCAGCCGGATTGCTGGATAACCCTGTGAAGTATGCTCATATCGTTACTTCTACTACCCATAAAAAGACTTCGCGGTCCTCGCGGTGGTATCATCTTGATTGGCAAAGACTTCCCTAATCCTTGGGGAAAGACAACACCGAAGGGTGAAATCAAGATGATGTCTCAACTGCTGGATTCAGCTGTTTTCCCAGGTATCCAAGGCGGACCGCTGGAACACGTGATTGCAGCAAAAGCTGTGGCTTTCGGTGAAATCCTGCAACCTGAATTCAAGGAATATGCTAAACAAGTACAAAAGAACGCTGCTGTACTTGCACAGGCTTTGATTGACCGTGGCTTTACTATCGTTTCCGGTGGTACGGATAATCACTCTATGCTGGTTGACCTACGTAGCAAATATCCTGAACTCACAGGTAAAGTTGCTGAAAAAGCATTGGTATCTGCCGATATTATCACTGTAAACAAGAATATGGTTCCGTTCGATAGCCGCTCTGCATTCCAGACTTCCGGTATTCGTCTGGGGACTCCAGCCATCACTACTCGTGGTGCTAAAGAAGATCTGATGCTGGAAATTGCAGAAATGATTGAGACTGTGTTATCCAACGTAGACAATGAAGAGGTTATCGCACAAGTTCGTGCACGTGTCAATGAGACAATGAAGAAATATCCTCTTTTTGCTTATTAAGAGGCATACTTTATTTTAGGTCTGATATTCGGATTATCGGATACTGTAACTTATCAGGTCTGTTCTTTTCAAAAAGGACAGACCTCTTTTTTATTTATTAACTTTGCTATCGAACTATCTGTCAGAATTTCGTTTTTCTTATTACAAAAAAAAAAGATATGGAATATCTCTTCAACAAAAACGAATTCAATCGTACGGTACGCCGGAAGAGATATAAAAGGTGTACCGGACTCTATATACAAGCATCCCCGTCTTTCCCTATTGGTTTTATAAGGAAAGACGGGGATTTACTCATTGAAGCAGGGATTCCTGCGGTCCGATTGTTTTTTTAGCTCAATCCTTCTATTTCTCCATCCACAATATCAATGTGCAACGCCTGTGGTTCTTTAGGAAGTCCCGGCATACGTAAAATTTCTCCTGCAATGGCAACAATCATTTCCGCACCGTTATTGATTACAATATCCTTGATGTGGAATTCAAAATTATTCACTGCACCATATATCTTAGGATCGGCAGAGAAAGAATATTGTGTTTTTGCAATACAAACCGGATAATGGGTAATTCCCATTTTCTCAATCAGTTTGATGCGGTTACGGGCAATGCTGCTGTATGTGATAACGCTTGCTCCATAAATATTGGTAGCTACCTTTTCAATCTTCTGCTGTATGCTGTCTTCTTCTTTGTAAGTATAACGCAGAGAACCGGACGGATTATTTTCGATAGTATCTACCACCAGGCGAGCCATATCTACTGCGCCCTCTCCTCCTTCAGTGAATGCATTGTTGATAGCGAAACCTACGCCTAACTGCTCGCAATGCTCGCGCAACAGTTCCATTTCTTCATCTGTATCTGTAGCAAACTTATTGAAAGCTACAATCACTGTTTGACCGAAAGAACGAAGATTACGGACATGCTTGTCCAGATTGCCGAAGCCCTCTTTCAGTCCTTCCATATTGGGTTCCTTGATGCGGTCCAGACTGACACCGCCATGCATCTTCAGTCCTTGTGCGGTAGCAACGATTATCGTCAGCTTGGGCTGTAGGCCGCTCTTGCGGCACTTGATGTTGTAGAACTTCTCCGCACCCAGGTCAGCCCCGAAACCGGCTTCCGTAATCACATAATCGCCGAATGACATAGCCAGCTTGGTTGCCAGAATAGAGTTACATCCATGTGCGATATTAGCAAACGGACCACCATGTACAAAAGCAGCGGTTCCTTCGGTAGTCTGCACTAAATTAGGATGGATAGCATCTTTCAACAACACAGTTTGATGGCTCCTGCCACTCCCAAATCTTTGACTGTAAAAGGTTTATCATCGTATGTAAAGCCTAACAGGATATTTTCGATACGGCGGCGCAAGTCATCCACATCTTTAGAAAGACAAAGGATAGCCATAATCTCCGACGCCGGAGTAATATCAAAACCGGATTCTTGAGTGATACCGTTTGATTTTGGCCCCAGACCTACGACAATACTACGCAAAGAACGGTCGTTCACATCAAGTACGCGCCGCCAGATGATTTCTTTCAGTCCGAAACCTTTCGCCTGATTCTGATAAAGATAATTATCAAGCAAAGCGGAAATCATGTTATGCGCAGAAGTGATAGCATGAAAGTCTCCGGTGAAATGAAGATTAATCTTTTCCATGGGGGAGCACTTGGGCATATCCTCCGCCGGCCGCACCGCCTTTCGTACCGAAACAGGGTCCGAGAGAGGGTTCACGTAAAGCAACGATAGCTTTCTTTCCAATTTTATTGAGTCCCAAAGCGAAGAGACCGATAGATACAGTGGTTTTGCCGATACCCGCTTTTGTTGCTGTAATGGCAGTTACCAGGATGAGGTTACTTTTCTTCACCTTCTCCTCATCAATCAGTTGTTCGGGAATCTTTGCGATGTAGCGACCATAATTTTCTACTTCTTCACGAGGGATTCCGATACTTTCGGCAACTTGCTTTTATCTTCTTCAATTCAATGCTGCGAGCAATTTCTATGTCTGATTTCATACAGGATATGATTAGTTTTATTTTGAAAGTGCAAAAGTAACAAATCTACGTGAAGCAACAAACTCTTTGCGTACAATAACTGTTGTTATTGGCATAACCTAAAACAACAACTTAATTATGGAATGGATTATCAATCAACTAAGGGTACACCCTGAACTTGCTATCTTCCTCACACTTTTTCGCGGGATTCTGGCTGGGAAGACTGAAAATAGGGAAATTCTCTTTAGGTACAGTGACCAGCGTCCTTCTGGTAGGAGTATTGGTAGGACAATTGAACATTACAGTAGACGGTCCGTTAAAAGCCGTATTTTTTCTACTCTTTTTGTTTGCCGTTGGCTACAAGGTAGGTCCGCAATTCTTTTCGCGGACTGAAAAAAGACGGACTGCCACAGGTGGGGTTCGCCGTATTGATGTGTATCGTCAGTCTGGTAGCACCATGGATACTTGCCAAGATTATGGGATATCATATCGGAGAGGCTGTCGGATTGCTGGCAGGCTCACAAACGATATCTGCCGTTATCGGCGTGGCAAGCGATACGATCAACCAGTTGGGCATCAGCGAAGCACAGAAGGCAACATATATTAATGCTATTCCTGTGTCTTATGCCGTCACTTATATTTTCGGTACGGCTGGTTCTGCCTGGATTCTGGCTTCTCTCGGTCCGAAGCTTCTCGGCGGATTGGATAAAGTAAAAGCTGATTGTAAAGAACTGGAATCTAAAATGGGGACTTCAGAAATGGATGAACCCGGATTCTCCCCTGCCCTTCGTCCGGTAGTGTTCCGTGCGTACAAGATCACAAATAAATGGTTTGGCAAAGGAAAAAAAGGTGAGTGAACTGGAAAAGTATCTATCCGAACAGGAGAAACTGTTATTTGTAGAACGAGTCCGACAACGGGGAGTTGTAAAAAGAGGTCAAACCGGATATGCTTCTTCAGCCGGAGGATGAAATCGTACTAAGCGGACGACGCGAATTTGTGATTGGCGAAGAAGACTGGATCGGCCCGGAAGTGATCGATGCGCAACTACTGGACTTTCCGGCGGAAACTCTGCCGGTTATGGTGACACACCGGACTTTCGCCGGCGAAAAAGGTATCGACAATCCGGGCACAGAAATTTATGCACGGGGTTAGTATCCGTAGTATCAAACGTGCGGGTATCAATGTCCCGGTACTTGCCCGGACAGTGGTGGACGCCGGTGATATTCTGGAACTTACCGGAATGAAACATGAGGTGGAAACTGCCGCTAAACAAATGGGATATGTTGATCGGCCGACGAATCAGACAGATATGATTTTTGTCGGACTCGGTATTCTGGTCGGTGGCCTTGTCGGTGCGTTGACTATGCATCTGGGAGGTGTCCCTATCAGTCTTTCCACCAGTGGAGGTGCATTGATTGCAGGACTGATATTCGGTTGGCTGCGCAGTAAACATCCTACTTTCGGAGGTATTCCCGAACCTTCACTCTGGGTATTGAATAATGTGGGATTGAACATGTTTATTGCAGTAGTCGGCATTGCCGCAGGTCCCAGTTTTGTAGCCGGATTTAAGGAGGTCGGTTTCAGCTTGTTCATTATCGGGGCATTGGCTACGGCCATTCCTCTTCTCAGCGGGTTACTAATGGGCAAATATCTGTTCAAATTCCACCCTGCACTGACATTAGGATGTACGGCGGGAGCACGTACTACCACTGCTGCATTGGGAGCTGTTCAGGATGCGGTGGAGAGTGAGACCCCGGCTTTAGGATATACCGTAACGTATGCTGTCGGCAACACACTGCTGATTATCTGGGGAGTATTTATCGTATTGCTGATGTAAACGTGAAACCAATACTTTTGACAACTTATTTACTATTCTAACTAATATAGATTTCATTATGGAAAAAAAAGACAATAGCCCGGCTATTACCAAAAGTTATGCCAGGAAAATGGAAACGATCAGTCCGTTCGAACTGAAAAACAAGCTTATTGACATGGCGGATGAGAGTGTCAAGAAGATAGCACATACCATGCTGAATGCAGGACGGGGTAATCCGAACTGGATTGCTACCGAACCACGTGAAGCTTTTTTTCCTGCTGGGACAATTCGGACTTTGTGAATGTCGCCGGGCGTTTTCACTGGAAGAAGGAATCGCCGGTATCCCTCAAAAAGGCAGGGATCGCTGCCCGTTTTGAGGCGTTCCTGAAAAGATAATGAGAAGGCTCCCGGTGCCAATCTGCTGAAAGAGGGTTACAACTATATGCTAATGGAGCATGCTGCCGACCCGGACACACTGGTACATGAATGGGCGGAAGCCGTCATCGGTGACCAATATCCCGTGCCCGACCGTATTCTGCATTTTACGGAACTAATCGTACAGGATTATCTGGCACAGGAGATGTGCGACCGACGTCCGCCGAAAGGGACATTCGACTTGTTCGCCACCGAAGGAGGCACAGCCGCCATGTGTTATCTGTTCGATTCGCTGGAAGAGAATTTCCTGTTGAACCAGGGAGATTCTATTGCATTGATGATTCCGGTATTCACTCCTTATATAGAGATCCCGCAGCTACGACGTTATCAATTTGACGTGACTGAAATATCCGCTGATCAGATGACAGCCGACGGATTACATACATGGCAATATAAGGATGAAGAGATTGACAAACTGAAAAATCCGCAGATTAAAGCGCTCTTCATTACGAATCCGAGCAATCCGCCCAGTTATGCGCTTAGCCCGGAGACTGCCGCACGGATTGTCAATATCGTGAAAAATGATAATCGAACCTGATGATTATTACGGACGATGTGTATGGAACATTTATACCTCATTTCCGGTCATTAATGGCGGAATTGCCTCACAATACTCTTTGCGTTTATTCTTTCTCCAAATATTTCGGTGCAACAGGCTGGAGAAATGCCGTAATCGCGCTACACGAAGACAACATCTACGACAAAATGATTGCCCGCCTGTCGGAGGAGCAAAAAGCAATCTTGAACAAACGTTACTCCAGTATCGATTTGCATCCGGAAAAGCTGAAGTTTATTGACCGCATGGTGGCAGACAGCCGCCAGATCGCATTGAATCATACCGCAGGTCTTTCGCTGCCACAGCAGATGCAGATGAGCCTGTTCTCGCTTTTTTTGCTATTCTGGATAAGGAAAACCGTTACAAAACCAGAATGCAGGAAATCATTCACCGCCGCCTTCATGCATTATGGGACAATACGGGTTTCACACTGGTAGAAGACCCTCTACGTGCCGGATATTACTCGGAAATTGATATGCTGGTATGGTATGGGCGAAAAAAAAAATTCTATGGGGATGATTTTGTTGCTTATCTGCAAAAAGACATATAATCCGCTGGATGTGGTGTTCCGTCTCGCCAATGAGACTTCACTCGTACTGCTGAACGGCGGTGGCTTTGCCGGCCCCAAATGGAGTGTCCGTGTATCGCTTGCCAATCTGAATGAGGCCGATTATGTGAAAATCGGGAAAAGTATCAAACGGGTGCTGGACGAGTATGCTAATGTATGGAAGGCTTCCATACGCTAAAAGGTATTTCCTCCCTCGTTCCTTTTTATGAATGAGGGAGGAAAGATACGAACTTTGCTCAATGTCATGTCTTTTGTTACTTGAAACGGGAAGTATCCACGTTAATTGCTACTTAAACGTATGTACAAATGTTGTCATCCTATTTTTAAAGAGTTTTTCTCTAAGAAAATATAACAGAAACGAATAGTCAGGATGAAAATTTCTATCTTTGTCATAAATCAACCTTTACGAAGATGAAAAAACTGATTTTATTTCTTTTCGCTGATATTATCGGTCGGTTTTGCATCCGCACAGTCAGAAATCCCTTCCGATAGTATTCGTCGTGCCCCCTCGGCTAATATTAAGGAGTTTGGCGGCTTTTTATTGGATATGGGATTGATGAATGTAGCTCCTCCCAAACTTCCTAAATTCAGCCTGGATGTGCCGAATATGAGTAAAGACTATAATCAACTGTTCCGTCTGAATACGGATGCCACATACTCACAAGGATTCTCTGATGCTTTTTTCTCCTTCTGCCTTTTCCGGTTTCGGATACGGGTATGGCTGGGGGCTGTCGTCTTCTCCACAGTTCATGCAAATGGGATCTTTTAAGCTGAAAAACGGTATGAGGATTAATACGTACGGAGATTATGACAAAGACGGTTGGAGAGTGCCCAACCGAAGTGCCATGCCTTGGGAAAAGAATAATTTCCGGGGAGCATTCGAACTAAAATCCGCAAACGGTAATTTCGGTATACGGATTGAAGTACAGCAAGGGCGAAACGGTCCTTACTAAGTATATGCAGGCTAGGTTTACTATTTGCCTGATTTAAAAGCCTTATCCGCAGCGTACATTGCATCCGCTATCCTATCACACCACTTATCAAACTCCAGATCAGGCGTTTGACTCTCAGGATGTGTAAGCATATAATGCACGGATTGTCTCAGACCGTCCACCATTGATACAGTACAGATAAAATCCGGGACAAGTCTCTTGATCTTCGAATTATCAAAAACGACTGTGGCAGCCTTGTCACCTAATAGTTCCCCTCTGAAATCATAAGTTTCTCCATGTCCGGCAAGAAAATCCGAAGCTACGTGTAACGCATTCAGCGGTTTTCCTAATGCATCGGCAATGGTTTCATAAATCTGATTCCAAGTCATACTTTCGTCGGTTGTGATATGGAAAGCATTCCCGATAGCATGAGGGTTTGCCATTAAACCGACATATCCTTTGGCAAAGTCCTTAGAATGTGTCAGTGTCCATAACGAACTTCCGTCACCGGGGATAATCACAGGCTTTCCGTCAAGGATACGCTTTAAGATCTGCCACAAAGATATTAATTCTGCCTTTGACTACCAACGTTGTATACAAATTACTGATTCTTGTACCTATATTACTGTTTTGCAAATATGATATAGATAAGATATTCTTAAAAGTTTTATCTTTGCCTATGATAAAACTGTAAGCCGTATGGATGAAATTACCAAAATTGAAACTATTGATCAGTACGACCAATTATTCGGACTGGAAACTTTGCACCCTTTAGTGAATGTGATCGACTTTTTCAAAAGCGACAAAAACAGTAGAATACTATCACATGAATATCGGATTCTACTCTCTGTTTTTGAAAGACATTAATTGCGGAGACCTTAAATATGGGCGTAACTATTATGACTATCAGGAAGGAACGGTCGTCTGTATGGCCCCAGGTCAAGTGATTGGTATAGATAACCGGAAGAAAACTCCTCAACGTACAAAATCGATCGGGGTCTTGTTTCATCCCGACCTGATCCGGGGAACTTCTCTGGGACAGAATATCAAGAATTATTCTTTCTTTTCTTATGAAGTTAATGAAGCCTTGCATCTATCCGACCAGGAAAAAAAGAAATTGTAACGGACTGTATACATAAAAATACAAATCGAACTGGAACATGCTATCGACAAGCATAGCAAACAACTTATTGTCCGCAATATCGAACTATTACTCGATTATTGTATGCGTTTCTATGAACGGCAGTTTATCACACGCAATCAGGTAAACAAAGACATTATCGTGCGGTTCGAACATCTATTGGATGAATATTTCCAAGGGCAGGTAGCACTGACCGAAGGGTTGCCTTCCGTGAAATATTTTTGCAGACAAGGTATGCCTTTCTCCTAATTACTTCGGCGACCTGATAAAAAAAGAAACTGGTAAAACTGCGCAGGAATATATTCAGTGCCGTATCATTGAACTTGCCAAAGAACGAATATTGGAAGGTTCGCAAACGGTCAGCCAGATAGCTTATGAACTGGGATTCCAGTATCCTCAACACTTCAGCCGGCTATTTAAAAAACATGTCGGATATACACCGAATGAATATAAACAGCAGAACTAAGAACATACACCGGAGAGATCGTTAACGTCATGGGAGATAAAGTACTCAAAATAGGAACCGTGCATCAATGTAATTGTTGCCTGGGAAGTAAGACACTGCATCCGCTAGTCAGTGTCATCGACCTTTCGAAGGCTGACTTATCTCCTCATACAGACATTAAATTCGGATTCTATACGATTCTGTTGAGTGAATGTAAGTGTGAGGCCTATGCATACGGGCACCAATGTTGTGATTTCTCGGACGGAACTCTCGTTTGCCTGACTCCCGGAGAGTCAATCAGTATGAAGGAGAACAACAAGGAATTTCCTTCCAAAGGGATGGATATTGGCCTTTCACCCCGACTTGATTTGCGGGACTCCGCTCGGACTCAAATATACACAATTATACTTTTTCTTCTCTTATTGTCCGGAGGAAGCACTGCATCTCTCTCTACGCGAAAAAAACAGATTATTCTGGAGTTCCTGGAGAGGATTCGGCAAGAGCTTGAGCGCTGCATTGACCGACACAGCAAAAAAAATCATTTCAAAATACATTGAACTTTTGCTGGATTATTGTACCCGCTTCTACGAACGCCAGTTTATCACACGTAGCGAAGTCAATAAAAAGGTGTTCAGAGAATTCAAATCATCTGCTTGATAATCATTTCAATGTGAAAGTAAGCCTATCAACTGATGTGTTATCCGATGAATATTGTGCTAATCTCCTGCATTTATCGCCTGCATATTTTAATGATTTACTGAAATATGAAATAGGAAAAGAGTTCAAAGAGTATATCCAGTTCAAACGTTTCGAGATAGCCAAAGGATGATGGTTGGTAAATACGGATAAAACGCTCGGCCAGATTGCACAAGAACTAGGGTTCTCTAATTCACAGTATTTCAGCCGCTTATTCAAGAAAATCACAGGATGTTCGCCAAATGAATTCAGAATGCCCAACTAAAAAATATTTAGTTAACAGCAGAAAACCTTAATAAAAATAGAATCGGGAAATAAAACTCTTAATCAATGTTATAAAACATACCGTTTTTTCTTGTATTATTTGCAGATATCACAGAAGTCCGTATCTTTGCAATGTGTTTTTCATAGTATTAGATTTAAGGTTAACAAAGGTTGGAGCAAGGCGTTGCTCCTTTTTTTATGTCTATACCTCACAGAAATCCTACAATCAGTTGTAGAAATCACTATTTTTTCAGTAGTTTTGCAGAAACTCTGATAATTTAATTCAAGAAACAAAATGAAGACAAAGCAAAAAAATATTATCATCTTATAAAACCAATCATCTTTGTGCTATTTCTATCTTTTAGCATGGCTTCGTGTGAAAAAGAAGATATTATTCCTGAATCGCCGGATATAGAAGATACAGAAAATCCTACGGATACTGATCCCAATGAAATTGTTCCTCCTATTGTACGGGCAAATAATGAGCAAACGATATTTATGTATCTCCCTTGGTCGAACAATCTGACTTCTAACTTCTATCAGAATATCAGTGACCTGGAGAGTGTAATCGAAAAGAATATACTAAAAAATGAACGTGTCATAGTATTTATGTGTACCGAAGCTACAGAAGCTACTCTTTTTTGAACTCGTTTATGAAAACGGTAAAAGCGTGCGCAAGACCTATAAGCAGTATACTGATCCCGTATATACAACAGCCGAAGGAATTACATCTATCCTTAATGATGTTCGGGAATGTACACCAGCTCAACGTTACTCTATGATTATCGGTTGTCATGGTATGGGATGGATACCTGTATCAAATGCCCAATCACGCAGTAACCTTTGTGTCAACAAAATGCACTGGGAGTATGAGAATGTACCTATGACACGTTATTTCGGAGGATTATATCCCCAATATCAAACCGACATAACCACACTTGCTCAAGGTATCTCCAATGCCGGATTGAAAATGGAATATATACTTTTTTTTGATGATTGTTACATGTCGACAGTAGAAGTTGCTTATGATCTTAAAAAATGTGACTAATCATCTGATAGCGTCTACCTGTGAAATAATGGCGTACGGTATGCCATACGCAAAGATCGGACAGTATTTGATAGGAGAAATTAATTATGAAAAGATCTGTTATGGCTTCGATGACTTTTATTCAAATTATGAGATGCCATGCGGCACTATCGCTGTCACGGATTGCGCAGAATTGGATCATTTGGCAGCTATAATGAAGGACATAAATAGCCAATATACATTTGATACGACATTAACCGGGTCACTGCAAAGATTAGACGGCTATTCTCCTGTTATATTCTTTTGATTGCGGAGATTATGTATCAAAGTTATGTTCCAACCAGGAGTTACTGGCTCAATTCAACGAACAACTTAACCGTACTGTTCCATTCAAAAGAAATACAGAATTATTTCTATTCTATGAGTAGAGGAAAGGTAAAAATAGAAACTTTCTCCGGTATCACCATTTCCGATCCCAGTACTAATGACCTCGCTTCCGCAAAAGAAAAAACAGCATGGTATGCAGCTACTCATTAAATCTATTAAAAGAGATTTTCTAATTTGTAGATATTCAAGAACAACAGCTCTATACATCTTATAAAAAAATCATGAGAAATATATTAATCATCGGTGCTAACGGATTCACCGGACGCCAATTACTGAAGGATTTATCTGCCCATAAACAATATAATGTGACCGGCTGTTCCCTGCACTCGGATATCTTTCCAGCTTTAGAGAATACAAAGAAGTATCGTTTCATTGAAGTTGATATACGGAATGAAGCGTCCGTAAAAGAGTTGTTCAAAGCAATTTGTCCGGATGTAGTTATCAACTGTTCCGCTTTATCTGTTCCCGATTATTGTGAAACACACCATGAAGAGGCTTACCTCATAAACGTTACCGCATCGTGGTAGAACAACTGGCACACCTTTGCAAAGAATACCAAAGCCGTTTTATCCATTTATCCACTGATTTCGTATTTGACGGAAAGATAAATGAGAGAACCGGACAGCTATATACAGAAGAAATACTCCCCGCTCCTGTCAACTATTACGGATTCACCAAATGGAAAGGAGAAAGAAAAAGTTGCCGATATTTGTAGTAATTATGCCATTGCACGTGTAGAGATTGTGTATGGAAAAGCACTGCCCGGACAGCATGGAAATATCGTTCAATTAGTAATGAACCGTTTGAAAGCCGGACAAGAGATTCGTGTTGTATCCGACCAATGGCGCACGCCAACTTTTGTAGGAGATCTATCAGACGGGATACAACGCCTGATAGAAAATACGACCAACGGAATCTTTCATATCTGTGGTGACGAATGTTTGACTATTGCAGAAATAGCTTATCAGGTAGCAGACTACATGAAATTAAACCGCACGCTCATTCATCCTGTTACGACAGAAGAAATGCAAGAATCCACTCCCCGCCCGCGTTTTAGCGGAATGAGTATCGAGAAAGCACGAACAATACTCGGATACAATCCGCGAAAACTAAAGGAAGTCCTTCTGGATTGGAACAGTATATAATTATTGCATATTTATTTTGAAAATATACAAAAAGTTCATATCTTTGCACCAAAATTAAGAAGACCAATGATGAATCAGAGATTACAACTACATAACACTGCTTACTTTCTTGCGGAAATCCCCAATTTCTGTAAGTCATGTTGCGTGCACGTACATTGGTTCAGTGGATTCATCTAAATTCCCCTTTCTTTGATTATAGGGAGCTACCTGCTGATTCACTCTGTTGCTCACAAGTAGCATTTATCCTGACTTTCAATAAGATAAATTATCTTTTTTGGAGAATTATTCGTGTGGCTTATTCAAATGTATAACCTGACCTAAATATATACAAATATGTTTTCTATTATATCTACCATGTTTCTAGGAATCGGAATCATGGCTATGTATTGCGTAACTGGACTATTTTACAAAAAGACAGAAAAAGACGATTTCTCTTACAATATTCCTCTTACTCTTTTATACTTGGCGTATCTATCGGCTCTAATAGTCTGATAGTAAACAATCTTGGTAAGTTCGGTAAACAAGCAATCATTCTTGCCATATCGGGTGTATTGGGAAGCTTGATTGCTGCCCGGCTGGTTTTACAACTATTCTTCAAGAAAGGAGGCGAACAATGAAAGGAAGTCTGATTGTAATATTATTCTTTTTGTGTAGGCTGTATCATGGGAGCTCTCAATAAGTTTCAATTTGACACGCATACTATTTCTATGTACATACTATATGCGCTAATGCTTCAAGTAGGAGTTAGCATCGGTTCCAACAAAAAATCTGAAAACAATCATTTCACACCTGCATCCCAAGATGTTACTAATTCCGTTGGGAACTATCATCGGAACATTATTATTCTCTGCTCTGGCAAGCATACTGGTAAGTCAATGGGGAGCGTGTTCGACTGTATGGCAGTAGGAAGCGGATTTGCCTACTATTCACTCTCTTCCATTCTTATCACCCAGTTCAAAGAACCGTCTATCGGACTGCAACTTGCCACAGAACTAGGCACAATCGCCCTACTGACTAATATCTTCCGTGAAATGATGGCACTTCTCGGCACTCCGCTTATCAAAAAGTATTTCGGGAAATTGGCTCCTATCTCTGCGGCAGGAGTCAATTCCATGGATGTATTATTGCCTTCTATCAGCAGATATTCGGGAAAAGAAATGATTCCGATTGCTATCCTACACGGCATTCTCATTGATATGAGTGTTCCGGTATTCGTTTCTTTTTCTTCTGCAAATTCTAAGAGCTTCAACGCCTAGCATCATCGGCTGCGAATACAAATCTGATATCGGCATAGGAGACCTCGTCTCCTAACGCCGCTTTTATTCCTGCCACTCCGGAATTCTCGTTCTTTTGCTGATACCGACGAATCTTCTCTATCTTTTTCTACAGCTACTACTTGCTCCAATTTAATCTTTCTCATACGAACATAATGTTCTAAGTGCGTAGCAATTGTTCCCGTCACCAAATCACGTGATTTAGCTATCTCCTCCATACTCATTCCCTTACAAAACATCTCATAGCTCATCTGTTTCGTATCTTTCTTCGGTTCCTTTTTTCTCCCCTCTTACTTTTTTCCGGAAGAAATATCTCTTTGATTTCCGGTCGTTTCACTTGATTCTCCCTCATATACTTACGGACAATCCCCAAAATTTCAAGTCCATATTTCTCCACTCCTTTCGCTCCAAAATAAGGTACAGCTTCCAAAGCTTGCGGAGTATCTGGCAAAAGATTTACAATGCCCATTAATGCTTTCTGTTGCATAATGACATAAGCAGGCATATTGGTTTCACGCGTCTTTTTCCGTTCTCCATTCCGATAAAGTGCGATAAAGCTCCGGATGCAGAATATCCGTAGGAACTTCTACTTTTACTTTTGTAAAAACTACTACGTGTACGTTCTACCCGTTCTTTTTTTTTTCTCTCTCAATGTTTTAGCGGTAGGAGAAGGAGAAGAAGAGTTGTCCTCAAGACTTAACATCACCTTAGCTTTCAATTTCAAATATTCAGCAACAATAAAAGGTTGCACACACATAGCTTTCAATAAGGACTCTTTAATCCACAATGCATCATCCAACGCTTGCAAACGTTCATTCAGTTGTTTCCTCAACTCCCTATTATCAAGAGGCATATTAGTCTTATCATACAAAGCCCGAACCGGTTCCAACTCCTTATGAAAATATCCGGCACCGGAACGAATCCGTTCCTGCAACTCCTGGTCCGAAGCATAATCCTCACTCTCATGTATCAACCGGGTATACTGATTGCGGAAACGGTGGGCAACTTCCACTATCTTTTCCTTAATATGAGGCTCCAATAGCTTATATTCGGTAAGTAATTTAGGGTAAAGTTTATACAAATCTTCATCCAGCATACGAAGTAAACCGTTTATAAGCCTGCTCGAGCGAATAGAAATTAAACAAATCACTCAACAAATCAAAGAAATACGCCTTTTGCATATCACTTAGCTGCTTGTTTCCCGGTTTATTCCGTTCCACCTCTTTTGTGAAGTTATCAACCACACTGTCACTAATAATAGCCTCCTTACGCAAAGGAGACTCCAACACCATACCCTCCAGCGTCTTGCAACGACTCAAAGCCACGTAAGTTTGTCCATGTGCAAAGGAATTCCGTGCATCAATAATAGCACGTTCAAACGTCAAACCCTGACTCTTATGTATCGTAATAGCCCACGCCAAACGAATAGGATACTGGCGGAACGTCCCCTCTATCACTTCAGTGATCTCCTTCGTCTCCTCATTCAACACATACTTATAGTTTCCCCCATTCCTCCGGCAACAACAGAAAATCCTCCTCACTCCCTTTTTCTTTCACATATATCTCAGAATCATTAACGGCTACCACCTCTCCGATCATACCATCATTATAATACCGTTTTTCCAAAGAAACATCATTTTTGAGAAACATGATCTGGGCACCCTCTTTAATAGTGAGAATTTCATCTGCGGGATATGTATATTCAGGAAAAGTCCCCGTCACTTCAGCTCGAAAATGATAAGGCTTTCCCGGTAGAGAAGCCAATTCACGATCATTTACTTGCTGTGCTTGATTGTTATGTGTTGTCAAACGGATATATCCTTCTTCTTTGGGCGGTTGGAAGCCTTGCTGATATCGCCGATTCAACTCATTCAACACTTCATCATCTGCTTTGTTCTCACGTATTTTATTCAACAGAGAAAGAAAAAAAGTATCGTTCTGACGGTATACCTTTTCCAGTTCAATTGTCATATAGGTCGTTTCTCTCAATGCACGGCTGGCAAAAAAATAAGGCGTTTCGTAATAATTCCTCAACAAACTCCATTCGCTGTCCCTCACAACAGGAGCTAACTGCTGCAAATCTCCAATCATCAACAGTTGTACCCCTCCAAAAGGCTTTTCGCGATTACGATAACGACGTAAAGTCGCATCTACTGCGTCTAGCAAATCCGCACGTACCATACTGATTTCATCAATCACTAATAAATCCATGCTTCGGATAATGTTACGTTTCTCTTGACTGTATCGGTATTGTATTTGCGCAGAGTTAAAAGTCGTTTCCGGCACAAATGGAGCAAAAGATATCTGGAAAAAAAGAATGAATCGTCACCCCTCCGGCGTTAATTGCTGCAATACCCGTCGGAGCCAATACGACCATGCGTTTGGGGGTATGCTCTCTCAATCGTTTTAGAAATGTAGTTTTTCCGGTTCCGGCTTTTCCGGTAAGAAACAGGTGTGTGCCTGTATTTTCAATGAACTGCCAAGCAAGTTGTAGTTCAGGATTATTTTCCATGAAAGTATATTATTTTGTGCAAAGGTACGGAAAACTATATAGAGATTGAAATAAAAGTACTAAACTTTTCCGCATAAAATAGTCAAATGAGAATCAGACAAAAAGTCCCGGCTGTTTTTCCCGCTAGAAAGCAACCGGGACGACGGATCAAATTAGAACACTAAGTGATGTGCTATTATGTCCGAAAACTACTTGTATATTTGTTTTGCTTGAATATAAATAAAAATTCAAGACTATTTCCAACGCAAATATATATATATAAATTCCCGTTTTTAAGTTTCACCTTAAAAACGGGATATTGAATCAAAAAATAATGTTATTAATTGTCGTAGTTACTGCATCGAACCACCCACAATATCCAGCAATTCGTTCGTAATCGCCCGTTGGCGACTCTTGTTATATTGCTTGGTAAGGTCTTGAATCAATTCGTTGGCATTGTCCGTAGCTACTTGCATTGCTAATGTACGTGCTGCGTGCTCGGAAGCATTAGAATCCACAGCAGCAGTAAAGAGCTTCTGGCTTAATACAGTAGGTATCAAGTCGGCAATCAATTGCTCAGCAGAAGGTTCTACTATATAGTCATTCACAACTTCACGCTCTTCTTCTTTCTGTTTTTCCAGTTCTTTACCTTCTTCTACTGCACGTGTAAGGTCAATAGGCAGATAAGTCTCACGAAGTAGAATCTGCACACCCATTGATTTAAAATGATGATAAATCAATTCCACACGGTCAATTTCTCCCGCCACATACATTTTCATTAGAAGATCCGCCAGCTCGGAAGCTTCTTGATAAGTTGGTTTATCGGAGAGTGTCGGAGGTATTTCCCCCGGCTGGAATCCCATTCTCTTCACAGCTTCCTCCACCTTCTTTCCTATGGGAAAGATCAAAATATTATCCTGTCCCAGCGTACGGTATTCGCTGACAGTTTGCAATAACATCTTTATGACATTTGCATTAAAAGCGCCACAAAGTGATGTATTCGAAGAAAAAAGCAATAATCGCCACACGCTTCACTTCCCGTGCTCGTATGTAAGGAGACTCTATCGGAAGATCAGCGCTCAAAAAGTTAGTCAGAATCTTGTTCAACTTCTTCTGATAGGGCAGCATATTCTCAATGGCTCCTTGTGCCTTGTGTAGTTTGGCAGAAGCCACCATCTTCATTGCTGAAGTGATTTTTCGGGTACTCTTGACCGAATTTATTCTGGTTTTTACTTCTTTCAGTGAAGCCATAGTGATAATTAAAAATTAATAATTAAAAATTAAAGGACGATCTGATTTTAAAAAAGCCAATTAGATAAATCAAAAACCATTCAGATTTATTTTAAAGGCCAATCAGATAAATCAATGACCGATTAGATAAATTGTTTAGTGACCATGGCGGCAGTCTCTTCGATAGCCTTAATCACATTATCATCAATCACACCCGTTTTCAATATATCCAATACATCCTCCTGATGATTCAGTTGCAGCGATTCGATGAAGCTACGTTCAAAGTCCTGCACCTTATCCAGAGGAACATCGTGGAGCAGTCCGTGTGTACCACAGTAGAGAATAGCAATCTGCTGTTCCACAGGCATCGGACTGTATTGCGGCTGAATCAACAGCTGGCCATTCTTACGCCCTTTGTCAATTGTCAATGCGGTAATCGGGTCCATATCACTGCTGAACTTGGAGAATGCTTCCAGTTCACGATACTGTGCCTGGTCGATCTTCAATGTTCCGGCCACCTTCTTCATGGCCTTAATCTGCGCATTACCACCCACACGGGATACAGAGATACCCACGTTGATAGCCGGACGGTTACCCTGGTTGAACAAGTCTGTTTCAAGGAATATCTGTCCGTCGGTGATGGAAATCACGTTCGTCGGGATATAAGCCGATACGTCTCCAGCCTGCGTTTCGATGATAGGCAATGCCGTGAGCGAACCACCGCCTTTGACAATTCCCTTCAGACTGTCCGGCAGGTCGTTCATCTCGCGTGCCACTTCCTCCTGCTGATAATCTTCGCCGCACGTTCCAACAAACGGGAATGCAGATAGAAGATATCACCCGGATAGGCTTCACGTCCAGACGGACGGCGCAGAATCAGTGACACTTCACGATAGGCCACCGCCTGCTTGGACAAGTCGTCATAGACCACCAACGCATGACGGCCGGTATCACGGAAATACTCTCCGATGGCAGCCCCTGCAAAGGGAGCGTAATACTGCAATGCAGCCGGGTCTCCCGCCGTAGCAGCCACCACAATGGTATAGTCCATAGCACCGTACTCAGGGAGCGTATTCACAATAGAAGCTACGGTAGAACCCTTCTGGCCAATGGCTACATAAATGCAATATACAGGATCCCCTGCCAGGAATTACTGCGCTGGTTGATGATGGTATCGATGGCGATGGCAGTCTTACCGGTCTGGCGGTCGCCGATAATCAACTCACGCTGTCCGCGGCCGATAGGTATCATGGCATCTACCGCCTTCAGACCGTCTGTAGCGGTTGATTCACCGGCTGACGGTAGATAACTCCCGGAGCCTTCCGTTCCAGTGGCATATCATACAGTTCGCCACCAACCAGCCCCTTTGCCGTCGAGCGGTTTTCGCCCGCCCAGCGGGTCGATCACACGTCCCAGCATGTCCTCTCCTACACGCATGATGGAGGCGATACGTTTGGTACGCTTCACGACGAATCCCTTCTTTGATTTTGTCCGTCGGACCCAACAACACGGCACCCACGTTGTCCTCTTCAAGATTCATCACAATCGCCTTAATGCCGTTGTCGAACTCCAACAGCTCATTTGCCTCGGCATTGCGCAGTCCATAGATACGGACCACACCGTCGCTGACTTGAAGCACCGTACCGATTTCGTCAACTGCACATTGGCATTAATCCCTTCGAGCTGACGCTTGCGCAATATATCAGAGACTTCGCTTACTTTTATATTTTCAGACATTATACAATTCTCCTATTCTTATCAATAAATTGTTGTTTCACTCGCTTTAACTGCGTAGCAACGCTCGCATCCAAACGGTAATCGTTGATATCGAAAATAAATCCGCCTTCGATCGAAGGATCTATCACCGTTTCGAGTTCCATCTGGGCGTGCAAGATATGCTCTGCTGCGGAACGAATCCGGTTTTCCGTTTCCTTGTTGACGGGAACGGCTGTAATGAGCTTACCCACTCCGATATGCTTTGGTTTCCGGTAGAGATCCAGATACATCAGGCTGATAAATTGCAGATAGCCTTCACGCCTGTTTCGCAGTACCAAAGTGATAAAACGGACAAACTCTCTGGTCGATTTTTCCGTCACCGTCGGCAGCCGTGCAGACTAACGCCAATTTTCCTTCGTTGTGAAACCGGATTATCCAAGTGCTTCACGCAAACCGGGCTGTTCACAAAAACAATAAGACAGCGTCAGGAACTCCTGATATAACCTTGTCCTCCAGACCTTTTTCCTGCGCATATTCAATGATGGCTTTTGCATAACGCATTGAGAGTATTCCGACTTCCATCTTTTCCTTAGTTCTTATTCGGGGTTAGTACTTCATCCAGCATACGGTCAATCATGCCCATCTGTGCTTCCTTATCCTGGAAGATTCTTACGGAGCACTTTCTCGGCGATATCCACAGAAAGCACAGCTACCTGACGACGGATGTCGCGGATGGCTTCGTCTTTCTCTATCTGGATTTGTTGTTTCACCGCATCCAGTTCTTTTTGTGCGGCAATTTCGGCTTGTTTACGGGCCTCGTGAACAATCTTGTCACGTTCTTCCATTGCTTCCCTCAAGATGCGTCCTTGTTCTTTGTTGGCGGCAGCCACCAATGCGTCGCCTTCCTCTTTCAGTTAGAGAGCTGGGCATTTGCCTCGCGCGCCACTTCCAAAGACTGGTCGATGTAGGTCTTGCGACCCTCCACCATCTTGGTGATAACGGGGAAACCGTACTTGGCAAGCACCACGAACACCATCCACCGAATGAAAGGAGCATCCAGAACAGCAGACCACTATCGGGTAATAACAATGACATAATTTTTAATTTATTAGAAATGAATTTATTTACAGTTTGCTGCGCGGTGATGTTGCACGGACAAATTTAGAGGCAAGAACACCAACAGAAACCAATAAACACACAACTACTGCCAACAAAGCAACGCCTTCAATCAATGCAGCGGCAATAATCATGTTCATACGGATATCTCCGGATGCTTCCGGCTGGCGGGCAATGGCCTCCATAGCAGAACCGCCGATTTTACCAATACCTACACCAGCACCAATAACAGCCAAGTCCAGCGCCAAGTGGCTGCACCCAGTTTACTAATCCCGGCTGCAGCCGCAGCAGCTTGCAATAATACAGATAGTAACATAACTCTCAGTTTTTAAATGGTTATTATTAATTGTTGTTTTCTTTCACTTTAACTTCTTTATGTTCTTCCTGCGCCAAACCGATAAATACGGCAGACAGCATGGTGAACACATATGCCTGGATAAAGGCAACCAGCAACTCCAGTGCATTCATAAAGATATTGAACAACACCGATGCTACGGTCAGCGTACCATTTAATGCAGGACCCATGCTGGCAGAAATAAAGATGAGGCACGTCAATACCAGCATTGCCATGTGCCCTGCCAGCATATTGGCAAAAAGACGTATCATCAAAGCAAATGGCTTGGTGAAAATACCGAAGAATTCGATAAACGGCATCATGGGGACCGGTACCTTCAGCCACCAAGGCACATCCGGCCAAAAGATATCTTTCCAATAGGTTTTCGTTCCAAACAGGTTGACGGCAACAAATGTAAAAAGTGCCAGCACCATCGTAATAGCGATATTACCCGTCACATTAGCTCCACCCGGGAAAAATGGGAATCAGCCCCATGATATTATTTATAAAAATGAAGAAGAACGCTGTCAGCAGGTAAGGCGCAAACTTTCGATAGTTCGGTCCTACACAACTCTTGATAATATCGTCGTTCACCATCATGATAAACATCTCCATAAAGCCAATAAATCCACCCGGTGCGCTGCACTACCGCGAGGACGTTTTCGATACCACTGAGCTACAGCCAATACAATAACCAGCAACAGCACACTGTTGAACAGCAAAGCAAATGTCACCTTTCGTGATAGAAATGTCCCAAGGACGTATTTCATTTCCAGCTGCGTCATATTCCACTACTTTACCTTCGTATTTACTTCCTTCGGGAGCGATGGAAATCCCTTCATAACTACCCCCCTTCTCTTCAAACGCGAAGATAGAAAAAAGTATGCCAACCTGTAGTACTACTATAAACAATAATAGGTAATGGTATAGTAATGTGTGTTTTACCCCACGTCGTAATATGCCATTCGTATGAGTCGCCGATATGCCCGAACACGATCTCCTTCACATCAACCGTATTCTCTTTTTCTTCTTTAGAAGTGACATCATCATCCTGCATCTTCGGAGCCGCTTCTTCCTGTTCCTGTGCAAAAACGGGCAGGGAAGCCGGCTGCCAACAGAGGCAGAGCAGCACCAACGGGGGTTAATATGTTATGCAACTGTTTCATTTTTCTTTTTATTTTTTCTTTTTCCGTTTCTGATTCAACTCAAAAGAGAAGAAGAACCAGGTTTCGAATACCAGATACATGCAAATAGAACGAGATAAACGTCAGCAAGAAAGCTTTTAGCTTCTTCACGCACGGCAAGGCAATAAATCAAGACTAAATTATCGAAAGAATCATCTTTACCATTTTTATTGCCAAATACAGCAGTAACATCTTTTGCGGAGCATGCTGCCGACACGCATCGAACATATAGATACTGAACAAACCAAACAATAGAAATCTGTCGGAATAAACGGATATCCTCCGAAATAATGTCCCGGCTAGGGCAACGTGTAAAATCACTGCACCGACTCCTGCACTTAGAATTGCAAATAAAGGTGTTCAAGCCGATAAAATTCCGTTTAGTTTTACTAATATTCACCATGTTACTGTGTTTTTCTACTTATTTTCTAAATCTCGTTTTTTCCAATTTTTTCAACTATATTTCAGGAGGTCCGCCTACGAAACGCAGGCAGAAACCGTCCCGTCACTCAACTTCCACAAAACCACCCTGAATATCAAGTGTGTGCTCTTCTCCGTCCAACGTTGTAACTTAATGTTCCCGCTTTCAACGACGAAACAATGGGCGCATGCCCGGGAAGAATAGAAAACGAACCGATCATACCCGGCAATGTGACAATCTTCACATTTCCGTCGAATATGCTCTTTTCAGGCGATACTATACTCAAATGCAGTTCTTTCATCACGCTATCTTTTTATTTATTTCCTCGCTTGTTCCAATAACTTCTTGCCTTTCTCTATTGCTTCTTCAATCGTTCCAACATTCAGGAAAGCAGGTTCGGGGAGGTAGTCTACCTCACCGTCGAGAATCATTCTGAACCCTTTGATTGTATCCTCGATGCCTACCATCACGCCCGGAACGCCTGTAAACTGTTCGGCAACGGCAAACGGCTGCGAAAGGAAACGCTGCACACGGCGCGCACGGTTCACGACCAGTTTATCCTCCTCCGAAAGCTCCTCCATACCAAGGATAGAAATAATATCCTGTAATTCCTTGTTACGTTGTAGAATCTGTTTCACCACGCTGCGCCGTATCATAGTGTTCCTGTCCCACGATGTGCGGATCAAGGATACGTGAAGTAGAAGCCAGTGGATCGACAGCCGGATAGATACCCAATTCCGTAATCTTACGGTCGAGCACGGTAGTTGCGTCCAGTGGCTGAAGTTGTTGCCGGAGCAGGGTCAGTCAAGTCATCCGCAGGCACATATACTGCCTGTACGGAAGTGATAGATCCTTTCCGAGTAGAAGTGATACGTTCTTGCATCGCACCCATTTCCGTGGCAAGTGTAGGCTGGTAACCCACGGCAGACGGCATACGCCCCAGCAGAGCGGACACTTCCGAACCTGCCTGCGTGAAACGGAAGATGTTATCGATAAAAAACAGGATATCGCGTTTCTCACCTTCCTTGCCGGCATCACGGAAAGATTCCGCTACCGTCAGTCCGGACAATGCCACAGAGGCACGTGCGCCCGGAGGCTCGTTCATCTGTCCGAAAATCAGGATACCTGCGACTTTTCCAGTTCATTATAGTCTACTTTCGAAAGGTCCCAGTCGCCCTTCTCCATACTTTCCTTGAAAGCCTCGCCGTAGCGGATAACGCCCGACTCGATCATTTCACGCAGCAAGTCGTTACCTTCACGGGTACGCTCGCCGACTCCGGCAAATACGGAAAATCCGTTATGTTTCTTGGCAATATTATTGATCAGTTCCTGAATAAGTACGGTCTTTCCTACACCGGCACCGCCGAAGAGTCCGATTTTACCACCTTTGGCATACGGCTCCAGCAGGTCGATTACTTTGATACCCGTGAAGAGTACCTCCTGCACAGTTGTCAAATCTTCAAACTTTGGGGGATCACGGTGGATGGAATATGCGCCTGTACGGTCGAGACTTTCATACCGTCGATAGAGTCGCCCACTACGTTCATCAGTCGTCCTTTAATCTGTTCGCCTATCGGCATTGTGATCGGGCCTCCGGTGGGATACACCTTCATGCCTCGCTGAAGTCCGTCAGTGCTGTCCATAGCCACGGTACGAACCGTATTCTCGCCGATATGTTGCTGAACTTCTACAACCAGTATTTTGCCGTTTGGCCTCTTTATCTCCAGTGCGTCGTGGATGCTTGGCAGCACCAATTCTGCATCCGTACCCTCAAAGTACACATCGACCACAGGGCCGATCACCTGTGAGATATGTCCGATAATCTGTGACATAAGCAATCTTT
>VOFJ01002891.1_pt1 | contig 44159 bp, 67 predicted proteins | sample 5384081 | NCBI WGS metagenome assembly VOFJ01 (sample SAMN12384729, study PRJNA508395) | human gut metagenome | isolation source: healthy gut I | host: Homo sapiens
TGATCCCCTTCCAATACGAATATCGTATTATCAAACCAGGGTTGTTTACGCGCCTCTTCAAAGAACTGACGCAAAGCCCAATCCGCATACTCAACGATCTGCATCTCCGGTTCACTTTGTTTTCGGATGGAAGAAAGGAGGTATCACATACGGTGATTATTACTGATGGACAGTAAAGTAGCAAAAAACATTTGTCCGGTGGCAGCCCGCTGATTCAATACCGAATTGCATAGTCATACAAGAAATCATCCTGCACTCCAAAGCTATTCACAACCTTATCAGCCGGATAGTCTTCTTGTGAAAAACACTTCATCATAGCCGTTCGTCCGGAAGAAAAGCGTTCATATTATCATACTGCCCTTCATGCGTCATAAAAAGAAAAGGTTGTAATAGCCGTTTTCTTTCAGTACGGTAGGCAGTCCCGAATAGCGGGGAATGACAGAGCCTTTCATCAGGTTCCGTTTCATCATAGCCGGAAAAGAATACAAGGTGGCATACAAACCATGGTTCGTATGGATTCCTGCCGAATAGAAATTGCGGAAACTGATAGAACGGGTATACAGGCTATCCAGGAAAGGAGTCAAAAGTCTCCGATTGCCCGAAATGCTTCATAAACTTGGCGGACATAGACTCCATCATAATCAAGACGACATTAGGACGGCGTTGTTGCACGCCTATCCGCTTTTGCAGCACGCCTGTAAACAGCCAACGGGGAAACATTCGCATCTCCCGGACGGTTGAGCAGAGCTGCTTGCGCCTTGGTGATGGCTTCCTGTTCATCCATCAGATGCAGATATCTGTTTTCAGGCCGTCATATCATCCATCACACTCGTCAGCAGGTTAAAAGTAGGACTTACTCCCAGTTGATTGAGAAAAGCATCCTGACAGAAATATGCCGCACTTACTTTGATCGGGTTATAGCCTGTACGCCCCCGGATTCCAAAGATGCAGAGTCCGATTAAAGCAAGCACCGATCAGAACCGCCCCTCCTCGCTTCCAATAAGGAAACGGAGCGGAAATGGTAAGGCTACGATGATGGAAATAACGTGCCAGATAGATAAGCCAAACTACGAATCCGGCCAGAAAGAGAAGGAATAATCCGATGGACAGATAATAGGCACTTTCCCCAATATCATTCCGGCGGTAGTTCCCGCATAACCGAACCATTCGAATATGGAAGAGTTGATATGTTTAAAGAAATAGGCAAAATAAGGAATGTCCGACGCACTGATTAAATAAACCAATCCATAAAAGACACTGAAAAAGATCGTAAAGAAACGAAACAACGCTTTCCCATAATAGTTGCAAACTCCACACACTACCGCAACCACCAGAGGCAACAGAAGGATGTAACAGCCTATCACATTGTCAAACCAGACACCATGCACAAAAGCAAGCATCGGAAGTGTCTTATCCGACAAGGCTTCAGAGGTCAACTGATGATAAGATGAGATAAAAAGCACCAGGCGAAACAGTCCTGCGATCAGTAAAGCCGAAAAGCATGTATGGTAAGAATATATACAACAAGATTTAGAAAAACGTTTCATAATAGCCTTTTCTTTTTATGAATTAAATGAAAGGGATTGAATAGTGTTATTTCCTTTTTATAGATATAAACGAAATGAAGAATCAGGAAATTGATAGGCACCACGATAATCATTACCAGTATCGGTGCAAGCAGTTCACCCGCCCCTATCCAGAGGAAGAGATTCAGTAAGCCGATCTCAAGCAGGTAATTAATCAGATGACTAAAACCAAAGCCGATCGCATTATGCGAGGATGGTTTGGAACGAAAGGTGAAGAAAGTAGTCAGGAAGTAGTTGCAGACAAATCCTACAGCATAGCCGTAAAAAGGAGATATTGGCATTCGCAACCAACAAGACCAGGCAATATACGCCGTAGTGAATGGCTGAAGATATAGTGCCGACAACTCCAAAACGAACAAACTGCCAGAACTTATCCCGCCAATCCGGGTGCTTCTCAAGTATAGCCTTACTTATTCTGATCATCGTACAACACTTCTTCCACATTATAGAGCGGACGACGTTTTACCTCTTTATAAATCTTGCCAATATACAGTCCGACAGCTCCTATGGATAATAAAACAACCCCGCCAACAAACCAGATAGACAACATCAAAGAGGCCCAGCCATGTTCCGCAGTACCCGAAATCAATGCGTAAAGAACATAGATTCCAATCAAAATACTGATAAAAACAAAGATACCTCCCAGATAAACGATTCCGTAAATGGGCTTTACCGAGAAAGAGGTTATTCCGTCCAAAGCCAGACTGAACATCTTTCTCACTGTATATTTGAAGTTCCGGCTGTCCGTTCCCGGATCACATCATCTACCGTAGTAGAAGGGAAACCCAGCAACGGATAATACCACGCAGATAGACATTACGTTCCTGATAATGAGACAACTGTTCCAGCACTCTCCGGCTTAGAAAACGAAAATCCGCATGATTGTAGATAGTCTCCACTCCCATCCTGTGCTGTAATTTATAAAAGGCTGTTGCAGAAAGACGTTTCAACACGGGGTCTGCCTGACGAGATACTTTCACTCCATATACAACATCATATCCTTGCGTATAAGCATCAATCATTTCCTCTATCGCATTCAAGTCATCCTGCAAATCCGCATCAATGGTAACAACGGCGTCACTCCAGTCTTTGGCAGTCATCATACCCATATGCGATTGCATACTGATGTCCCCACGTTCCGTGCCAGATTCATTCCTTTTATATAAGGATTCGTTCCGTGCAGTTTCTTAATGATGCTCCATGTACGATCTTTGCTGCCATCATTCACAAAGAGCACAAAGCTGTCGGCACTGATCTTTTCTTTCGCCACCAACTCATCAAACAAGGCTGTCAAACGGGCGCCGAATCTTCCAACACTTCCTCCTCATTATAGCAGGGGGGATACAATAGCCAATTTTATCATTTTTCGTCCGGTTTATTTAGTTCAGCCAGTTTTATCTGTGCAAATTCCGAGTAAGTCATAAAAAAGCATATCCTTTTTCTTTCAGTTTGCGGATAAGCATATCCAGACGTTCCTCCATTCCTTTACCGGAATGATTGCGGATAATAAAAGGCATCTTAAATTCAGGATGTTCACCCAACGGGTAGAATTCCCACGGGTGGAAATAAGTCACAAAATATCCGTCATGCTTCAATACCCGGTTTACCAGGCTTTGATAAAGCCACATCGGCAGATTATGGCAAGACAACCAAAATAGTGGAAAACGTATCCATGGAGTCACCGACGCAGGGATTTGAAGAACTTTACCCGTCATAAAGCAAGTACGCGGCTCGGAAAGATGCATATATCTGCCGGGAATAAACGCCGGATTCAATGAGGAGTTATATACATACCCCATCCGTTCAAGTTCCGTATCTGATACGGGGAACATACGCGGCTGGCGATAACCTTGTATCGTCCTGCCGGTAAGGCGTTCCAGAATTTCTTTTGAACGACTGACATCCGAAGCCTGTTGGCTGCCAATGGTCACATCCATGCGCAGCAACTTCATGCCCTTCGTCCATAATGCGCCGCATCACTTCCGGCGCATTTTCTGCAAAATTGCTTGTACAAAAGAAAGTAGCTTTCACCCCGTTTTTTCAGGCAGTCCAGTATCTTGTTCGTACCATAGACTGACACTTTCATTGCTTCATCCAGCGGAAAGTCTACACCATGCTCGCGAGGTACATCAAATTCTTCTGTATCAAAACTTAATAATATCATTGCAATATCAAGAATTACAACTGCTGCATATCATGCAGACGTTTATAGTAACCGTTTAACTCAATGAGTTCTTCATGCTTACCACGTTCCACAATCTCACCCTCATACAGTACACAGATTTCATCTGCATTCTTAATCGTAGAAAGACGGTGGGCAATAGCAATCGTCGTACGTGTTTTCATCAAACGTTCCAACGCTTCCTGTACAAGACGTTCTGATTCGGTATCCAAAGCAGAAGTAGCCTCATCAAGGAATCAGAATCGGAGGATTTTTCAAAATTGCACGCGCAATACTGATACGCTGACGCTGACCACCGGACAATTTTCCGCCACGGTCACCGATATTCATATTATATCCTTCCGGTTTCTCCATAATGAAATCATGCGCATTGGCAATCTTCGCCGCCTCTACTACTTGTTCCATTGTCGCATTCTCCACACCAAAAGCAATGTTATTGAAGAATGTATCATTAAACAGAATAGCCTCCTGGTTTACATTACCAATCAAACTGCGCAAATCTGCAATACGTACATCACGAATACTTGTTCCGTCAATGGTAATATCACCTTCCTGCACATCGTGGTAACGCGGCAACAAATCGACTAATGTAGATTTTACCGGATCCCGATTGACCAACCAGTGCGATTGTTTTTTTCCTTTGGGAACTGTCAGGTTTACATGCTTCAACACCTCTCTTTTACCATCATAGCTGAAAGAGATATCTTTAAATTCGATTCTATCATTCAAACCTTTCAACGGTTTCGGATTCGGAATTTCCTTAATCTTATTCTCTGCCTTCAGGATTTTGTCCACACGTTCCATGGAAGCCAACCCTTTCGGAATGTTGTATCCCGCTTTAGCAAAAGTCTTTCAATGGATTGATTACACTATACAAGATAACCATATAGAAGATGAATGTAGGAGCATCGATGGTTGCATTCTTTCCTAAAATCAATGTACCTCCAAACCACAATACAGCTACAATCAGAATCGTTCCTAAGAACTCACTCATCGGATGAGCCATAGCCTGACGTATAGCAACCTTGTTTGTCGCATCCCGGAGCTCGTTGCTACATTTGGTGAAGCGGTTAATCATTTTTATCTTCCGCAATAAAAAGCCTTTGATGATGCGCAAGCCTCCCAGTGTTTCTTCTAATTGTGACATCGTATCACTCCACTTAGCCTGTGCTTCCAGTGATTGACGTTTCAGTTTTCTTCCGACGACTCCCATCAACCAACCCATTCCCGGTAATACAATGATAGTAAAAAGAGTCAACTGCCAACTAACCGTAACCAATGTCACAAAATATATAATAATCAGAATCGGGCTTTTCATCAACATATCCAATGAACTGGTAATGGAATTTTCCACTTCCCCCACATCACCACTCATACGAGCTATAATATCTCCCTTTCTTTCTTCTGAGAAGAAAAAGACATTGGCAAATGCATTACTTTTGAATACACCATAATACGAATATCACGTACCACTCCTGTACGTAATGGAATCATCACGGCTGAAGAAGCAAAAAGTAACAACCGGTTTTAAACAATGTCATCACCATCAGGAATAGTCCCAAGAAAATAAGAGCTACAGTGGGACCATTATCCACAATCATCTGAGAGATGTAATAATAGAAGTTATTCTTGGCAACATCTGCTAAATCGCCACTACCCCATTCCATAAAATGGTACACCTTATCTGCTCCTTCTGTTTTAAACAGAATACTCAAGATAGGAATCAAAAAAAGTAAATGAGAACACATTGAATACAGCAGACAAAATATTCAGCAAAATAGCCCAGCCGATATACTTCTTATAAGGCGACACAAAACGTCGCATTAGTTGTAGAAATTCCTTCATTATTTACCATTAAAAAGTTAAGACCGCAAAGATACAATAAAACAGATTAACAGGCAGCAGTTTCTATTAATTATTAACGCGATTTATCGAAAAGCCCTCTTCAATAAATGAAATATGACTTAATAATTCTCTTTCAGCCAAATACCCAAGAAACGATCATATATTTGACAAATACCCATTTCCTGAGTCACAAAATCCTTTTCCAGCAACCCTTTTAGTGCTGCCTGAACTGAACTAGCAGAAGCCAGTTTGTATTTTTTAATAAAAGTGCCGGAAGTGAGAGCTTTTAGCCCTTCCCTTCTTTAGTGATAGCAATTAGCAGTTCCTTTTGTTTCTCCGGCAAACGAAAAAAAGAATTTCCGAATAAGTATATCTGAATGAATCAATAATCTGCCGAATAGCCCCTGACACCATTCCCACTTTACAAACTCCGTACTCCGGGGTCATATCATAAAGTGTATTCAATACTTTTTGTATATACCATGTGATTCCTTCAAACTGTTGATAAACTGTGGTAACAGCACTTTCCTCTATTTCTTTGCCTGCACGTTTGAAATGCATACTTGCAAAACGAATATATTCTTCTAAAGGAATACTTTCCAAATGCATCATTGACACACTTTGATAAAAAGGTCTGGAAGGCGTCAAAAACATATTCCCCATCACATGTCGCTGGCTCCCGGCAAAAATGAAACGCGCATTATTACAATGCTGCACATAAGTCCGGAGAGTAGCCTCTACATTTTTCTCCACATATCCAGTAATCTGCTGAAATTCATCAATAGCAATCAAACAAGGCTTATCCGCTTGCTCTAAATACCGGAAGATTTCATCAAGCGTAGTAGCCGGAGCTTGTATATCTCCTAATCCCAGATTCAAAGAAGGCATACCATTCACATCAAAAGAGATACTAGCCTGCAAAGATTTTACACATTCCCAAAAGCCATGCAAAGCTTTCTTCCCCCATAGGTTTCAGTACTTCCAAAATCTCCTTACTAAGTGCAAAAAGACCAAATCACGCAATGAACGGCTATCATATATATCAATAAAAAGGTATAGTAACCCTGTTTAATTTCAGGAAACTGAAAGCAATGACGGATCAGCCCTGTTTTTCCCATTCGCGGGTAGAGACAAGAGCCAAATTATTCCCATTCATCACCTCGCGCACCAACTGTTCGCTCTCAAAACGGCGATCGCAAAAATAATCAGCAGAGACATATCCGCTTGTTATAAAAGGATTTCTTATCATAGTCTTCATACATCTCACGTTATTACGCAAAGATAATTATTATAAAATAATAAAAGCCATCTACTATACATTATTTCATCATCATCCTTACTCTACAGGCATCACATGATAATAAACCCCACGTGTTTTCCTAAAACGACTTTACTCTCAGCCTCTGCAATATACGTCCGAAATAATTAACTTGTCCGGCAGAGAATTTCATTTTACTTGCCTTTTTGTATCCGCTGCAATATATCCGCAGCAAGCTTAAACCATTCTCCCTCCTCTTCCTCTTCCGCTGCCCGGTAATATACCTGAAACAATTGTTCAATCGCCGGCGACTGTTCAAACTCCCGGTTAGCCTCCGTCATAATCGCCTCCTCTTTTTCATCAAACCAATAGCGCTCATTACTCCGCAATGCAGCCATTGCCTGTGCATATAACTGCTCATAATCAATAGGGCGGACCACATCTATCACTCCCGTCACCTCGACACCGATAAAACGGCGACTGCCGGAAGTATCCGTCAACAGATCCTTATGATTACTTGTGCCTATAAAGAAGCGTACCGGCGGAGTTCCTCCACTGCCGAAGCATTCGGACGTCGCGTATTGACAACAGGCTTTTGCAGAATATGCTTGAGAAAAGACTGCTGACTGATGCCAATCTGATCGAACTCATCCATATTAATCAATAAAAAGCGATTCAAATACAGTTCAGCATCCCGTTTCCGACTGAAATCGATACTGTCCGTATAATATGCCTGTAAACATGGTGGTAAGATCAAGCGGCAAAATGTAGACTTACGATAAGCTTTGCGGTGCCTATCAATATAGGCGAAGTGCTATTCGCATGATTCTTACCCATCCACGCCAATGTGCGACCATACTAAGAAACCAACGACGAAACAATTGAGTCCAATAAGGATGGTCACAAGGGAACCCGTTTGGCTAAATTGCCAATATAATACTTACCGTTCAACGAGGAAGGTCATAAAAAACTTTCTTCAATAGGTTGATAAACCGGTACATGATCCGAATTCAGGAAACGCACCACATCCTTGTCCCAAAGTTTAAGCCCCTCGTACTGCGCATTCATCGTAATGCTTGCCATCTGCCGTTTGTCCACCGGATGAAAATAGAAATTAAAAAAGGTATTCCGCTCCCGACATTCCACTTGTGACGTTAGTTGGTTGAAACGGAAATCATAACGCCGTTTCATAAACTCATCCATCTGCATGACAAATAATTGTTCCGGCAACAGGCTGCTCTTACTCGCAAATCCCTCTGAAGTCCGATATACATTCCGTACAGTCCCCCCGAACCAATGTATCATCTTTTTGGCAAACGATAATGCGCCCGACACCATCGCACCGTATCTTCTTTCAGGAATACCGGGCGCGAAAACAATACCCGGCCAGATTTATCAACAAAGACTGTTTATCACCTTCTTCCGGTTGATAACCATCCTCCTCATCCAGTGCACGTGCGAAGGCTGCTTCAAAAAAAAGAACAGAAAGCGCATCACATCTTTTTTCATACCCCGGTGCAAGCCGTTGCAATGGTGAAGTTTCCGTTTGCACCCGTTCACGATAAGTGGTTTCTGCCCGGCATAGCCACAGGTTTTTTCATATAAATAGGCATCGCTTCCGGGATTAAAATACAAATCCGGATCAAAAGTGCAGCGACAATATTGTTCCAATGAAGGTTCTTTCAGTTCGATATCAAAAGGAAGTTGGGGCTGATAGAATTTCACAGCCAACCGATAGGCGTGTGCATGAAAAAGGCTCTGCCTGTTCACGGGTTTCCGGTAAAGGTCATTGGGATAAGTAAAACGGACCCAGATCTTGACAGACTTCCCGGAAGAACCGGTGAAAGCTAAATAAGTTTGCGGCAGCTCCCTCACCCGCTCTTTCACTTCATCCGCTTCCATATTCCCGGATAAGTTATTCACCTGAATCATCACAATTCCGTTGTATTCACTCATGGTCGTTATTCCGTCTTTGCGGAAAAAGCCGCTGCAGGTATCACCTTCTGCACTTTCTGCACATAGTCATTTTTATCACCCGGAAGCATAAAAGGCAGGACTTCTCTCATTTTTGAAACAGACTGTGCTTTGGTTTCCACTTTCATTTGCTCTACGGCTGTTCCGATTCTTAACGTACGCATAGTGTTCACCTTGCCATCGTCTCTTACCAATGTTATTCTCATTGCTTAATTAATTTATTTGTCCTGCATGTGTTTGTAGGGCGATTATTACCACAGACAAATGTACGGTTAATATCCCGTATAAACAAATTTGACACCTCCCAAACGCACGTCCACTAGTAATGATTTGCAATTCTTATTCTCATATTCTCATAAGTTTCAGATAAAACACACAAAATCAGCATAGTACACCATGAGAAACGTTTTTAAATCCGGTATTTCTCATACTTTGTCTTTCATTTTTACTCAAAAATTGTCTATTTATCATAGTATTCCGGATCATTTCTCATAGTCAAATACCAACCATTCATTTCGCTCATTCCAACCTTATTTTACACAGCCCTCATCTATTATTTACATGTAAACAACCGTGTAATTATTTGTTTTTCAGTTAATAATGTCGTATCTTTGAAAGAGGATCTCAATCGTTTCACTACAGTGAACGGTTCTGTTCACTAGACAGGGCAGACGCATTAAAAATTATTTTCCTGTAAAAGTTGTGACAAATATTTTTTCATCCCATCCGGCTTTTAGTCTTTTTCAGATTCATGCTTCCTTTTGTTGTTTTTTCATTCTTTAGTATGGTAAGTGCCATCTTTTTGTTGCCACCGAAAAAGTTTCTGGCTGCATTTTTTCACCTTTTACTGTAGTCTTCTCGAAAGGTAACATCCAGTTGCCAATGAAGATTATTTTCAATAGACCAATGCTGCCTGATGGCAGATGCAATCTCCTCCGGTTTGGTATTATCAAGTGAAGTTACATAGTATCTGACCTCTTGAGTATATTCTCCTGTTGCTACTATTGTCCTCTCCGACTTTATCCCTACAATAGACTTCAACCCCACAAGTTTCTTTCTTAAACATTTTCTCCATAATAGATCCATAACTGACTACAGTACATGTTCTTGTCTCAATCCTTCCATGTCCGGTGTTTTCCGACACATGCCTGGTGACTCTATTGATTATTTCATCTCTATCCTGATAATCGTCAATGATTTGTTTAGCTAGTTGATAATTTTTTTTTTCTTATTCTGCTTTATAGCTATAATATAATTTGCATCATGCTCAATAATGGTCTGGGTTATATCTTTCTGGCATCCCATCGCGTCAATTGTAACAATACAACCACTTAGTTCCAAAGAGTTAATTAACAATGGAATAGCTGTAATCTCATTGCTTTTATCATCTACTTTTACCTGACCTAAAGAAATTCCATTAGCGGCAGACCAGGCGGAAACCATCCATAATTTGAATCCTTCTTTTCCCGTAGTATGCTCTCCATCACATTGGCTTGGACCACGCATGAGCTTGCCATCTATAGCTACAACGCCTTTCACCTCCTGACAGACTTGTTTTACCCAGTTACGAAAGATCAACTCAAAATACTCGGGCTTTATTATACTGAAGAATCTATTAAAAAGTATCATGACTGGGGATGAACTCCAGGTCAAGGTATGCGACTTTTTGAAAAAGCAATTTTCGCATTGCCAAATTCCTCAATCTCATTCCAGGATTGGGCGCCACAGATTACAGCAGCAATGGATATATAGATAATGGTTTCCATTTTATGTACTTTTTTGCGGTTCATCCTAGGATCTTCTATTTGTTTACAAAGGTCAATTATGCCAATTTTCATGTTAGTTTATGTTTTAATATATCTTATAAAGATAAGAAAAAACAATCGGCATAAACAAATGGTAGTATATTAATAATCAGTAGTATAGCAAAGAAATAACAAAGGAGAATATAGTAAAAAATATAATGCGTCTGCCCTGGTTCACTAGAGTAGAAAGATCTGTCTACTAGAGTGAAAAAGAACCGTTCACTCTAGTGAACGAACTAGCTGGTAGTTAAATAATAAAAAAGAATAAAGGCAAGATACACTAAGCGCATCAATTACATAAATATATAAACAACCATTAAATTAGAACAAAGATGGCAATACAATTCGAGATTTTTTTATAAGAATCCCCAACCGGAGAAAAGGAGAAGAACCTAGTTATCATCCACGGGTAGTCAACTTTCAACATGTGCTCAAAAATTGGCAAGAGAAATATGGCAACCACTTTCGGAAAAGCGGAAGTAAGCCATAATGGAATTGAGCAGATGCATGGGCAACCATATGCGAAGGAGAACGAGTACATCTGGATGGGATCGGCTATTTCAGATTACATTCAAGCGACCGAACCCGTGCACTCGCTTACCCGTGCAGATTGAAAACTAAAATCCATTAACTTCCAGGCTGACAGGAATTTAAAGAGTTTGTGTATACGACGTTCGAAATACAAGCCACATTCGGCTTCTCTTTCAGAAGAAGAGATCGACAAGAAACTCACTGCCTATTTTGCAACCCATCCTGTATTGAGTAATATGCAGTCACTCTGTTGTTTTACCCAAAGCAGACTAGATTCGTCGTCTAAAGGCACAAGGAAAACTTACAGAGGCAAACCCACACAGCCTATTTATGTACCAACTCCGGGCATTATGAGAAATGATTTCAACGGGTATGAGAAATAAGCCAAATTAAGGTCTATTTGTGAATAAAGCTATGACACTAAATTTAAAATCATTTTATGTACCATTAACAATCTGACACTTAGGTCATACATGAGAACATGAAAATGAATATTTTATATCCGGTTCTTCGTCAAATTTGGTGGTAATCTCTTTTTTATTTCGACGGTTTCCCTCTTCTTCTTTCTTAATCCTATAAAAAGTTGTAGATATGTTTGCTTTTTAGTAACTTTAAAGACACCACATCATTAAGAGTTACAATGCAACAAGTCATATCTACAACGTACAAATATACATCAAAAAAGAAAATGCTCCTACAAATAGGGGATTATTCCATGATTTCAGATTCAGTCTTGGCTACGATAATCTGCAACAAGATGGTATCTCTGAAGTCTGTTGGCTCATTGACGGTCTTTCTACATACGGCTGGCAAAGGGGCTTCCTGTCCTTATTGCGGACATTTCAGTCACCGATTGCACAGTTACTACTCCCGTCATATTGAGGATCTTGAAGTTTACGGTCATACTTTGGAGTTAGTCATCAAGGTTGGCAAATATTATTGTGACAATGTTTCTTGTCCACAAAAAAAAAAATATTCTGCGAACCGTTGTCTTTTCTGGCTCGTCGGTATGGTAGACGGAGCTATCTTGTTGAGGAACGCATCAGATCGATAAGTTTGGAACTTACTTCCCGAAAGCCTCTTCTCTTTTGCAACTGTTCCATATAACAGCCAGTAGTTCTTCCTGCTTACGCATCCTACAACAGTGCGGACAACACAATCCTATGCATAATAAAAGTATTTATGTAGGTATTGATGATTTTGCCTATAAAAAAGGTAAGGATTATATGAGTGTGGTCGTAGACCAGATGACACACATACCTATTGCTTTGTTAGAGGATAGAAACGGAGAAAGCACTTGATAACTGGCTCATCCGGAATCCTCAAATACAATATATAACGAGAGACCGTGGAAGATGTTTCACAGAGGCTATAAACAGAATAATTCCTGGTGTTACACAAATCTGCGACCGATTCCATCTAATCAAGAATATGACGGACACGATGATACCGGAAATAGAGAAAATAATCCGTCAGACCAAGAAAAAGTTCTCAAATACGAATATCCTGACAGAGACACGGCTTCTTCGTTAATTCTTCAGGACATATTTAACATGGGAGATGTCCGACACAGAGAAAAAATTGAAGATATACAGGGAAAGTTTTTGAACTTAAAAATGCAGGGGATGACCATTGAGCAGACAGCCACACATTTGGGTAAGAAAAGTCGCTACATTTATAAGATTATTCACAACAGAAGAATAGGGGCATACTTGAATGAGCAACAGAAGACAGCTCTTAAATATGTATCCGAACTGGCTACAATCATTAGTGCGGGCTGTATTACTCGAAAAAATATTGGCACAAAAAATGGGGAGTAAAATCAGTGGCGCACTTATTGGAAGGATAACATCCAGCTTGCGAAAAAAGGTATCAACAAAAAAGAGGAAGGAAGTCAAGGAGCATAATGAGAGCATTGAAAACAGAAGTAAAATACAGAGAGTTTCACAGAATCAGATACGCAAATACATTCTAAAGGGAGAATCGGATAATCCTAAACTAGCGGAACTGTATAAGTCCTCACCGCAGATTAAAGAACTTTTAAGCGTGTGTCAGAATTTCAGAGGTATGATTAATGGGAACACTTATGATAAGGATATTAGAAAGTGGATTGAAAAAGCGAAGGCAACACGGAATATGGCACTGACGAACTTTGCATATGGTATTGAAAAAGACTGGGAGGCAGTACAGGCAGTTATTATTGATATCCCCTTCAGTAACGGATTACTGGAGGGGGACAGTGAATAAAATTAAAGCGGTAAAAAAAGACAGATGTACAATAGGGCAGGAATTAAAACTACTGAGAGCGAAGATTATTTATTCACAATAGAAGAAGTACCACCAAATTTGACGAAGAACCTTATATCCATTTCAGAGGCGCATCAATTCTCCACCAACCACTTTTCTATATTTCTTGTTTCAACACTAAAGTTAACGCCAATCTTGAAAAGTTTCCGCGAATCCGTTGCAAACGGACGAGCATAATGTTTATCCTCTATCTGCCGCAAAGCTTCTTCCGCCGTACCATTCAATTTAAATTCCATGATGTAGATAAATTTATCGGTCTGCAATACCATATCCACACCTACCTCACTGTATGATATTCCACTTTTACATAAAAGCCTACCAGTTTACACACGATATATAGTACATTCTGATAATGTAATTCCAATTCGCGTGCTAGTTCATAAGGAATATCCGAAAAGAAACTTTGCAGACGGCGGAAAAAAGATTCGTAATCACCAGCACGTACCTCACGAACAAATTTTTGGATTTCAAAGGGAGATTCCACTTTTATTGACGTTCGCATAATAAGGAAGCAGAAAAACGGATAAATCCTTCCTCCACTTCACGATTAGGAAAACCTAAACGGTAAATACCAAATTCTTCATCATATCCCTTAATGGTGAGATATCCGCTTTGATAAATCACCGGAATAGGATTGGTAGATTCAGAATCCATACTGTTCAGTACCTGTTCATCGGTTTCTTCATGGTGCCATCCGATGAAGGTCGTAATGGTGTTTCTTCAGCAATTCCACCAAATAAGTGGGAGTACCTGTTTCAAACCAGTAGCTTTTAAACTCATTCCTATCAAAAGCTAAAAAGCAGACTGAAAGGATTGTACATTCCTTTGGAATTGTGCGTGAAATGATAGCCATCATACATTTCTTTCAACCTGGCACATATCTCTTCATACGTCACTCCCTGCACATTGGCAAATTCATGAAGTTCGGCATCCAGATTATCGTATAGCTCCTGTTCGCTCACACCACAAATATCTATATACTTATTCCCACATTGAAATGTCATTCAGGTTATTCAAATCACTGAACACACTGACTTTACCGAACTTGGTAACTCCGTCAACAAAGCAAACTTGATACACCCATCCTGACTTTTTCAATGCGCCGTAGAAGGCTTTCAATGTATTGCGGAAACTCTTTTGCAAAACATCATCACCAATAGCCTGTAACATCGGCTTATCATACTCATCCACTAGGATCACCACACTTTGCCCCTCTTGCTGACAGGCACGCCTAATAATCCCCTCAAAACGCATCGCTAAAGATTTATCCGAGGGCTCTTCGCCATATATCTTCTCCCATTCCACCAACGCCCCATTCAGTTTATTCTCCAAACTTTCCGGAGTATCGTATTTTTCCGTATTAAGATCAAGATGTAATATAGGATATTTTACCCAATCTTTTTCCAAAGCTTCTCCATAGCCAGCCCTTCAAAGAGTTCCTGCTTTTCCTTGAAAGTAAGCTTCAAGCGTAGAAATAAGCAGACTTTTTGCCAAAACGGCGCGGCCGACTTAAGATATAGTAACTCCCGGTTTTCACCAATTGATAAATCAATGCCGTTTTATCAATATAAAAATAGCCACCTCTACGGAGTTTCTCAAAATTCTGTATACCAATAGGGTAAATCTTGCCACCCATATTTCAATCTGTTTAAGTTCACATCGTACAAATATACATATTATCTCAATATAAAAAAACCAAATGTCCAAAGAGGAATCACATTCCGCATCCCGTACTCAATATCATCTTTCATGATATACGCATTCTCCACATCATGCACCTGCTTCTGCGATTTATTCTTTCCACCTACTTCAAAGGTATAACCACCTATCGTAAAATCAGAAACATTCGATGTAGTTACCGGACGTACAACTCACAAAGTAGAGAAAGAAATTAAAAATGAACGATAAGAAGAAATGCCTAAGGCGATGCTTCCGCATCGCTGCACACGAAATATAAGGATTTTTATTACAATAACAAGCGATAAACAATATTTCTTAAATGAAAAGCCGTGCTCCACTCAACATAAAGTGACACATTTTACCTAATAGATTAGTGACTGAAGCATTTTTTTTTTATCACAGCAGTATCGCAATAAATATAGCTTCTCTGAGAATTTATAATAATGACTAGGCTTTCGATTATTCTCATTAATAATATAATTCATAGTTTGAAGATTGTTCTTCTCTAAAACTCTTCTTTCTTTTTTGCTGACACTGGATAACTTACTATCGGCAGACAGTTTTTCCATTTTGTGAAAAATATTCGTGCATTAGTCAGCCATTCATTATCTAGCTTTGAATTACTAATGTGCTCTATTAGAATATCATATACACATAATGATTTCAGTCCCAGCATATAAACCTGCAATGAGATATCAAGATCATAAAAATGAAATCCTTTTTGTAATTTATTTCATCAAATCTTATTTTATCAAAAAAACAGATTTCCTCAAAAAAAAAAAACATCCATCCACTGCTACCACTTCTATGGCATTCGCATCTGCAATGGGTTTAAAGCAAGTATTATAAGTAATGGTTGGATCAGCTCTATTAGTGTCAATAGAATACTGGCAAATTGCATCCTTTCCTGCATCTGTACTTCCAGGTCCCCACCAAATACCCGGTATTTGACTAATAAAACGTGGTCCAGAAATTCCAATAAGCCCTACTTTCAAATCTCTGAAATGATTTATCAGAAGCTTTTTCCCCAATCACTAGTGTAATGTAAAATATCTTCATGCATAAAACATAGAAGTGGATATTGGCTCCTTTTTGACCCCTTCGTTATAAGCACTAAATATATCATATTGACTTTTACTGTTATCAATACATATAATCTCATGAACAACCCCAACCGTATTCTCAATATTATCCTTCAATTCCTTAGAGATGGATTGAAACCTACTGCATATTATAATAGAAATCATATTTATTCAAATCAATTTTATATATTAAGATACTTTTTATACGAATATCTCTAATTCATAAAAAAAAAATAGTTCACAAAACTAAGGATAAAATCCTGTAAGGACAAACTTAGATTTAAAAAATAAAAAACTCCAGACTTCCAAAGCTAACAGATAAATATAGAATGTAGATCATCCATCCTTAACTCTTCGAATTCAATTCTTCAGGAAAGAAAAAATCTAACATATCACAATTATTTATCAAAACGTCTTAGTAAAAGTTTTTTTGCTTATTTTTGTAAGATACAATACAATTCTAACAGTTTGGCAAGGACTATTGTATAACTTACAGTTATGATAGCTTTGAGAAACATATTAGTATAATTTATTTTATATATTCTATAAATTATGAAATGTTATATTTGTTTGACAGACTCTATTGTCAACAGAAAAGATTACTTTAACATGTTAAAGGTAACCTTAATTAGTGCTCGTAAAAACACATCTCTTCGATTAATTTGCCTATATGATGGTAAAATTGGCGATCCTGTTTACAACTTACTAAAAGATTTTAAAGTTGAGATCATCATCCATGAATTACCATATAAAAAGGAACTAATGGAAATATATTCTCACGAATGGATGGAAACAGAACTAGGAAAAGATATAGAATATAGTCGAATATTCGGCACATTCATGAGAATGGAGATTCCTATAATAGAAAAAAGAAGACGAATATGTATTATACACCGATATGGACATAATCTTTAATGATGATATATTACTGAAAGATCTACCTCATCCTGCTTATTTAGCTGCTGCCCGAATTTGAACGCGATACAAAAAAGAATGAGTTATTTCAATGCTGGAATATTAGTCATGAACATCCAAGGAATGAGAATCAAATATCAGCAATTTGTAGAGATGATGAAAAAAAGGCAAAGATCTACTTCAGGACTTTTTGATCAAGGGTACTTAAACGAGCTGTGTTTCAAGGACATGGAAATTTTACCTATTGAATATAACTGGAAACCGTACTGGGGAATTAATGGGAATGCTGTCTTATCCATTTTCATGGAATGAAACCATGCAGCAACCTCGAAGAAGCAGGATTTGACACCAGAGAATCATTCTTTCGGACTATATTTTTTTGACAATAACAGTCAAAGGCTATGCAGGGTATATATACTATTTTATTCTCTTTTTTAATTACCTAGGTCAAAAACAAGACCAATGGTTATGCTATCATTTACAATACATCCTTGACCTATATAAAAAACCTTTAATAGCCCTTGCACAAAAACAGACTATAAACCAAAATACAGAAAAAATACAAACGTCTATACTCAATATTCGTAAGTATCTCTATATACTATTAGCAATTCTACTACTTACTGCTTTATTTTTTAGTATAATCAATATAAAATAACACTCTCAAATGGACAAAACCGAAGGTCTAAAATTAAAACAATAAACATGAGAATTGGTATATTATATGTTTGCACTGGAAAAAACTTGCAAAAGATACAGAGTAAGAACTATAGAAAAAACAGGGGGTTCACCGTGGAATGCTTACTACCCATTTGCAAGACACTCATGACCAGAAATAAATAGAATTTACTTTTAAAAAGCTCCTGCTACCGGTAATTCACAGAAAATAAAAACACCTCAAACAAATAATATAAAATAAATCTTTATATATTTGCCAATAATATGAATCAAAGCAATAAATAAAAATGAGAATTGGTATATTATATATCTGTACTGGCAAATATGACATTTTTTGGAAAGACTTTTTATCTAAGCGCAGAACGTTATTTTATGCAAGACCAATCTTTCATTATCAGTATTATGTATTTACTGATAGTCCTAAACTATATGACGAAGAAAACAACAAACATATTCACCGGATCAAACAAAAAATTTAGGATTGGCCTGACAACACATTAAAAACGTTTCCATATATTCCTTCGTATCAAGGAACAGTTAGAGCGAGAAACCGACTATCTATTTTTCTTCAATGCCAAATCTCTTATTCACCAGTCCTATTGGCAAAGAAATTCTACCACCATCAGATAGTAACGGATTACTAGGAACTATGCACCCTGGATTCTACAATAAACCGAACTCCGAATTTACATACGAGCGAAGAGATGCTTCTACTGCCTATATCCCAGAGGAGAAGGTCGATATTATTACGCTGGAGGGCGTTCAGGTGGATGTACAAAGTACTACTTGAAACTCTGTACAACAATTTGTTCATGGGTTGACAAGGATGCCGCAAACCATATAATACCAATTTGGCACGATGAATCCCTTATCAATAAATATTTCTTAGATAATCCACCAGCTATTACATTGTCCCCTGCATATCTATACCCAGAAGGTTGGCTCCTTCCTTTTGAACCAATAATCCTCATTCGAGACAAAAAATAACCCCCAATATGGCGGGCATGAATTATTGCGAAGAAAAAAACTCTTTATGGGAAAGGATTAAGCTAATCTGCCAAAAATTTAAATCGGCTGATTAGTTATCCAATTTTCTCTATTATAAAAATACAGAATTATGGAAAACTCCTTTCCACTGATATTCAACTTTATCATCACAAAGAATCACTATTTTATCTGCACTATCTCTCAATAAAGCACCATACTTTCCCCAAAGTACCTTTACTTGTTATCTGATGTTTGCAATAAGCTATCAAAAACAAATCCATATACCCCCTTATCTGAACCATTTATATCCACCACCTTGTAATTCTCATTTGCAAATTCAAGATAGGGAATAAGTTCTGATGCCACCCATTCCGGCTCATCTGAGAAAAAGTAAAAAAGGCATAACAGTCTCTTTTTCCATATAATCAACAGCCCTTTTAAAATGGCTCAAAGAAGCAGGCTTCCCATACGCTCGAACTTCAACACTTAAATCACCCGTCGAACATGCACTGCTACAGGATTGATATTCTGTTTTATTTCTGACATTAACATTTTGCTACCCTCATCAAATATTTCAGATGAGATTCTATAAGTAGACATAAATGCGGGTACCCAAATATTTATCGGCAAATGATAATATCCACCTAAATAAAATAGGGGGGATTTTTTTCCAAAAAATGAAAAAATCATCTATCCATTCCGATGTATTATTCCCAACATAATAAAAAAAATGTCTCTTATAATAGGAGATTTCGAACTCTGTTGCAATTGTCAGCCCCAAATAAGGAAACACTTTCAACAAATCAAAATTGCGGGCAAATTTATAATCCATGTCACTTCCCCATTCCTTATAAAAGGATAGATCATACACAACCTTACATCCACGCTTTCTAAAAATTCTCCCAACAAATATTGGAGCATTTGAGAACAAATACCACCATCCATCAACACTACAACCTTAGGAGTAACTAAGCGAGCCTTCAACATTCTTTTTATAACAACTTCTTTGCCACCTTCTAATAATACTCATTTCTTTTTATATCTTATTTTACCAACTATACTGCAACAGATTCAAATCCTCCAACCAGCTAGATTATAAGCGATAAACAATATATGCTTCATTTCTCAACGCCTTAATTTATCTGAGCACATTACAGTTTATATGGCGCATATTATAATATCTAAGTTTCAAATCTCCCCCAGAAACCTGATACTCTATAAGCATTCACAATCTTACGTTCTCTTTTTTTGACAAGTTGTTTATTAAACAAGGATAGGATTCCATTTCATTAACAAGCCGTTTCATTTCCTTCCTAATATCAGCAAAACGTTTCCAATAAATTCTTCTAAAAGGCATTTTCAAGATGGAAATGAGCAAGTGCTTCCTTCATCTCTTCCCTCAACCCTTTTTTATCAATATAATTTTCAATCCATATTGTATAATTCACAAAGTCTCCATACTTTTTATCATCAAAAGTTGCTGGATGTGACATTGACGTATTGGTAAAATTATAGTCAATAATTATATAATCAACTGAAACGACTTTTGTAAGTATAACAATAATTGTGTGGAAAGAACGACATCTTCACCAAATGATATATCTGGCGGCTTTCTATTTCATTCTGATATAATGATCGAAGATGAAATTTTGACCATACACACCAATAAGCCTTTTTTAAAAAGAATATTTTTCAAAAACTCCACGCCTGACAACTCTACAAAATCAAAAAAAAAGTTGATTTATGAAACTCTCCATCATAGCAAAACATAAAAGGTACTACCATATCCGCTTGCGTTTCCTCTGCTTTTTAGCAACCAGCCTAGTTATTGCATCCTCATGCATAATATCATCACTATCTAAATATTGGATATATTTGCCAGTAGCAATATCTATACCCGATTTACGCGCCTGCACTAATCCTTCGTTTTGTTTATTAAATACAACAATCCGGGGATCTTCAGCCGCATACGTCTTTATTATATCTAAACTATCATCTGTACTTCCATCATTCACTACAACAATTTCAAGATTAGTATACGTTTGATTAATAACACTCTGCAACGTTTTAGTTATCGAATTGTGCGCATTATAAACAGGAATAATAACCGAAACTAAAGGGTATTCTTTTTTCCATTATATCATTTTTTAATTTCTTTTTTTCTTGGCAAAGTGAGTCCAATAATAAATTGGTAAAAATAAGTTATCTTACGTAATCGTTTATAATATTTAGAAGACAATTCTTTTTCTTGACAAAAAACGCCATCTACTCAACTTGTTCCTCATATCTTTAATTTCAACAGGATACGACTGATGATTAGGATCCGTCATAAACCCTTGAAAATGATTAAAGCAATTTTCCACAATCACATTGACGGCATCAAGCCAATCTCTACCTTCAAACAACCGCCGCTCCTTTGCAAACTCCAATCTTGAATATTCAGCCAAGAAATAATGATAACGTTTTATAGGATTGATTGTATGGCAAAATACTATCACCTCTCTGTATATAATGATAATAAGCAGCATCAATCCAAACTATTTTATCGCAAATACTTATCCAGCGATAAATAGTCGCATGATCCTCAAAAACATACCTACAGGAAAGCGATAAGAATCAAAAAAATCTTATCAAAAGTTTAGTACAAATTCGAAACTACTTACTCTCTCAAAAATAATATCTCGCTGAACATCTTGACTAGTACGTACATACACATTAGCTGTATTAGGATACATTTGTTCTATACTACCATCTTCATACTCAAAGCAAAAGTTGCAATATACCATATAAACTTTGTTCTGTACCATGACTGACAACATGTTTTCATACATTGTCGGTTCAATATAATCATCGCTATCTATAAACCCAATATATGGAGCAGTCGCTATTTCAATTCTGCATTACGAGCTATAGATAAACCTGCCTCATCAAGATGCAACACTTTTTTACTCTAGAATCAATATTAGCATATTCATCACAAATAGAAGGGGAATCATCGGTCGACAAATTATCCACTAATATGATTTCTATATCTTTCAACGTCTGATTACGTACAGACTCTATACAACGTCGCAAATACGGAGCCTGTATTATGAACAGGGATGATAACGCTTACCGAGTATTGAGATTCCATATTTGAATATTCATTTTCTACTTGCAAAAATAAGGAATAATATCCATAGGAAGTGTCTAAAAAGAGATTGTTTACAAATAGAGCAGAATTTCACGCTTGCAATTAATCATTATTAACAATACGTATATATAACTGAAAAGCCAAAAGAAAAAATTCTATGGGGTATTTTGCATTCAGCAACTTGCTAGTATAGTTTTCCATCACAAAAGTTTGCAAATACAATATTTAAACAAACTGAATGTGTATATTTGCAAAAACCTAATTGATAGCAATAAAAATGAAAAAAATTAGCAATTATTATACCAGCCTTTTTATAAACCACGTTTTTTGCAAGAAACACTTGATTCTATCGCTAAACAAAACAATCACAGAATTTACCGTATATATATTGGTGATGATGCAAGTCCCTACCCATTAGAGACCATAGTAGATCGTTACAAGAACAAGTTTGACATTATATATCATCGTTTTGAACAAAACATGGGCAAAAAAGACCTACCCGGTCATTGGGAACGATGTATATTATTGTCAGCAGAAGAACTTATATGGCTTTTTTCAGATGACGACTTAATGCCCTTTGACGGAGTAGCACGTATAATTCGAGCCTCACAAAAACATTCTGAAGGAAAATATATATTCCGTTTTCCTTTAGAAGTCGTTGACGAGTATGGTAAACTAAAGTATAAAAACCCTCCTTTAATAAAACCGATTTAACTTCTGGATATGAATTCCTATTAGATAAATTATCTGGGAAAATTAGTTCTGCCGCCTGTGAGTATGTATTTAGCCGAACAGTATGGGAGCAAACGGGAGGATTTATTAAATTCCCTTTGGCTTGGTGCACCGATGATGCAACATGGGCTAAATTTGCAGAATTTACAGGAGGAATCATATCTTTACCAGGCAATCCTGTCAAGCTGGAGAAATGCTGAAGGAGAGAATATATCAAACTCCACTCATTTCAATAAAGAAAAGATTAGAGCAACAATACTTTTCATGGAATGGATTAGTATAAACTACCATTCCCATCTTCACGAAAGAAAATTCAAAAAAAGCAATCAAACGTTATATATATAAATTCCTACAGCATTCGCTAAAAACGACTTTAGCTTACACGACCTTTTTTACTTTTATGCAACGCTCTAAGAAAACTCACACTAAATGTATCTTTGCTAGTTTTAGTTCATCATGTTGGGAAGAAAATAAAAAGGCAATTAACTCGCAATAAATAAATTGCCTTATATTTTTGAATTTAAGGAATACCCCTTGCTAACAATATCCTTTAAGAATTTTACTATAATAACTGTAAACGGCCATACTCTTCAATTACTTCAATAGAGATGACAAGCTAACACAATAATTATCGATAGAAAACTGCTGTGCTTTTTTTTTCAAAGACATTTTTTAACGAATTGAGCAACTCTCGATCATTTGCTAAGATCATAATATTCTTTATAAAAAATCATCGGGAGAAGAACAGAAACATGCATTAGTCTCATCGCAATAGTCCCGTATAGATCCAACATCACTAACCACCATCGCCAATCCTGTTGCCATTGAAGTACAAATTACATTACTTCCAATAGTATCCTTCATCACATTTAATGAAATATCAGAATCATTCATATAATGCTTTAATTCCGCCTCCGGAACATACCCCACCAATGTTGCATTCTTTAAACCTGAAAACAAATAATCAATATTCTCCCGCCCTTTGCATATATAAAAAATGAATTTGCGGAAGTCTTGAAACAATATAAGCAATCTGTTCAAAGTCACGTGCCAAAGCACCCATTACTATTACCTTGACATCACCACCTCTGTTATAAAGATTTGCAGAAGGAGTATAATAATTATTATCGACATAATGAAAGGAAGTATAAACATTCTCTATTCCTAAATTATTGTGATAGCATGTCAAACTACTTCCCAATGTTACAATTTCTGTAACAAATCGCGAACTCTTCTTTATTTGTGCTTTCGAATATCGCCTTTCCAATTTTTCAGGAACAAGATGCACCATAGCATATATAGGTGCTTTAGGACATATAAAGCGTATTATTTTTTTGCAAACAATATTTGATATGAATCTCTATGTAAATATTCAGTAAGAACAAACTTATCTCCTGATTTATATGTCATTGCTAATTTAAGTGCCGTAAAAAAAGCACAGAGATTTTCTTCCCCTTTTTCCCTTATCCAAAAAACGCCTACCCATATTGAAAGTATACATTTTATACAATTCAGGATTTCTTTTTGAATATATTCATAAAGATACCTCATTCCTGTATGATTACCAGATGTTGAAGGCCAATCATAACAAATAATATATATCATATTATTAAAATTTAAATTAAAGAACAATAGTCTTAAACAATAGAGGAATTGCAGAATTTACATCAGTCCCATTATTTAGACAAACACAATATTCTGAACAAAGGTAATGAAAATAATCCAAAGTTTTATTCTAATGAAATTATTCTTTCTATATATAGGGCAAAGCTCGGGATAAGAAATCAAATAAAAAACGAAATAACTTTCATCATTACAAATATTAAAGTAACTTTGTAATCACCTAATATTATTTTGTTATTAATGATTGAAGAAAAGTATGTGGTTAATAACTCTCTCAATGCCTATTTATAATGTAGAAAAGTACATTGAACGTGCCTTATTATCTGCATTAAACCAAACCTATCAAAACTTAGAGATTTTGATAGTAGACGATTTAGGGCATGATAACAGCATGGATATAGTCTACCAACTTAAAAGCACACATCCTAGAGGTAACTGCATCCGTATAATTACACATAAAAAAAATCTTGGTTTGGGAGGAACAAGAAACACAGCAATTGAATCTGCTCAAGGGAAATATCTATACTTTATGGATAGCGACGATGCTATTGTTCCTGATTGCATTGAAACTTTATATAATATTATTTCACACGAGAAAGTAGACTTTGTAGCAGCCGGAATCAATCAAATTGATGAGAATGAAAATTCACTCAAAATTACTAACTATCCTAATATTACACGAAAAGGTAAATTATGTATGGCTCAATACTTTTATGAAGAAAAAAATGAGATATGGGTAACTACATGGAATAAATTATATAATCTTTCTTTTTAAAAAGAATTTCATATTCATTTTTTGGAACACGTGTACCACGAAGACATAGTAATGCATGCCATGCTCGCTCTAAATACCAGATCATTTAGCCTAACCAACCGGACAACTTATCTTTATAATTGCAAGAGAGAAGACTCTATTACAAATATAGAACAAGGCTACACCTTGAAGCATCTAAATGATCTTACCATAGTTTTTAGTGAGATCAGGAGATTGATGCAAGCAGACAACAACCTTAGCAAACATCTTCAAAAAGAAATAAACTTATATTATTTATTTGAAATTTATCATCGATACCTACCAGCGATGTACTCAAATATTAAAAGGGTTGATTTAATAAAAGGATTAGCAAGGCTCTCTCAAAACTGTATCCCTCCTATTTTGGAAAACCCGACTAACATTCAAATCTATAAAACGTTTTTTATTCCTAAAACTTCCTTTTAGCATTCAGTATCTAATTAAAAGTCATAAATACAAAAAAGGACAAAACTTAGGCGGAAAAACTATCAACAAATAATATACTATAAGAAGGTTCATAGAAAATATTATTTTCATTTACAAAATTTACAGTCTTATACTTCTTAAAAACATGGAAAAGCATCTCTTCATTCTTAGTCATTTACAAGAGAAGTATCATCATAATGATATTTTTTTGTATGTAAGAGGATGAATATAGTCTTTTTGGAAAGAAGATTTATACAAAGCCAATAGTTATAATGAAGAGATGACTTACTAGAGCCGCAAAGACAACGAACTTGCATGTAGACTTATTAATTCCAGAACAAAAAAAAGAATCATAAAATTTGATGTAGCTATCCTGAAAAAAGCCTTTAACGCTTGTTACAACCAAATAAAATGTATACATTTGTAGAATTTTAGTGCAAGCCCCCCTTAACTATTTAACTAACTTAGTAATAATTATATGAATAAACCCATGGCGAGCAACATAAGTACATCGCTAATTATATCCACCTATAATAGAAGCGACGCATTAGAATTATGCGTTAAAAGCGTGCTACGTCAATCTCTCCTTCCTGATGAAATTATCATTGCCGATGATGGTTCTAAAGAAGATACAGGAGAGCTAATTCATCAATTGGCTGCTTCTTCCGAAGTCCCCATTATTCATGTTTGGCATGAGGATCTAGGCTTCAGACTGGCTTCCATCCGTAACAAAGCTATTGCGAAAGCATCTAAAGAATATATTATACAAATTGACGGGGATATCGTCTTACACAAAGATTTCGTCAAAGATCATGTACATTTTGCTAAAAAGGCAGTTTCGTAACCGGTAGCCGTGTATTAATCCGGGAAGGTTTAACCAAAAAGATGCTGGCAGAAAGGAACTGCATTATCTCTATTCACGACAAAGGTACTAAAAACACAATCAACGGAGTACATTTGCCTTGGCTAAGCCCACTACTTCAGCATTATCGCCAATGGGATATTTCATATTCCAGAGGATGCAATATGGCTTTCTGGAAAGAGTATTTATTAAAAGTCAATGGGTACAATGAAGCTATTACCGGATGGGGAAGCGAAGATCATGAATTAGTGTGCCGCCTCATCAATAACGGTGTACGCAAGCGTACCATCAAATTTGTCGGGAATTGTGTTCCATCTTTATCATGAGCTACATGGAACGGATAATTTGAGCAACAACCGCAGTATTTTTGAACGAAACGAAAGTCAGGAAGCTAACCTGGTGCGATAAAGGAATCATACAAAACTAATATGGAAAAGAATTTGAACTTTTTAGATCGAAACGAATTTAACTACAGTCCATCAAAAGAAGTAGTAGAGGCTTTAAAAAACTTCGATATAAATAAACTTTGTTTTTATACCCGCATTTATGATGAAGGAAAAGAAAAGTATATTATCTGTTTTCTTATCCGAACTTTTACGATATAGATGAAACACAAGTCTTATTAGGATACGGCGGAGAAGATATTCTGAAGCAAAGCTGTACACTACTTCCTGACTCAAGAAGATGGAAATAAAACGATGTTGATTCCCAAGTTCTCATGGTGGTATTATAAATCAATTGCAGATGAGGTGAATGGCATACTTTTGCAATATCCTCTCTACGAAGACGGAAATACTTTTAAATATGACTTTGAGACGCTAAAAGATATGATTCAGAAAGAGAATCCGAAGATTCTTTTACTAGCTTCTCCCAATAACCCTACCGGCAATGGTTTAACTCCGAAAGAATTGGATGAACTGCTTGCAGAAGTACCCAGTCAAACAGTGGTATTGATAGACGAAGCATACGCTTTCTTTTGTTTCAACTGATACCAGTTATATCAAAAAGTTCTGGTTAATAAATATCCGAATTTGATTATTTCCCGTACTTTATCCAAGTTTTATGGATTGCCCGGTTTACGTATGGGATTCGGATTCATGAGTAAGGAGGCGGGGAAAAATTCAGCAGATACAGCAATAAATATCTGGGATATAACCGGATATCCGAAGATATCGCCATTGCGGCTCTTAAATCGGACGCACTACTATCGAAACATCGCCAAACTGATGAACGAGGACCGTGAGCGTTACGAAAAAGGAAATCGGCGTGTTACCCGGATTCAAAGTATATGAATCGGTTGCCAATTTTATTTTAATCAAATACCCGATAGAACTGAAAGAGGCTTTACAAAAGGCTTTTGCTAAACAGAGTTATAAAGTGAAGTTTATGAATGAACCGGATATCAATACTCATTTGCGTATCACATTGGGACGCCCAGAGCAGAACCGGATCGTTATAGATACAATCAAAAAAAAATAGCATCCAAATGAAAGCAGTAATATTAGCCGCAGGAATAGCTTCACGCTTACGCCCGCTGACCGATACGACGCCCAAATGTCTTCTCAAAATAGGAGAACGATGCGGCTTTTTGAAAGAGTTTTTGATGCTCTGATACAAAAAACGGAATTGATGAGTTCATCATTGTCACCGGGTATCGCCAGCAGCAAATCGTTGATTTCCTACAGGCACATTATCCAACCCAAGATATTACTTTCATCTATAATGACAGGTATGAATCAACCAACAATATCTATTCATTATGGCTCACCCGTTCCTATACAGATGGGCAGGAGATTTTATTATTAGACAGCGACATTGTATTTGATCCGCAGATTGTAGAGAAACTGCTTCATTCGGATAAGGACGACATATTGGCACTGAATCGTCATGAGCTCGGAGCAGAAGAAATAAAAAGTCATCGTGGACGACGCACAAAAGGTCGTTGAAATCAGCAAAGTCTGCTCAATATCCGATGCTATCGGAGAATCTATCGGCATTGAAAAGATGTCGCCTGAATATACCAAAGCGCTATTCCGGGAACTGGAAATTATGATTACTACCGAAGGGCTGGATAATATATTCTACGAACGGGCTTTTGAGAGACTGATTCCGCAAGGATATAGTTTTTACGTTATGGACACCACCGAGTTCTTCTCGGCCGAGCCTGGACACAGTAGAAGACTTTCAACAGGCACAGAAGCCGATTCCAGCCAGTCTTTATTAATTAAAATCAGATAGAATGGCTAATTACGACATCCGCCCTCTACAGGCCTTCGCATATTAAAGAACTTATTAGCTGTTGACAAAGTTTGCAAAGAACATAATCTGCGATATTACATCATGGCAGGCACCATGCTGGGAGCCTGTGCGCCACAAAGCGATTCATCCCCTGGGATGATGATTTGATATCGGAATGCCAAGAGCCTGATTATGACTTACTAATGGCTAATGCCAAAAGAATGGTTACCGGAACCTTACGAAGCGGTATGCGCTGAGAATGATAAGGAATATCCTCTTCCGTTCGCAAAGGTGCAGGATGCCAACACAACCTTAATCGAGCGTATGCATCTCAAATATCTGGGAGGTGTGTATATATTGATATATTTCCACTAGATGGAGTTCCGGAAAGCCGTATGGCGCAAAGAATGCATTTTGCGAAGTATGAGTTCTACAAACGAGTACTTTATCTTATTCATCGCGATCCATACAAACATGGGAAAGGTCCCAGTTCATGGATACCGCTATTATGCAGAAAGTTTTTACCCTTACCGGAGCACAGGAAAGCATCAGGAAGGTGATGAAGAAATACGATTTCGACCAATGCGCATTAGTCTGCGATTATGATGATGGAATGAAAGGAATCATGTCGAAGGATATCCTGGGCACTCCACTCCTATCCGGTTTGAAGATGAAGAAGTATGGGGAGTACAGAAATACGACGCTTATCTGTCACAGAAATATGGAGATTACATGACCAGACCTAAACAAAGTGGACAAAGACAACATAATTTCCATTATTTAGACTTGAATAAACCTTATCGGAATTTTGAAGTCTAATTATAATCACATAAAAGGTAAGAAGAAGAAATGAGAATAGGTTTTTGACGGAAAACGTGCAGTACAGAATTTCACCGGTCTGGGTAATTATAGCCGCTATATAGTGGATATCCTATGCCAATTCTTATCCGGAGAATGAATATGTGCTGTATGCCCCCCAAGAAACGGGAAAACAAGAGACTGGACAAATTAACGAAGCAGTATCAGCAATACATGCCTTTTTCTTATCCCACTACTTCTTCCTGGAAAAAGTTAAGTTCATTGTGGCGAGTATGGGGCGTTACCCAACAACTGGAAAAAGAAAACCGATATATTCCACGGACTTAGTAATGAGTTGCCCCTGAATATACATCAAAGCGAGGTAAAAAGTATTGTAACGATTCACGATCTGATCTTTCTGCGCTATCCGCAGTATTACCATTCGATCGACAGGAAAATATACACATACAAATTCCGTAAAAGTTTTGCGAAAAATGCCGATAAAATCATTGCTATCAGCGAATGTACCAAGCGTGATATTATTGAGTATTTCAGGATTCCCGCCGATAAGATAGAAGTTGTTTATCAGGGATGTGATCCTTCATTCATGCATCCTGTAGCAGCAGAGAAGAAAAAGAGAAATCCGGGCTAAATATCAGCTACCGGATCACTATATCCTTAACGTAGGAAGTATTGAAGAACGCAAAAACGCCCTTTCAGCGGTGCAGGCACTAACGATGCTTCCTGAACAGATTCATCTCGTCATTGTAGGACGCCACACGGAATATACTGATAAAATTGAACGTTTCATTAAGGAGAATAAGCTGGAAGAAAGGGTACATATCATCAGCAATGTTCCTTTTGATGATCTACCGGCTTTTTATCAGTTAGCAGAAATTTTTGTATACCCTTCCGTTTCGAAGGTTTTGGTATTCCCATTATAGAAGAGCTCTATACTCGGTATTCCGGTAGTGGCGCGACTGGATCTTGCCTGGAAGAAGCCGGAGGTCCCGACTCTATCTATGTACATCCTGACGATATCAAAGGAATTTACCAATGCTTTCAAACAGATATACTCCGATACTGAAAGAAAAAAAGGAGATGATTGAAAAGGGGCAAAAAATTTGCCAAAAGATTCTCTGAAGAAAAGCAAGCGGAAGAAATCTTAAACATCTACAAGAAACTAATGAAATGAACGTACTTAAACATACAATAAAAAAAATTTATATATGGCACTCTCCCATATTATTTCATGAAAGGATATAAGCCTGGCTCTCCTTATCTGAAATACTATGAATATATTAAAGAACATGGATATTCAAGACACCTGTATGAATTCAAGGATGAATACGCCAATATGCCTGTTGATGTACAGAAAGATGAGGAAAAAAGGCTTATACTATGTTCAAAAAGAAAAGAAGCGACTCTATTTCAGAAAAAGCACTCCAGCCAAGAAAATTCAAAAAAAATATTATAGGGCTTTGAGTATGGAACAAGACAGGCGCTCACCGCACCATTACTTCAACAGCGTTAAAGAAGTGACAGGGAAAGTATTTGTGGATGTCGGTTGTGCCGAAGGCTATTCATCATTGGAAATTATCGAAGAAGCCAAACATGTTTATTTGTTTGAGCAGGACGAGCAATGGTTGGAAGCCATCAGAGCTACCTTCGAACCATGGCAGGATAAAGTGACGATTGTCCAGAAGTATGTGAGTGACCATAATTCTTCGAGAGAGCAAACACTAGATGATTTCTTCAACAACCAGACGAATGAACATCTATTTCTTAAAATGGATATAGAAGGAGCCGAACGGCACGCATTTGGCCGGATGCAATAACTTATTCCAGAATTGCCAGAAGCTGGATTTTGCCATTTGCACATACCACTTGCGTGATGACGAAGAAGTTATCTCTGCATTTCTGGACAAACATAACTGCACATATATTAATCAAAAAGGGTTTTTCAGGCATAAAATCCGCAGTGTAGTGATGCGCGGAAGTAAGAAGTAATCATTGATAATCAGCAGAAAGCAATTCACAATAATCATACTTGCACAGGTATGTATCATAGATATGCTTTCCTTTTTCAATAAGAAACGTGAGATATGCGGTTCCCAAGAAAAGAATTTACGTACGGAACGGTATAAACGGAAGAATAAAATCAGGGATACAATATGCTTTTCTTTCTCTTTCCGTGCCGCACGACGATAAATATAATGAGTAAAAAACTGATCGCTGTAACGAAGGCCAGACTGACCGTAGATTCGACGTCCCATCCACGCAAAGAAGCATATTCTGTCATGATGTAAGTCAGTACCTCACGCGAAATACACAAACGGCACATATTACGGCATACCATATCACAATCAATATCCGATAGCAACTGCATGCGATTCACGTCGACCAGAGAAACTGTATTCATTCGTTTCATTCTGATGAATCAGTATATTACCGGGAGAATAGTCCAAATGGAGAATACCTGCCTGATGCAAAGCAGCAGTGTAGCGCGCGCAAAAAGCAGAAAGTTTATCTTCATTTCCCTCTACTTTTTCCCATCCATCAGGGGAACGGACAGTTTCGCCACCATCATAACAACAAATATAATAGCTATGTGAAAGAAGACCATTCTGAAATTGTTCAATCATAGCCACTGGCTCCGGAGTGTCAAAACCATGCTGTTGGATCTCCATAGAATAAATATAGGAACGTTCTGCTTTTGATTGCCGGAAAAACGAATATACAACGCGGTTGATGATGTGAGGCTTCTTAAAGCTCTTCACCACAACATCAATACTGCCCAAGCCAATTCGTTTTAAAACATTACGACCATCATACACCACATCTCTTTCTTTCTGGAAGGACCTTGGAATTTCTTCTATCTCCTTCTGCAAATGTGCGTACTTGGGATTTACAATCACTCTCATTACACTCTCCTATATAATACTAATTACAAAGATTGAGCAAAGATAAAGAAATTAAAGTATATTCCGACTATATTTTTCTCTTTTCTCACAAAGATTGGCTAACTCTCTCTACATATAAGTCCTGTTACGAACCGCTTTTTAGTCATTTTTTTTCCTTTTTTCTTTTCATTTATATTTAGACATAAATGCTTTTTTTAGTTATGTTTGCACGATAAAAAAGCATAAGGAAGTTTAAGCATGAAACCAATCAAAAGAATTCTAATTATTCGATTTAGACAAATAGGCGACTCAATTCTGGCTGTTGCATTGTGCAGCACGCTGAAAAAAAAAGTTTTCCCGATGCAGAGATACACTTCGTGCTTAATAAAAATATTGCTCCACTCCCTATGAGGGGCATCCGGATATAGATAAAGTCATTACATTTGACAAGAATGAGAATAAACCATTCACTGCTTATATAAAAAAAGTATGGCAGGTAATGCATAAAAACAGATACGATGTAATCATCGATATGCGCTCTACTATCCGGACCCTTTTTTTTTTCTCTTTTTTTCATTAAGAACTCCTTTCCGGATAGGACGCATTAAAGGATATACACATTTTCTACTGAACTACCGGACAGACACTTACAGTAAGAATCTGACAACTGACATGGTACAACGCAATCTATTGCTTGCAGCACCATTAGAAAAAGATCAGACCTATTCAATACACAAAAGAATTCAAGTTATATCTGACTGACCGGGAAAAAAAGAAGATTTCCGATATTATATGGAAAAGGAAGGGATTGATTTTGCACGCCCTGTGTTATTAATAGGAGTCACAACCAAACTCATCCATAAAAAAAATGGAATACGGAGTTCATGGCAGCCACACTGAAAAGAATATTAGAGGAATACAAGGACATACAAATGATCTTCAACTACGCGCCGGGGTACGAAGAAGAAGATGCCAGAAATATCTACAAGGAATTAGGATGTCCGAACGTATCAAGATCGATATACAAGCTTCTTCATTACGACAACTGGCAGCACTTTGTGCCAACTGTTCATTTTACTTCGGGAACGAAGGAGGAGCCAGACACATCGCCCCAAGCTCTTGGAGTTCCTTCATTTGCCATTTTTATTCACCAAGTGCGTCAAAGTCAATGTGGTTACCCGCCAATTCCGTACTCGCCGAAGGAATTAGTCCTGACGACATTCTTCCACCGGAACAACAGGCGACATTACCCTATGAGGAGCGTTTTTGCATTAATTACTCCCCGAAAAGGTATACGAGCAATTGATTCCAATACTAAGGCAATTGAGCTAACTCCCCGATATAAATCAAGGTAGGCTTGTATATGCTTCTCGTAACTGAATGAAGCGGCATGTCCCTTGATTTTCTCCAAGCGTTCCTTATCTTTATAAAAAAATCAGGTAGATGCTCCCGGATACTTTCCACCATAGATTCTGTATCCAAATGTTCCCACATGATAGCGTGTCCATTACAAACTTCCGGCAAACTAGTGCGATTAGCAGCAAATACAGCCTTCCCCAAATTGCATAGCTTCCACCACCGGCAATCCAAAGCCTTCTCCCTCACTAGGAAACAGGAATGCCTCACAGTTCCGATATAACCAGATCTTCTCGCTTTGAGAAATAACATCCGTCAAAAAAGACATTAGTGATGCTGATTCTCACGGATCAGATTGCGCACTTCTTCAGCATAAGCAAAATGAGCATCGCCACAAATATATAGATCATATTCCGGGAAATGACGCATTACGTCAACCAAGAGATGGAAGTTCTTTTTTCTACGGATTTGTCCAATCGTAAAAAAGAAAGGACGCCCTGTAGCAAACGACGGCTTTATTCCTTCCAATGTATCGATTCTCTCCACTCCATTATAGATGACCCGGATCTCCTTCCCTTTCAAATCTACATGCTGCCGAATGACATCTGCCACATAATGAGAGATCGTAGTCACGACCGCTGCCTTATTGACCTTATTCTGCATCCGGCGAAGATACATTTTTGCCTTCCAGGGCTTTTTCTCTGTTAAAAAATTAAAGTCGTGTATAGTAAAGATAAACTTTGTCCCACCGGCAATACGCAACAGCTTTTGCGCTGTTGATTCACCGTCATGCCATACATCTACCTTGGGAAGGGTAAAAAGGGAAAAAACTTATTGATACGACGTACCGGAACAGAGGTCACATTCGTAGGCAAATTCCTGCATATATTTCTGCCGCAATAAATATACAAAATGAAGATCATCTACCAGCATAGACGAAAAGGCGGTTGCATAGTTGGCCGCAATCTGCCCGAAGCCGGCTGTGAGACTACCATAATTCGTAAGATCTATCAGTACCTTTTTTTCTTTCGTTGTATCTCTTTCATCATTATTTGATTCTACGCTCTTTTTCGGATCAATAAACAGCTAATTTGAACTTCAGCAAGGATTAATCTACAAACCCTTCTATTTTCGCAATGACCTGCTCCGGCTTTATATCCCTCAAACAGGCATAATCACCTCGCCAGCAAGGCTTCTGACCATATACAGAACAGGGACGGCATGACAAATCGAGTTGCACGGTATTGACCGGCAATTGTTTCCAACCCATAAAACCGGCATAAGGATGGGTGGCTCCCCAAATAGAGACAACCGGAATATTGACCAGGGATGCCAAATGCATATTGGCAGAATCCATTGAAAGCATCACGTCCAGATGGCTCATCAGATTCAGTTCGGTACGCATATTCAGTTTACCGATCATTGAAACGACAGAAGGATATTTAGCAATCCATGCATCAAATACGTCCTGCTCGCTTTTACCGCCTCCAAAGAGGAAAACCTTTACTTTGGGATTGGCAGCAAAATGTGCTATAACTTGCTCCTGCAGTTCTAACGGATAAATCTTACCTGCATGTTTGGCAAAAGGAGCTATACCAATCCACTTTTGATCTTCTTTTAGGCCTCTGTGACTGGTTCTATTTCCGCAAAGTCTCCTTTTCCTTCGCCATAAATAGAAGAGAAATTTAATAGTACCGGTAAACCTAGCTTCTCAAGTACATCGGCATAACGACGAAAAGAACTCTTCTGATTTTCCATCACCTTATCATGACGGGCGAACCAGCTTCTTTTTGCCTGCCCTTCCTTTACAAATGGAAGCTACCGGTTTATTGGCAAGACGGAATCGCAAACATAAAATACTTAGAACGAAGTACATGATGAAAATCAGCAATGTAATCAAAATGCATCGCTTTCAATTCCGAATAAAGGCTATTCAAGCCCCAAAGCCCCCTTGTGCTTGCCTGTTAAATCAGCCCGACAAAACCCACATTGGCAGGCAACCCCTGAAAGAGTGAGCTGCCATACAGCACGACTTAACACTGTTATTTCGTGCTGCGGGTATTGCACAGCCAGCGAATGTATTACCGGGATTGTCATGGCTACATCGCCAAGAGTTCTGAAAAACGAATAATGAGAATACGCGCCATTCGTTATTTTTTTTCGCATAAAGCACCGGATTTAATGCCGGGTCATTATACATCTTCATCTGTTTATATACTTTCATATATTTTCTTCCGGCTTCGATATCAGCCAACAGGCTGTTCAATAGCCGTAGAAAGGTCTTTGCGTTGTTCCAGCAGGATATTCAACTTAGCCTGGCATTGAGCACGGTGTTCCTCGGTAGTGTCCGTACGTTCCACCTCCTGCTGCATGTGGTAAATTTTCAATGCAAGAATTGACAAGCGGTCAATTGCCCATGCAGGGCTTTCCGTATTAATCGTTGCGTCAGAGAGAGGTTTTACCTCTTTGTATTTGTCTAAAAAAGTAGCTATCAATTAATTCCACCAGGTCTGTACGGTCCTGATTTGATTTATCAATTCTTCTTTTCAAGGCCAATGCTTCTACCGGATCAATCTGCGGGTCACGGATAATATCCTCAATATGCCATTGCACAGCATCAATCCAATTCTTTAGATATAAATAATACTCAATAGTTTTTCAACTCGTAAGGATTGTTCATCGGAGCATCCACACTATCCGTTACATGGTAATCTGTTGTCGATTTCCAAAAAATCTCGTTGCAAAGGTTACTAAATGTCATAATCTTAACTAGCTAATAGATATATATAATAGGGCAAATCTATGTAATATTTTTTCAGACAAGCAACCGTTTCTTACTTTTTTATTTGTTACCTTTGTGGGTATAAAAGATGAATTGTATATGAAAATTATTATCGACAATAAAATACCTTATATAAAAGAAGCGGTGCAGAGAATAGCCGATGAGGTAGTTTATGCACCGGGGAAAGATTTCACTCCGGAGCTCGTACGGGATGCGGACGCACTTATTGTCCGTACCCGCACACATTGCAACCGGGATTTATTGGAAGGTAGTCGAGTGAAATTCATAGCGACGGCAACCATAGGTTTCGACCATATTGATACGGAGTATTGCAAACAGGCTGGTATCGAATGGACGAATGCACCGGGATGTAATTCGGCTTCTGTCGCCCAATATATACAGTCATCGCTTCTTGTATGGAAGTCCGTCAGGAATAAAAAGACTGAATGAACTGACGATTGGAATCATAGGAGTAGGAAATGTCGGGAGTAAGGTAGCTAAAGTTGCCCAGGATTTTGGCATGCGTGTTTTATTGAATGATTTGCCACGGGAAGAAAAAGAAGGTGCAGAACGATTCTCTTCACTGGAGAAAATAGCGGAAGAGTGTGACATCATCACTTTTCACGTACCTTTATATAAGGAAGGGAAATATAAAACCTTCCACTTGGCAGATGAGAACTTCTTCCAGTCACTCAAACGAAAACCGGTTATCATTAATACCTCACGAGGAGAAGTCATCCAGACTGATGCTCTTTTAAAAGCCTTGAACAGCCAGATGATTTCGGATGCCATCATCGACGTATGGGAGCATGAACCGGAAATCAACCGTGATCTATTGGAAAAGACATTTATCGGAACTCCCCACATTGCGGGTTACTCTGCAGATGGAAAAGCAAACGCCACACGTATGTCATTGGATGCCATCTGCAAATTTTTCCAAATAAAAGGGATTATGAAATTAACGCACCCGCACCTGTCTCCCCCATTATTCATGCAAAAAACCACAGGAAGAAGCAGTCCTCCAAATGTATAATCCAACCGAAGACAGCAACCGGCTAAAAAAATCAACCGGAGCTATTCGAAACCCTACGCGGAGATTATCCTTTGCGGAGAGAAGAGAAAGCATACATTATTAAGTATTAGGTATTAAGTTTCAAGTAAGTATCAAACATTAATCGCATTGACCGAAAAAATTTAATAAAAATTCTGTCAAAAGGATTATCTGTACGACGTAATACTTAATACCTGATACTTAATTCTTATTATTTAGTACTTGTTCTATGATTTGAGGGAAGTGTTCATATTCCAAAGCATGCACCTTCTTAGCTACATCATCCGGAGAATCAGTCGAAAGAACAGGGCAAGTAGCTTGAAAAATCGTATTTCCTTCGTCGTAATGCTCATTTATATAATGTATAGTAATGCCGCTTTTTTTCTCGCCGGCAGCCACCACCGCTTCATGAACACGATCACCATACATTCCTTTGCCTCCGTACTTCGGCAGAAGAAGCAGGATGTATATTTATAATTTTATCGGGATAAGCATGCAAAAAAGCAAATCCGGCACGCGAACTAAGAAGCCGGCCAACACGACAAAATCAATGCGGTACTCCTGCAAAATAGCCAAAATTTCATCTCCGGCTATCCAATCCTCCTTTGGAAACACGTTAGAAGGCACTCCCAAGCGATGCGCACGTTCCAAAAACATAGGCGTCACTTTTTATTAGAAAGCACCAACGAAACCTGAACGGAATCGTTTTTTGGAAATACCGGATAATATTCTCGGCATTTGTTCCTTCCCCTGATGCTAAAATTGCGATTCTCTTCATAACTTTACTGGTTTTGGTGCACATAAAACAAAAAAATGTGCAAAAATTTGCATTTATTTGCCTGAATATTTGCTCAGCCCAAGAAATATTTATTCCTTTGCAACCGCAAATTTAAGAAAATAAAATAATTCTATTAACTAAAAAATTAAAGTTATGTCTGAAATTGCAGAAAGAGTAAAAAACATCATCGTTGATAAATTGGGTGTAGAAGCATCAGAAGTTACAACAGAAGCTAGCTTCACTAATGATCTGGGTGCAGACTCACTGGATACTGTAGAGCTGATTATGGAATTCGAAAAAGAATTCGGTATTTCTATTCCTGATGATCAGGCTGAGAAAATTGCTACAGTTGGTGACGCCGTTTCTTATATTGAAGCTAACGCTAAGTAATTATCCTTATTTTATAATATGGAATTAAAAAGAGTAGTAGTAACAGGTCTTGGTGCTCTTACTCCGGTAGGTAACAATGTTGCAGAAACATGGGAAAACCTGGTGAAGGGGGTAAGCGGGGCAGGACCTATTACTCATTTCGATGCGTCGTTATTCAAGACCCAATTCGCATGCGAAGTGAAAGACTTCGATGCAACGATAATACATAGACCGCAAAGAAGCAAGAAAGATGGACCTGTATACTCAATATGCCATTGTTGCCGCTAAAGAAGCGGTTGAGTGATTCCGGTCTTGACGTCGAGAAAGAAGACTTGAACAAAATCGGTGTTATTTTGGCGCCGGTATTGGTGGTATACATACATTTGAAGAAGAGGTAGGCAACTACTACACTCGTCAGGAAATGGGTCCGAAGTTTAATCCGTTCTTCATTCCAAAGATGATTTCGGATATTGCAGCCGGACAGATTTCTATCATGTATGGTTTCCATGGTCCTAACTACGCGACTTGTTCAGCATGTGCTACTTCAACCAACGCTATTGCAGATGCACTTCAACCTGATTCGTTTGGGTAAAGCAAATGTAATTGTATCCGGTGGTTCCGAAGCAGCAATCTTCCCGGCAGGTGTAGGCGGTTTCAACGCTATGCACGCCTTGTCAACACGCAACGACGAGCTTCTAAAGCCTTCACGTCCGTTTAGCGCAAGCCGCGATGGTTTTCGTTATGGGCGAAGGTGGCGGTTGCTTGATCCTGGAAGAACTGGAACACGCTAAAAGCTCGTGGGTGCAAAAAAAATCTATGCAGAAGTTGCCGGTGTAGGTATGTCTGCAGATGCACATCACTTGACTGCTTCTCATCCGGAAGGTCTGGGAGCGAAACTGGTGATGATGAATGCACTGGAAGATGCGGAAATGGATCCGAAAGAAGTAGACTATATCAATGTACACGGTACATCTACTCCGGTTGGTGATATTTCAGAAGCAAAAGCAATCAAGGAAGTATTCGGTGATCATGCGTTCGAGTTGAACATCAGTTCAACCAAATCAATGACAGGTCACTTGCTGGGAGCTGCCGGTGCGGTAGAATCTATTGCAAGCATCCTTGCCATTAAGAACGGCATTGTTCCTCCGACTATCAACCACGAAGAAGGTGACGACGACGAGAACATCGACTACAACCTTAATTTCACGTTCAATAAAGCACAGAAACGCGAAGTTAATGTTGCCTTGTCCAATACATTTGGATTTGGTGGTCACAATGCGTGCGTTATCTTCAAAGAAATACGCAGAGTAATATCGTGTTACGTAACGAAATAGATAAGATAAGGCTCTTGTTCCGCAAGGATAGAGAGTCTTATCTTTGTTTTTACCGGATACTCGGGTTCTACCCGCGCAATATCCAGCTTTTATGAGCAGGCTCTCCTGCACAAATCGACTTCTGTCCGCTCCGACAAGGGACGTCCCTCTCAACAATGAACGGCTGGAGTTTTTAGGTGACGCCATCCTCGACGCCATCGTGGGAGATATTGTCTACAAACGTTTCGAAGGGAAACGGGAAGGTTTCCCTGACCAATACACGTTCCAAGATCGTACAACGAGAGACGTTGAACAAGTTTACCGTTGAAATCTACCTGGATGTTCTCATCAAGTATTCTACCCGCTCCTCTTCTCACAACAGCTACATGTATGGAAATGCTTTTTGAGGCGTTCATCGGAGCTATTTATCTGGATCAGGGATATGAACGCTGCAAACTGTTTATGGAACAACGGATCATTAACCGTTTATATCGATCTGGATAAAATATCCCGAAAAAGAGGTTAACTTCAAATCCAAAGCCTTATCGAATGGAGCCAAAAGAACAAAATGGAGGTTTCCTTTGAATTAATCGAGCAGTTTCTCGATCATGACAGTAACCCTGTATTCCAAACTGAAGTACGTATTGAAGGACTTCCGGCAGGAACAGGTACGGGGGTATTCCAAGAAGGAATCTCAACAGAATGCCGCCCAGATGGCTATAAAGAAAGTAAAGGAACCGACATTTATGTCAACCATCGAGGAGATTAAAATACAACATTCGGCAACTGAAACGGAAACAGAAATGGAAGTTGAACTTGCGACAGGTTCTGATACTGAATTGGCAACCGAGCTTGAGAATGAACTCGAAACCGAACTGAATGCAAATCCCGAGATAAAACCAGAGAATGTTTCAGAAGAAAACATCCTCGTCGATGAGATTTCCACAGTACAGGACACAGAAAGCTCCGGCAACTAACCAAAACAAATCCCCATGCGACGACCCTGAATCACCAAATCGTGATCTTCAGTAACCAATTTCAGTTTTCCTGCAACTTCTTCAAGAGGAATAGATGCTATATCGTCTCCTTTTAAAGTCACCATACGCCCGGAATTGGCCATTGGCTATCAATTCTGTTGCATGCCCGCCCATGCGGGTAGAAAGATTGCGGTCGAAAGGAGTAGGCGAACCACCACGCTGAATATACCCCCAGAACTGTTTCGCGAGTTTCTATACCAGTTTCATATTCAATTTCCTGCGCGATATATTCAGCAGCACGTTTACGCCCGTCAGTCTGAATTCCTTCCGCTACCACTACAATAGAATAGGGTTTGCCTTTCTTTAGTCTTTCCAGAATCGTATTGCCAATATTTTTAATGTTATAAGCGATTTCAGGAACGAGAATCACATCCCCTCCTCCTGCCATACCGGAATACAAAGCAATCCAGCCAGCCTTATGCCCCATCACTTCAATCACCATCACCCTTTTTATGAGAGCTTGCGGTGGAATGTAGACGGTCGATGGCATCAGTAGCAATACTTACCGCCGAGTCGAAACCAAAAAGAGATGTCCGTGCCCCAAATATCATTATCAATGGTTTTAGGAACAGATACGATGTTAACTCCCATTGCAACAAACTTGGCTGCAGTCTTCTGCGTTCCATTTCCACCGATACAAACGACACAATCCAGCCCAATTTCATGGATATTCTGAAGAATTAAAGACGGTTTGTCAACATCAGAACAACGCCTCCTTTTTTTGAAAGGCTTCTCACGAGAAGTTCTAACATCGTTCCACCCAGATTGAGCAAACCGGAGAGCGACTTGTCTGTAATAGATTCGACATCTTTAGTCAGCAAGCCCTGAAAACCGCTGTGAATACCTACCACTTCCATTCCGTAATAATTGATGGCAGTTTTGCACACGCCACGAATCGTGGCATTAATACCAGGACAGTCCCCGCCGGATGTTAAGATTCCAATTCTCATTGTCGCATTTTTTAGTCTAAAACTCGGGATTTATATGAAAGTCGTCAATTTTTTAACGATTATTTCCGTCGTAAAGATAGAAAAAAAGATAAATAAGTTACTTTTGCACGACTAAACATTATTATGTTAAAGCAGAAATGAATATTACAAAAAAATTATTAGTAAGACTTTCGATTCCCGTTTAAAACAGATAGACCTATATGCTAATCAGGCTAGTGAGATACAGCATCGTGTGTTAAGCCGCTTAACACGCCAGCCCGCTCAGACTGAATGGGGAAGAAAGTACGATTATTCCTCTATCCGTAACTATGAAGATTTCCGAAAACGTGTTCCTATCCAAACATACGAAGAAATCAAACCTTATGTAGAACGTTTGCGCCGGGGGGGAACAGAATCTGCTTTGGCCATCGGAGATACGCTGGTTTGCAAAATCCTCCGGAACGACTAATGATAAAAAGTAAATTCCTTCCGTCAGCAAAGAGGCACTGGAAGACATTCATTACAGAGGAGGAAAAAGACGCGGCAGGCTCTTTATTTCCGCATCAATCCGGATAGCCATTTTTTTCTCCGGCAAGGGACTGATTCTCGGGGGTAGCCATAGTCCGAACCTCAACTCCAACCATAGTTTAGTAGGAGATTTATCCGCTATTCTGATTCAAAATGTGAATCCGCTTATCAATTTCATTCGTGTACCTAGCAAGAAAATTGCATTGATGAGCGAATGGGAGACCAAAATAGAAGCAATCGCCAACAGCACTATTCCGGTAAATGTGACAAAAGCTTTGTCCGGCGTACCGTCGTGGATGCTGGTACTTATCAAACGTGTTCTTGAAAAAGACAGGAAAACAGGCTTTGGAAGAAGTATACTCTAACCTGGAAGTTTTCTTCCACGGTGGAGTGGCTTTCACCCTTATCGTGAGCAATACAAGCAGGTAATTCAAACACCGAAAATGCATTATGTAGAGACTTATAATGCTTCGGAAGGATATTTTGGAACTCCAAAACGACCTCTCTGATCCTGCCATGTTATTAATGATCGACTACGGAATCTTCTACGAATTTGTTCCGCTGGAGGAAGTAGGAAAAGAGAGTCCACGATCTTTATTGCCTTGAAGAAGTCGAGCTCAACAAGAACTATGCAATGGTTATTTCTACTTCTTGCGGCTTATGGAGATACATGATTGGGGGGATACAGTGAAGTTTACCAGCAAGAATCCCTTATAAGTTTGTCATCACAGGAAGAACAAAGCATTTCATCAACGCATTTGGCGAAGAAACTGGATTGTCGATAACGCTGAAAAAGGGATTGGCAAAGGCTTGTGCCGAAACCAGGCACAAGTTAGTGAATACACCGCGGCACCTGTATTTATGGATGAGAATGCCAAATGCCGGCACCAGTGGTTAATAGAGTTCGCTAAGATGCCGGATTCGATAAAAAAATTTGCAGCGATACTTGATGCCACACTGAAGGAGGTCAACTCCGATTATGAGGCGAAACGATGGAAAGATATAGCTCTGCAACCATTGGAAGTAATCGTTGCCCGTGAGGGGATTATTCCATGATTGGCTGGCACAGAGAGGGGTTGGGAGGACACACAAAGTCCCAGATTAAGTAATACGCGCGAATATAGAAACAATGTTGGCGCTGAATGACAGCATTCTTTTCGGAAGAATAACCAAAAACCAAGACATAACCGACACTAGTTTTCTTTATTACAGAGATTGCTTTACACAAGGAGAGCGTTTCGAAGCACCTCTCCAATTTCTTCCAGGCACGGATTATGCGAATTACATGGATAAAAGTTTATTCTCTTTCCGTGTTTATCCATGTAATCCGTGCCTAATTATGTCGGCTAATTACCGGGCGTTGACTATTATCCCTCTCCCAATAATAAGCCCATCTTTATAGAATGCAGCTTTGTCCGGAGCAATGGCGGTTAAAGGCTCATGAACCCCCGACAATTTCAGCTTTATGTCGGCTGTCTTGACCGTGAGCTTAACGAAAACGCATACATTTGCCCCGGTTTGGGCGATGCAGGCGACAGAATTTTCGGCACAAAATAATTTATTTTCCGCATTCAAAAAGCCTGAGCATTTTTGCTCAGGCTTTTTTCTGTTTCGCATAAATGTAAATGCAGCAGTGTTAAAAGTGTTTCAGGGGTTAGGATGAGCAATACGTAACTTC
>VOFJ01002688.1_pt1 | contig 44133 bp, 70 predicted proteins | sample 5384081 | NCBI WGS metagenome assembly VOFJ01 (sample SAMN12384729, study PRJNA508395) | human gut metagenome | isolation source: healthy gut I | host: Homo sapiens
CATTGTGCTTGATTTCAGTTACGTGCTCTTTTTAGAAAACTGCGCTGCTTTTACGCCTGCGATAACTGGCAGCAGGGGCCGGGCTGACCCCCCGCTCGTCGCTGATCATGCAATATCCTGCTGCCCAACTGCTGCCAAATGATAAATTTAAACAGCCTGGCGGCTTTGATAAAATCTGCTGTTTTAAAACAGCTGCCTGCTGCTTACAAAAAATAAGCTGGCGCATACAGTTTATGATACTTTGGCACGCTTCAACGGCCTGGGCTGAAAATAAAACCACCCTGTTTATTACGGGTGGTTTTATTTTTTATGTTTATTCTGCTGTTTCAGAAAACAGACTCCAACTGCAGATCCAGTTTCGGTGCTTTTACCCTTACAGTGATATTATCATTCACCAACTGGCTGATCTGAATATCGCAGGCAGCACTCAACAGTCTGTAGGCATCAGCAAAATCAATTCTTTTTTTTTTCAGCATTAAAAATTCTACCATGTCATGCACTGCTGTTTGGATAGCTTCCTGAATATCAGCTCTGCTGGCCAGCGTATAAACAGCATCAGGAGTTTCAAGCATCGGACGCGCCAGCTTCCGGTCTTTGATAACTTCCACCTGCAGGCATACTCTGCCGGCTGTCTCTATTCCCGTACCGCTCAGCTCGCCGTCACCCATACAGGCATGCAGATCGCCCAACGCCAAATTGGCACCGCTAACAAATAAACGAAGCTGCACTTTAGACCGACCTTAGCCAAACGGTATGCCATTAGAACCGTGATCACCTGGAACGGCGCAATGGCGCTGCCTTCCGCCGAACAGCAACACATCATCGCGTTAACGGCAGTCTTATTTTTCTGGTCAGCAAAGCCATTTTTGATAAGATTGATGTGCGGCTTCGTGATTTTCACCCAGCACTCCCAAGAACCGGGAGATGTAACCATCACCCCCTGCTCAACCCATGAATAATAGCCAGTACCTCAACGCAGAGAACGTCACCCGGTTTCTTGCTCACAGCAGAAATGGATTCCAAGAACGATCCATAATGCTTTACAATCGGGAATATACAGACCGGACATGCTTGCATGGTAAGGTCTGTATATATCGAGAGTGATAGGGCGAATGCCCGTCAGCCAGAAAATCTCTGATTTTTTCTGGCATGCACTGCGGACAAAAACTCACTCAATAATACATTTATCAGATAACAAAAAGGAGTTTTTATGAATCAGAATTTATCCTCTTACCGTATTTTTTATACAGTTGCAAACACCGGAAATATCTCAAAAGGCTGCAAAGGAGCTTTATATCAGCCAGCCTGCCATCAGCAAATCCATCCAGAAGCTGGAGGAAAGCGTTGGCTGCAAACTTTTTCCAGAAGTTCCCGCGGCGTTGTTCTGACCGATGAGGGAAAACTGCTCTATGAGCATGTCAGTGAAGCGTTTGAGACCCTGACTATGGGCGAAGAAAAATTAAAACGTTCCATCGAGCTCGGTGTCGGACACTTAAAAAATCGGTGTCAGCTCCACGCTCTGCAAATATCTGCTTCTGCCTTACCTGAAAGAATTTATCCGGCAGAACCCGCATATTTCCATTTCCATCTCCTGCCAGTCCACCAATGATACCTTAAAACTGCTGGAAGATAACAAAATTGATATCGGTCTGATCGGGAAACCGGAAAATCTGAAAAATATTCATTTTGACTTTTTGGAGGAAATTGAAGACATTTTCGTTGCAGCCAAAGATTATCTGCGAAACCTGAAAGCAAGAGGGATTCAGAAAGATCATATTTTACAGAGTTCCACGCTCATCCGCTTGATAAAAACAATATGACAAGACAGTACATTGATGATTATTTACAGGAAAATCAGATTATCATCAAAGATTCCATCGATATTTCTGACATGGATCTTCTGATCGATTTTGCCCGCATCGGTGTCGGTGTTGCATGTGTCATCAAGAACTTTGTCCGGGAAGATTTGGAAAACGGAACTCTCATGGAAATTCCACTTGGCTTTCCAATCCACAAACGTGAAGTCGGTTTTTGCATACAAGACAACAACCAAGCCTTCTAAATCACTTGCGGAATTTATTCATTTTTACAAGACTTACCGGTAGGACGCTGATGCGCGCAAGCTTTAGCTTGCATAATTCTTCTGCGCATCAGTCGCATCCTTGTGGACATTTTTCTTGCATAGGAAGCAATTTCTATGCAAGCAAAAACGCCGTGGCATTTGCCACGGCATTTTTTCTATCTCATAACAATATTCACGATACGTCCCGGTACATAAATCTCTTTTACGATATTTCCCGTGAGTTTATCTGCAATCGCTTCTTTTGCTTTTTGCAATGACATCCTCTTTTTGCATCGTCTTTTCCAATGGAAAGTGTTCCCTTGGTCTTACCATTGATCTGGACTGCGATTTCCACAGAACTCTCAACGGTCTTAGCCTCGTCAAATTCAGGCCAGGCTGTCTGATAAACTTTTCCTTCGAAACCTGCAATCTGCCATAACTCCTCAGTGATATGTGGAGCAACTGGGTTCAATAAAGTAATTAATGTTTTAAATTCTCCCTTGTAATCGCATTTTTCTTATAAAAGTCATTGATAAGTGCCATCATTCTTCGCAATTGCAGTATTATATTTCAGATTTTCAAAATCACTGCTTACCTTCTTGATCGTCTGATGCATCTTTGTCTCAAGATCCGGAGTAACCTTCCTTCGTCAGTCATAAGATCCTGTAATTTCCATACACGCTCGAGGAAGCGGCGGCATCCCTTTACGCCTTCCTGAGACCAGGATGCACTCAAGTCGAAGGCACCGATGAACATCTCATAGGTTCTTAACGTATCGGCACCGTACTCTCTTACGATATCGTCCGGGTTTACGACGTTTCCTCTGGACTTACTCATCTTCTCACCGTTCTCACCCAGGATCATACCGTGGGAAGTTCTCTTCTGATAAGGTTCCGGGCAAGGAACAACACCCTCATCATAGAGGAATTTATGCCAGAATCTGGAGTACAGTAAATGTAAGGTTGTATGCTCCATACCACCGTTATACCAGTCAACCGGCATCCAGTATTTTAACGCCTCTTTGGCTTGCGAGTGCCTTCGTCGTTGTGCGGATCGGTATATCTTAAGAAATACCAGGAAGATCCCGCCCACTGGGGCATGGTATCAGTCTCCCGCTTGGCCGGCCCGCCGCAGCACGGGCAGGTGGTGTTCACCCAGTCGGTCATCGCAGCTAACGGAGATTCTCCGTTGTCGGTCGGCATATAACTCTCCACCTCCGGAAGCATCAGCGGAAGTTCACTCTCATCGATCGGAACATATCCGCACTTATCACAGTGTACGATCGGGATCGGCTCACCCCAGTACCGCTGACGGGAGAATACCCAGTCTCTCAGCTTGTAGTTGGTCTTCGCAGTTCCGATGCCTTTCTCCTCTAAGAACGCGATCATCTTTGCCTTGGCGTCCTTGACCTCAAGTCCATTTAAGAAATCCGAATTAATGAGAACACCGGTTGCCACATCTGTAAATGCCGCCGCATTGATGTCTACTTCCTCGCCGTTCTTTGCAACGACCTGAATTAACGGCAGGTTGAATTTCTTGGCAAATTCCCAGTCACGCTCATCGTGCGCCGGCACTGCCATGATCGCTCCTGTTCCGTAGGACATCAGATACATAAGTCGGAAATCCAGATCGGAATCTCCTTGCCGTTTACAGGGTTTACTGCTGTCAGACCGTCAATGCATACACCGGTCTTGTCTTTTTGCAAGTTCTGCACGTTCAAAATCAGATTTCTTTTTGGCTGCCTCGCTCGCGGTATGCCACGATCTCATCCCAGTTTTTGATCTCACTCTGGTACTTATCAATAATCGGATGCTCCGGGGATACAACCATGTAAGTAACACCGAATAATGTATCGCAGCGGGTCGTGTATACACGAAGCTTATCCTCCTTGCCCTTTGATGGAGAAATCCACCTCGGCGCCCATGGGATTACCGATCCAGTTCTTCTGGGATACCTTGACGCGCTCGATGTAATCCACGTGATCTAATCCCTCGATCAGCTTCTCGGCGTAATCCGTGATCTTTAACATCCACTCACTTTTTACCTTGCGGACAACCGGAGCTCCACAACGCTCGCAGACACCGTTGACAACCTCCTCGTTCGCAAGACCGACCTTTGCAGGAAGTACACCAGTTGATCGGCATCTCTTTCTTGTAAGCGAGGCCTGCCTTAAACAGCTTTAAGAAAATCCACTGTGTCCACTTGTAGTAGGACGGATCTGTCGTATTGATCTCTCTGTCCCAGTCAAAGGAATATCCGAGCGAATGAACTGCTCCTTAGAAGCTTCACGTTCTTCTCTGTAACGATCTTCGGGTGAATCTTATTCTTGATCGCATAGTTCTCGGTTGGCAGACCGAATGCATCCCATCCCATTGGATAGAGTACATTGTATCCCTGCATACGGCGCTTTCTTGCCACAATATCGAGTGCCGTGTACGGTCTCGGATGTCCTACGTGCAGTCCCTGTCCGGACGGATACGGGAACTCAACTAATGCATAATATTTTGGTTTGCTGGTAAATCATTGGTTGCCGCAAAAGCCTTATTGTCATCCCAGACTTTCTGCCATTTTTTCTCGACTACCTTATGGTTATAAAGTTCTGCCATGGTATTCCTCCTTCTTTTTTTTATCAAGCATGATTCATGATTTTGTGGATTTTGAAATAATAGAACAAAGTTTCCTGTTACATAAAAATCTCCGTCTCCAAAAAGAGACGAAGATATCTGTTCACTCCGTGGTACCACTCTCATTCGCAGGATGAACGGTTCATCCAAATACGCACTTATCATTCTTAACGCGAATCACACGTTCTGACCTACTTATTTTTTTCATTTCAATCAGAAAACTCAGAGGCGAGTTGGGAACTTCCAAATACCGTCTCACACCATCCGGCAGCTCTCTGTCATTCTTCCGTTCTTAATACTCCTCGTCAACGTCGTCATATTTTATGCTTTTAACATGATTTATTTTAACATATGAAATTCATTTGTCAATATTTTCAGAGCATATCCCACTTTGAAAAAATCTTCGTGATTGTCTTTTTGCAAAAATAGCAATTGCAGTCATCAGTAAAATTTTAAAATCCAGAAACAGGGAATAGTTTTCAATATACATCAGATCCCATTTCAGTTTGTCCAGAAAAACTTGTGTTATAATTTCCCATCACCTGTGCATATCCGGTCAGTCCGGCTTTTTACCTTCGTGCGGAGTACAAACTCCGGGATGTCCTCAACGGCTTTTACAATAAATTCCGGTCGTTCCGGTCTTGGACCTACAAAACTCATATCACCTTTTAAAATATTTACAAGCTGTGGCAGCTCATCTAACTTCGTATTCCGAAGGAAACGTCCTACCCGTGTCAGCCGTTTGTCGTGCTTTGTGGCAAGTCGGTCCCCTGTTTTTCTCCGCATCCGTGATCATGCTGCGGGAACTTGTAAATTTCAAAATTTTTTCATGTCTCTGGTACAGCACCTGCCGGTAAATCACACTGCCGCCGTCCTCGCACTTAATGCAGATTGCAATAATCAAAAAACAATGGAGAAAGAATCACCAGAAACAACACCGAAAAGACGAGGTCAAAGCATCTTTTTTTACCGCACGCTTGGAAATTTCCATTCCAAAATGGTTACAGAAAAAGACCGGTGAATCGTGATACTGTGTCAATCCTGAACCGCGTATCATAATATCCGATAATTTTGTGTTGCAGTAAACCTGCCTGTCCATATAGTAACAGAACTTGAGCAGTTCATTCCGCTCGTCAGACGGCAGATCTTCCAGAAAAACAGAATCGTGCACCCTTATTTTCTCTTTTGCATCCTCTAAAGTATCGGCTCTGGTGATCACACATGCGGTCGTGATCTGAAAATGCTCCATGATTTTCTTATAAATCTGAAAAAAATACCTGCAAATGTAATACACTGGATCGTACTGAGCAGGGATCAGCTTCCATAAAACCAGAAGAATGCCTGCAAAATGCACTGTTTTTGCTCCCACAAACAGATACCAGACTACATTTACAGCGGTCAGCCTTCCCCACAGTTCCATATAAATCTCATAACGCCGGTTATTGTTATTTCCGAGTTTCCGAACCACACACAGATAAAGTAAAAAAAGAGGTACGCAACAAATACCCAGGGATCAAACCGCATCTGAAACTGATGTTTCAGGAACCAAATATATTCGCATATCCAGCCACCCCACAAAACGGTCTGCATCAGGGATATAATTAATCTGTCGTTTCATAATACATTTGCCTCAAATTCAAATTTCTTCTTCAGTGCTTTCAAATAAGCTTTCTTGTTTCCGCTGGCTACCAGAATCGGTGCGTAGGCATCCCTTCCGCTCACACAGAACAGATATGGATACCCGGAAAAATGTTTCTGGTAATCACGCACAAAATCCAGAATACCACTCTGGATCTCTTTCATTCCCTCCGAATTTGCATCCACCTTTCCGAATAAATACGAAACCTCCCCGCTCGCTTCATCCAGTTCAAATCCAAGGAACTGCGGTGTTGGTGAGGAGAGCAAACAGTTCAAAAAAAGATATTGTCATCCGTGTTAGGATCATGTTTTTTCCATAAGTCACGATTGAACGACTGCGCATACAGATATCTTTGCGAGTTTTCCATTCTGTAAAAATATTTCGCTCGCATCGACTTCAAAATTATGAACGGAATTAGTGCCCGCGACCGCCCCGGTAATGCTTTGCACGGAAGCTTCCACACGTTCTGTACCAGATAGTCCAGCGCTATCGCCCCACTCCCTGCCCAGCCGATATCCACCGCAAGAGCATTCCGGCTGTCGCCCAGTACTTTTTATAGTATAATTCCGCGACTTTTGGATTCCCTGTCATAAACGGCTGTCACATCCTGCCAGTTTGCTTCCAGAAAACGTTTTACCTGTCTGACGTTCCCACTTGTCAGATATGTTTCATTTGGGTAATTGCTGTAACAGACGATCCATCAGAAATTCCAGCCGCATGGATTTTTAAAATCTGCTCTATGGTATAAGTTCCATCCGCTTTATGATACAGATACCGTCTGAAAAATCATAGCGGTTATAGCGCGCCATCAGTTTTGTTGCCGCAGCTCTCGACCAGTAAACATACTCTGTTTTCTCCTCCGGAAACAGCACAGCATATGCCTGTCTTAAAATATCCCCATCTCTGGACAAAAACAGTAATTTATCAATCCCATGCTCTCTGGCATATGTATGAATAAAATTGCAGTACCCAAGCACAAACAATCCGCCATAAATATAGCCGTACTCATACTCCATCGGCATTTGCTCCGTGCCATTGTATAGCTTATTATTTACAATTCCGCGATACGCACCGCCGACAACTGCCGACATATCATATGACCGGTACAAAAGTGCATTGCGGTTCACATTCGGATAATAAAACACCTCGAATCCGTGTTTCTTTGCATTTTTTTACATCGCTCACCGGATTGTCGCCCACATGGATCATAGAATCCGTGTCCGGGTATGCCCTTTTTACAACTTCATATAACGATCCCTCTGCCTTACTCTTTTCATATTCACAGGAAACATAGAGTTCCTCATATCCGCCATAGCCGTTTTTTTGCAAAGAAGCTCCGATAAAAATGCTTTTGATAAATACATGTCCGAAGTGATCACGATCCGCTTCCCATGTTCCCGCAGCTGTGTAAACACCTCTTTGCATAAATGGATTGGCATAACAGAACTCCATTTCCAATGCCTGCTCCATCTGCATTCCCTGCTCTTTTGTGACACCAATTTCATTCTCTAACCAGCTCCAGATGTCAGAAAGTGTGATTTCATAATGCTTCTCTTCTTTATACTTTTGTGTTCTTGCATCTGCTTCTGCCTGCATGCGGAGTCTCTTAAAATCCAGAATCCCTGTTTTTCTCCGAGAAAGAAAAATAAATCTGTCGGCTCTGAAAACGGTCTGAAAATGAGCGTATCAAAATATCAAACGATATGACTTCATACTGCATCAAAAAGAAACCGTTTCCGACACACTCTTACGGTCACGGTTTGCCAGGACGGACTCACTCTCTGCACACGGCGGTTTCTTTTCCTCGTAAACCGGAATCTCTGTGTGCTCTCCTAGAAACCTGCAAAAACAGTACATAATAGCAGAAATTCAGCCCCAGCAGATAAACCCATGAAACCACCTTCTTTACCCCTGCCGTTCCATCATGAAATCTGTGGTAACGCCGCCTGATCCCCGGTTTTCTGTTCACTAAAAAATGATATATCTTTGCTCTCAATGTCTTCTCCATGGTTTGTTTAAATAGTATTTTTGTATACGTTTTAAACGTGACTTTTGAGTAACATTGTAGCGCATAGATGGGGAGATGTCAATTTGTGGAAACTTGCATGTAAAAAGTCAAAAATATGCGCTTCAACTTTACCAGCTTCCAACTCTTAAATTTGTATAAACAAACTTCTGTATCTCTTGTTTTTTTTATCATCATATTGTAAATTTAATCCACGCATATCGCTCTCCCGGTATATTACCGGTTTTCCTCACATATAACTAATATTTATTTATTCAATTTCTCCATTACACATAGGTCATCTCACAACTCCAGTATTTGACAAGTTTTTTTATTATTTTATGTATCCAATTGAAAAAATCGCATATATGTAATATTATAAGGAGTGAACATGAATACAGAAGACATGCTGAAAGAATTAGCTTCTTTTATTAAATTCTTTTTTTTTATCCATCCAAAATTTTTAGAAGAATTAAGAACACTATTAAAAACAGATTTAAAAAGGAAAAGAATCTATATTTTTAAAATTTTAACTACACAATTAAGCAATATAAAAAATTTTGGTTCAAAAGATATATACGATAGACAGCAATGAAATACTTCAAGGTGCAGATGGACATTACTATTCCATTCATCTACAGAAATCTCAATTTAATGTTCGTCTGAATTGTATATATAAATGATGAGAATATACCTTACTTTTTTATGTGCTTTCAATGAACGTTCTGGAAAAAATCGTACTAATTACTCAACCTATACTACGGTTATGAAAGAACGTATTAACTACTTTTAGGAGATGATAATTATGAATAAAAAAAAAGACACCCAATAATATTGAAGATTTACTCTCTCTGTTTTCAGAAACATTAACACCCGCAGATGTCCTCTCTGCAAAGTTAATGGCTCAATTTTCTAATGCCATTACTTCCGAAAGACTAAATCTTAATATGTCTCAAAAATATTTTTGCAAAACATATAAATGCAACCCAATCATTGATTTCCCGTTGGGAATGTGGAGACTACAATTTTTCAATTAATAAAATTGCTGAAATTGCTTGACCAAACTAGATTTGAATGTAGATTTTAAAATAAATAAATGCCATTCATCTACAGATACTTCTAGAAATGACAATATGGTTACTACCGAAGTTCCATGTAAGATTATTCAATTTCCAAATCCATATGTGAAAGTTGACGAAGAATTGGAGGAAATGTAATGTTAAATATGATTAGTATAAATTTGGACTCGATTACAACTCAGGAAGCATTTATTATTAATAAAGTCCGATAGATGGAAAAAAGAAATGAAACTTACACTTTCACGAAAGTGTACTCCAACAAATGATGCTCCAAATAAATATATCGGCTATTGCTCTGCTGAAATGAGATTTGCAGATGAACTTGATGTTGATATGCTAGATACCTCTTTCCTTGTAAAAGTAGTATTATCTGCCGAGTTTAGTTCTCCAGATTGCTCTACAAAGTTTTCAACGGATGAATTAACCGAATATGCTCTATTACAAATGTTTCCGCATGTTCGTGCCACTCTTTTGCTTCCATCATGGCGTCCGCCGGACTTACACCTTATTTGATTCCTACAAATGGCATTATTCATTGATAAAATATTACAACACATAAACAAGCCCTGCTTGAAACATCCAGCAGGGCTGATAGAAGTCATTTATGTTTTATAAGACATTGTAAGAACTTTTTTTCTTTTCTTACCAAGTACAAGTTTCTAAATGAGCATCACCTTTCTTTTTTTGACAAGGATTTCTGTAATATCTTTATATACATCATCTGATTTTAATGAATACCCAATCATCAAAAATATGCAAAAAATTTTATGATATTTGCTAAATAATTCGTACATAGACAGCTTGCCATCACATTGAATTTCTTTAAAAACTTTTTCTAAATCATACCCTTCTTTTTTTATAAACTCATTAAAATCAGAATAAGTACATCTATATTCATCAAGTATATATTTAAGTAATTCGTCTTCCAATTTTTCTTCGATATTCAAATTCGTATCCCGCCTTATCCAGATTATTTTTCACCAATTCCAGAGGCAACTTTTTAATACGAAACTATCCCGGAATAATATAATACCATTTATGATCCAAATCATAAAAATACCCATAATCAATCCAATTAATTTTACTGAAAAATTTCACGTTCCGTGTCACCTAACCAAAACGGTCTTCCTGTTGGTGCATTCGTTTCCATAATGGAACATCCACCATTTTCACTCCCAACTCTTCCGACACATGCAGTCTGCCCTAATCCAAAAAGGTATTCTACTGCATCACTATTTTGATACCATTCGAGTAAATGTGCTCCTGTAAAACTAAAATATCCACCATTGCCACTCCATCCATATTGCACGTGTCCATCTGAAAATCTTCTTGCCATAATACTTATGTTCCCCATTGCTTTGTTTCCTTTCACATTGATATTGTTTTACGTTACGTATATACGAATATTAATATAAAATAACATAATTGTCAATCTCTTTACCTAAAGTATTTCATTAGTCTTCTGATTGCAGAGCAGCTAAATAACCAAGGAATCTTTCTTTTTTTTCTTTTTTCAAGATTTCTAAAGCCTTCCAATACTACCGCTTCTTCATCATTCAATGCCACAAGATGATCTATATTATTTATAATTTGCCTCATCTCTTTCGGAAAGCAACTCATACGGTGTCACATGCAATATCTCACATATCTTTATAATTTTATCCGCCGATGGGTTTGTTTTCTTTCTCTTCCAATCGCTAATTGTGCTTTGAGAAATTCCTGTCTGTACTGCAAAAATCTTTTTGTGTAATTCCCTTCTGATCCAGCAAATAAAAAAATTTTTTCACTAATTATCAATATATTCTCTCCACTATTACTTTTTATATTTCTTTCTTACCTTTGTAATTTATATCATACACTATAAATGTTATTTTTTAAACAAGCTTGTTCCTTCAAACTCTTAAATTTCCATAAACAAACCCCCGCCTCTTGTTTTTTCCTTATCATATATTGTAAATTTAATCCATGCATATCGTTCTCCCGGTATATTACCGGTTTTCCTCCGAATAATACAGACTCTGTGTAACTTTCCCATTACATAAGAACGGGAGGATTTAAAAACGACTACTTACAATAACTTAAAAACCAGATACCATTCTAAAAAACTTTGAAAAACAATGAACACTTTGCAGACCTGTTCAATGCCGCTCTTTTCAACGGCTCACAGGTCATCAAACCGGAAGATTTATCGGAAGCAGATACCGATGTTTCTTCTTTGTTAAAGTTTAACAATCATACTGAAACCATCCAGAGGATCTGGGATGTTGTGAAAAAAAAGACAGCTTATGGTGTTGATTTCGTTATCTTGGGATTGGAGAATCAATGTAAAATTCATTATGCAATGCCGCTTCGCACTATCCTTGGCGATGCTCTCTCTTATCTCAAGGAATATAATGAAATTGCTCGCCAGAAACAAACACGAAAAAAAAAATTTTCATCTTCAGATGAATTTCTTTCAGGTCTTAAAAAAGACAGACCGTTTGCACCCCTGTCATCAGTCTCTGTGTTTACTATGGCGAAGACGAATGGGATATCCGCTTTCCCTGACCGACATGCTATGCATTCCAGAACATCTCACGCCTCTGGTATCAGATTATAAAATGAATCTTATCCAGATCAGAAACAGTGATTCTCTGATTTTTTCATAACAGTGAAGTTCACACTTTATTCGATCTCAGCAGATTGATTTATAACAAAGAATTTGATAAAATCCAAAGTACATACATGAATCAGAAGTTTGATACAGAACTTAGTCTGGTGATTGGCACGATCACAAATACCAAGTCATTTATTAACCATGCGTTACAATCCGATTCGGAAGGAGGTTCGATCAATATGTGCAGAGCATTTGAAGAATGGCAGGAAGAATGTATTCAGAAAGGCGTCCAGCAAGGCATTCAATCCGGAATTACACAGGGTGAAATTATAGGTACCCTTAAAACCTACAAAAAATTCTCTGTTTCAAAAAGAGGAAACTCTCAAAAAATATCATAACCGATTTTTCTTTATCCGAGGAAGATGCACGGAATTATATGGAAAAATATTGGTAAAATGACAGATCAGTCCTGCTAAGCTAATGCTTGCAGGGGGCTGATTTGTATCGCTATTTATTCTCTCTAGATTTCAGTGTTATTTTTTTTTCATGATACATTGAGATGGTTGCTCCATTTTCGAATTCACGAGCCATATCAATTTTTAATGCATAATTGTTTGCAATCGTTATGGCTCTTTCTTCCGGGAAACCATACGAGGTATAAAGCGCAATCGTTTCCTCTATTGTTGGAAGTAAATCCATGTTTACCACATGTCTGTTTTTAATATTCTTGATCATCTTTTTCTTCAGAAATCATAAAAACTTGTAATCGATTGCTGTAGTAAACTTAATCTTGTCTGAGAGAATAATGAATCCTTAAAAAACATACTATTTCCAGAATCATATATTGGCGCCGGACCTAAATATTGCATTGTGTTCGAATCTCTTAGAATTCCAAAATTTCCAAGATGTTCGTCTGTATTACTGATAATAAAATCTGTCAATGTCTGATAGTCCATAAAATTACGAATCTGCTGTTCTTCTATTCCTAATTCTGCACATATCCGGATATAATTATCATACACAGATTTATCATTCTGTTGCTTCGATCCTTCGATAACTTCATATGCGGATACTAATTCAACAGAATCACTTGTAAATGCATCACATCTACAATAAAGGCCATTATCCTCTGTATGCCCAACAAGATAAGAAACATAAGGAATTGCCGTTTCTTGTAAATCATGCAAATAAGTTGCAAATGCTTCATTCATCGCCTCTTCGCCCAAAAAATATTTATAACTTTCTTTCACAAGCGTTGGAAAATTTGTTTTGATATCCCAATATTTTTTCCATTTGTCCGCCTAATGCGGCATTCGAATCATATGAAGTTGCATTGTGATATGGAACCTTATTGTCAGAAAAAACAAATTCATATTTGATAATTTTACATCTTCATACTTTAAATCTAAATCCAACGGACGTATCCAATATGAGTCGGTCATAGAAAGTGCTAAATTCTTTTGCCAGATACATCTTTGTGTTTGCACATCCTGCTTGTTTCAATACTTCCTGCATCATTTTTCTTGACGCCGGAACTGCCCCCTTCCCTCCCACCAGTGTTTCATTCTTCTTGTGTCTGCATTTCCTAAAAAATGGGGATAAACCGCTGCCATTATCTTTGTATACTCTTAATGATCCGGTTTCGTCATCAATAACCAAACTTCCGCACACATCATTTTTTATGCATTAATGCGTATTGACTCATAATAACCCCTCCCATTCCGTTTTTTTCTTCGTCATAGTTTTCAATCATCATTTCAGGAACCTGCTTCATATAACAATCATACAAATCCGTACACATTGTTTTAAGTGTAAGCAATGTCAAATCTTTGTTATTGTCTGTTATATGCAATTCGATTCCTTGATCTGCCTTTTTCCATTGATAATGATACCCAAGATAGTTTCCTTTTCCATTCTCAAGAAAAATGACATCATTTAAGATATCACTCATATCACATTTTAGATATAAGCACAGTTTGTATACCGTCTCCGCTGATGTATAATTGATATTCTTCTTTTCGTTAACCAGTTCATTCAGTGTTGTGTAAGGAATCCCACTCTCTTGACTTATTTTATATATACTTTTCCCGGTTTCTTTTATCATGTGATTAAAATTATCATTCATAATACTCCCTCAATACTCTATTATAACGTAATTTCGTTATATTTCAAGTGTTCTTAAAAGGAATAGTGCTTCTCTCTGTTACGATTCTTATTGTTGTTATTGTTTTGCACGAAAAAAAATAATTGCCTGATTGTCGCAAACATAACAAAAATCTTTTTTTTGAATCTGGCTGTTGCATATCGCAACCTTTTTCAAGAAAAAACAACTCAATCATCATTTCTACACAAGGAGGATTTGCCTATGGCAGAAACAAAGAAGCTTTACACCCTCGCTGATATTCTCGGTGAACCAATCACGGAACAGGAAGCACAAAATCTCATCCGCAAAAGGAAACGAACTCAGATGAGCAGACTTTCCAGAACTACGTCAATCTCAACGAAACTTATCGTAATAAATTATTGCATTTTATTATGGGTAAAAATGGGCTTTCCATCACTTATGACACAGTTTTCCGACATGTCATGCTTCCGGGAGGAGACACCAAACGGCTGGAACATTTTCTTTCAATCATTTTTTGACCAGCCAATACACATTAAACAAATTCTTCCACGCGAAGGCAGCCAGATTGTCGAAAATGGCAGCTTTGTCATTGCAGATATTATTGCATCCATGGAAGATGGCTCCATTATCAACGTTGAGATTCAGAAAATCGGGTACGCATTCCCCCGGGGAACGGAGCAGCTGCTACACTGCTGACATGATCATGCGACAATATAACTATCTGAAAAATCAAAACAAGAAATCTTTTTTCCTATCAAGACATGCGTTCCGTGTACCTGATTGTTTTCATGGAACATAGTCCTGCTCAATTTCACCATACTAATGAATACATTCATAGGAAAATATCATGCTTTGACACTGATGTACAAATAAATCTTCTTGACAACATTACATTCATTTCACTTGACACTTTCCGCTCAGTAGTTCAAAAAATATAGATACGGAACAGAAAGCATGGCTGAGTTTTCTTACCGCAGATGATCCGGATGAAATCGTCCGTCTCGTCAATGCCTATCCGGAATTTCTTCCATGCTATCGGGATATTATTTCATTTCGAAGGAGGCCGAAAGATTTGATTACTACATTTTCAGATGCACTTCGTGAGATGGATCGCAATACGGAAATCTATATGGTTGAGCAATTAGCTAAGGAAGTTCAAGAGAAGGATCATGCTCTTGCCGAAAAAGATAATGTCATTGCTGAAAAAGACAATGCTCTTGCTGAACAAGCAAGACTTATCGAGCAACTCAAAAAGCAAAGCTTGCCGAAACTCGTTCTACAGATTAATATAGCAAAAATGTTCTTTTTCAAAAGAGGAAACTCTCAAAAATATTATAACCGATTTTTTCTTTTTATCCGAGGAAGATGCACGGAATTATATGGAAAAATATTGGTAAAATGACAGATCAGCCCTGCTAAGCTAATGCTTTTGCAGGGCTGATTTGTCATCTTTGATATATCAATTCTGTTGCATTACATATGTCATTTTTCCAGAAATGCACATCGTACAACATTCCTTTTTCTCGTCATAAAAGAACTTCTCAATCTTATTAATAATCTCATCACTTGTTTTAGCAATCTCTTCTTCATCTATTTTAGTCATGAAATCCACATTCCTATATCCATTCATGCCACATTTAAATTCCTGATAATCAGGTATAAAAAGGAAAAAATCGCTGTTCCAAGATAAAAGGAAATCAAACATATACGATGAAAAATCCGTTATCATAGAGAATAATCTTCCTCATTTATACTGCTTTTCAGATGTATCCTGTCATTACTGCCAATAAAATTGTCGGCATATTTTTGAAAAATCGGATGAACCTTTACATCAAGTGTATATTCCTGTTTCTCCAGCATTTTGTATAACACATCACTTTCCAGAAAAGCTTTGGTTTCCATGTAATATCTTGAAGAAAGGAATTTCTTATCTAATGCTTTCCAGTCACCGTTTACATTTTCACCGACCAGATAGCTTCGCCATGATGGCATATAGAATTTTTGCTTATCAGATTTATTTGCTTTATGCAATTCATCAAATCTTGGCAGTCCAACTTTCCACAAATCAGTTTTAGCAAAAAGCCATTCTTACGAAAAAATCCGATAATCTACATCACATGCAACAACTATCTTATCCGCAATTATTTTTTTCAGGAGAATACTTCCAAGGCATATCAATATGTAAAACCCCATGCTGCAAAGATATGGTTTCAAAAATGCATTTGATTCGCATATCGGCTATATTCTTTTCGGGAAACGGAAACACATTGTTATTTTCAATAAAAGCTGTAATAATCTTTGAAGCTTGCAATAAAAGTTCCACATGCTTTTTAGAGCCAAATATTACGGTGTTTGCTTTTGGTGGAATATACTTATTTTGTTTTTTATCCGTAAGCACGTAATATCGATCAATGCCATCGCTCATTGCTATATCATGACAAAATTGTTTCAATCCATTATCTATCTTAACTCCAGAACAATCGTAATACAGCCAGATTTCTTTCTCTGGCTTTTTCTCTTCAACTTGATAAATACCATTGATTTTCATGATATATGATTTTTACCCGATCTTTGATATATTCCGTCAACTCCGCATGAATTGGAATAAGCGGCATAAAATAATAGCTTGTCTTAAGCTCCGCTGTATCAAATTTAACTTTGAACCATAAATTCTGAACCTCTCTCGCATCACACTCATATTCAAATTTCCAAAATCTTTTGTGTCGGCTCGTGTGACAAATAATAATTGTGCGCACTAGGGGGAAACAGAAATTGGACTGCCCTGTATTCCATTTTCTATTGCATAAAGCTCAAATGAACCTTTATAAAACTGAAAAAATACACTTTTAAGAAACCCAGCAAATCTCACTTTTGTTCCATGTACGGTAAGTTTTGTAACCACAATCTCAATATTATCAGAATTAAGCACCACATTACCTTTGCTCAATAAACTGACACTATCACTAAACTGACTGGTTTCAATATACTGTTCTCCCTTAAGTTTCATCAAATAAAATTTTTCAAAAAAAATCAAAATTAGGATGGCTTAAAATAACAAAATTGTCACAACGTTTCAAAAGTATCTTCACACGAGACATTGCTCTGCGATATTCTTCTTTCGAATAATGATATGGAAAAAATATATTAGAAAGCATTTTCCAATAAATATCATTCACAAACAACCCCTGAAACGCTAACGGCACACTTTCATATCTTGCAAATAAATCTTCAAACAATTTTAATGACGGTTCAAAAATATAACATGCTCCAGATAATTTTCCAGAAGAGCTCTCGTCACTGCGATTATAAATATATCTTGCAGACTTACAAAATCCCATTTCAAGTTTGTCTCGCAATACTTACACAGCAATACTTCTGATCCTCTGAAAAAGCTAATGTCTCATCAAACAAAACATTCTTTTCGAACTTATTCTTCACTACAATATTCATCGTTGTCTGTCCGATAAAAGCATTGGAACATAAATCATAGTCGCCATTTTTCTTTTTAGAAATTGATATCTAAAATGCGGTTTTAAACGCCTGCCTTTATAGTATGTTTCTATCGGATATGTAAGTAAATCTACCCTGTCATAGATTTTGTTAAATTCGGAGACGCAGTCAGCAATTGTATTTTTCGAAATCAAATCATCGGCATCTATAAAAAATATATATTTTCCAACAGCTTCTTTTAAACCTGCATTTCTGGCGGCAGATACCCCTCTATTTTCTTGTTCAATATAAAGTATATTCTTATATTTTTCTACAAACCTGGCACATATTTCTCCACTCAAATCAACAGAACCATCATTAATAAAAATTATCTGCATGAAATGAAAACCATAAGTCTGTGCTTTCAGATTCCTTATGTATTTTTTTTCAGACAATCCTGCTGATTGTATACAGGACAAATAATCGTAATAATGTCTTTCTCGTTCATATATTTAATACTATATAATTCTTTTTATAATAAATCTAAGCTCATACTATCAACAATGTATGTTTTTTTTAGTTTGTGTAGCAACCATATAACGAAAACAATCCCTCCATATTGCTACTTTGAATATACGGAACCGCCTTATCTAACATAGAATAGTCCCAATTCCACCATTTAATGTCTAATAATCTTTTTATAGTTTCGTCATCAAATCTGAATGATATAATCTTGGCAGGATTTCCTGCAACTATCGCATATGGCGGTATATTTTTTTGCCACGACAGCTCCAGCACCAATAATTGCTCCATCACCAATTGTAACTCCAGACATCACCTTTGCATCAGCTCCAAACCACACATCATTTCCGATAATAATTTCTATCTTTTGCTTCTGCATGTGTTCCTACCTTATACCTCCCATTAAAAAACATTGAAAATGGGTACGTTGAAACATACTCTTTATGATGTTCTCCTCCAGCGAATAGTTTTACCCCATTTGCGAATGAACAAAATCTTCCAATGCTAATATAAGCATTTTTATGTCCAATAAAATTTATTTGAGGAACTCCATATGTAAAATCACCTACTTCGACCAAATTCTCCACAGCATATTTGTTTTGGTTACAAATTCGAATTTGTTCTTTCAATAGTCTAAATGAAATATCTGGTGATAATATATCATACACATTCGAGTCATAAATTCCATTTATATATCTTATACGCTTATCAAGATTATTTCTTGCTAACTTTTCTATTATAAAATCAGGTATCTCCCCACTAAAGATATAATAATCAGTCTCCATTAACTCTTCTACCCTTAGATTGAAAATTGCTCTATTGATTTTTCTTGCGAACATCAAAATCCTTTGATAATGAAATTACAGAATAAACGCTATCCGAATTATTGGTCACACATATCAGAGTTTTTCCTCTTGTTCGATTCAGCAGAAGGTATTCTTGATACATTATCATCACGACATACTGCTACTGTATCAACACATTGTTTATTTTTAGACTGTCCCCCCCCCCGAAATATTTTTCATTCCACATCTTTTTATATTCCACCTTTTGAAGTCTTGTAAAATCTGTCTGTGGTTTATATCCGTATGCTTCTAACTCCGTCTCTATATTGCTTATATTATTTTCATCTGCTATGACAACATAATATTGAGAGGCCTTATCCTTCAATTCAATAGAATTTTTTACTTCCATTGTGCCAATCTTTTTTGTTGCTGTAATTAAAATGAAAATATGCAATTGGGGATTCTCCTCCTAACTTCAAATTGTAAAAAAGCATTTCTTGCTTCAGATGAATTACCATAAATCACTACTTTTCTATCCGTTCTTACAGAAGCCAACATACTTGATTTGATATTTTTAAAGTTTCTAACAATAGCCCATACTATTTCTACAAATAAATTATACGCAGTTTGTGCCTTTAAATGAAAAAAACATAATCTGTCACATCATTTGTCGACTTAATAACTTTATTAATATCGACCAGTGCGCATTTTCCTTTATTTTCTGTAACGATTTTATCTAAGACCTTATTTATTCTTTTTTAATCTGTTCTCTTACCTCTGGGCAATGTGGATTATTTTTTCTAAAGAAGTCAAGTGTTTGTCCATTTACAAATATCAATTTGGTTTTCTCTGGCAATCTGTTTATAATCCATTTAATATTTTCATAAAATCTTTCTTCCGATATATACTCTCCTGGATAAAAATTTTCATCCAGCCACTTTTTTTTCCTCCCTCATAGGTAGTATCCTCAATTCCTATAACTGAAGTATCACCAAATTTTCGTGAAGGGCTTAGCGTAACAGAGAAGCCCTCCCTTTTATTGATATAATTTTTAAATATCATATCATCATGGAAAGACATAATAACATAATCCCACTCTTTTTCAAACATCTGAGAATTAAATGCTAATGAACCAGTATAATTAAAAAAATGATTTCTACAAAATGCTTTTTTGTTCATCTGTCATTTCAATTGTAGACCTAATGTATTCAGTTCCAACATTTACACCACGTTCTTTTCCATTGAAAACATTACACTCATAAACAAATTTCTGATTAGGCATAGAAAAGTAGGCCATAGGGTGGTACAAATCGCATGCCCCAATTCCAAAAATCTTAAGCTCCGATTCAGATTTAAGAATGTTCCATATCAATGCTTCATCTTCGCTATTATGTACTTGTTTTTCCTCAATAACCTTAATCAATCAGGCTCATAATTTAACTTACTGGCACATTCGCCAACAACCTCTAATTGAGGTTTTCCAAGATAACAATATATAAATTGTTCTACTCCCATACTCATTATTCTGCATGAGAATACAAAATGAATCAATTTGTTATTTTTTATAGAATAGAAACCTGCCAGCCCATAATCACCATAATTATCTGTAACTTTTTTATTAGTTTTGTTTTCACAGCCTCCTTCTTTCATCAAATCATGTAGTTCATCTGAAGACATTCTATTCTTTGTAAAGTTTAATTGATTTGTTCGCTCTGTCAATTCGCATAATCGTTCAAAATTTTCTGAAGAAACATCTATAAATTGTACACATATATTGCTCTCTTTCAAAAAATGCTTCATTATTTGAATAAGCCTTTCTGTTTTCAGCCTTTAGTTCTAGCTGCCTATATTGTTGTAATCGAGTAAGCTTTAAATCCTCTTTCCCTTTAAGAAATTCATTTTGCAAGATAGTATCTGCATCATCTGCATTCAGTATACTTAATTCTGGATTATAAAATTCTGCCTTCTTTTAAGTTCAGATCATTATCATCAATAAATAATGCATTCTGTGGTCTAAGATTCATAGCTGATAATAGATTCTTTATCATTTCTCCTTTAGGCATAAATTCAATTGTTGGGAATACAAATAAATCCCAGATTTTAAATTCCTCCAGTTTAGATTTAGCTTTATCCGGATCATTTTTTGAGCATATTGCATTTACAATTCCACGCTTATTAAGTTCCTTTATTATTGCGACTCTATTTTCTAGTAATTGAACATCATCACCTTCAGCTAAAGTTCCTTTCCACAAGGTATCATCAAGTCCCAAATAACGACCTTTATTTTATCTTTTATCATATACCCACTCTTTCTCTCAAATTTGATTTAAATAATGTATTGATATAATTTTTCTGCACAATTGTCTAATGGTAAAAAAGAAATCTTTCATTCTCTGATAGTACAAGTCTTCCGGCTCAAATTTTCTTTCTGATATACAATTCAAATATTTAATCACATCATCATCTTTTACAAATAAGTGGACCAAATGCTTTATCAAATGGAAGATCCAATTCTTTATAATGATTCATACCTGATTTAAATTGTTCGTAATCTGTAACATAATACATAATTGGTCTATTCAAACAAGCATAATCAAAAAACATATGATGAAAAATCAGTAATAAATGCATGACAGTACTCCTCAACCTTGACTTTCACATCACAATTCAAAATTTTAATTCTATCACATGATACTGAAACTAATTCCGAACCCTGCTCTGCTATAATTGGGTGCAACTTAACATGAAGTTCTAAATCATTCTTTTTCCAAATAATCACTTAATTTTTCATTATTTAAAAATGCTAAAATCCCATTAAAATAATCAGATTTCACTAACTTATCTGTTTGTAATTGCCAATTTGATGCTTTTCGGTGAATAAGTCAAATATTTTCTCAAGAAGGTGCATACAATATTTGCCTTTTTGCAGAAGTTTCTCTATTAATATGGTCATAACGAGCCATTCCTGTAGTAATCAAATCAGAATCTTTGTAATGATAATTCTTTTTATAATTTTCGACTTCAAATTGTGACGATACTACTATCTGTTCAGCTCTACATCTTTCTACACTATTAAATGTACGCAAAGGCAGCATGCAATACTCCATGTTGTAGATATATAGTTTTAAAAATCGATTAAATCTATATATTTTGCCTCATTCGTTTCTGCTAAGAATGGTGAAATAGGCGAAAATCCATAATACGCTGTAAACACCCTTTCTGCCGCCAAATATAATAATTTATGTTGCTCACTTCCAAATTCTACAAAATGCTCTAAATTATCATTTTCTTCATATATTTTCTTATTTGTTACAACATAATATTTTTCTATTCCATCATTATGCTTGATATCATTTGCAAATTGAAAATACCCATTATCCTTTTCAACCGTATATGCATCATAATACAGCCATACCCTATGTTCCTTCTTATATGCAATACTCTCTTGACGCATCTTTGTCACGTATGAGTCTTTTTCAAATCTCTTCGAGTTTTGATTTTCTATATGCGTTTTCATATTGTCATCAATTTTTTCAAGTCTTATATTTCTTTTTTGTCTTGAACTGATATTGAGTAATTTTCTCTGACATATTGAGTAATACTATTGTCATTTCCAAATACTGCAACAGGCATAAACCAATATTTAGTTGGATATATAATTCCATCTAACTCAATTTCAAAATAAAATTCGAAATTACTGCACCCTGTCAGATCAATTTCATAATCAAATGCCCAAAAATTATTTGTTTTAACAAAGGTATTTTGAAAATAGCTATGAACTGAAGGAAAAACTTCTAATTTCCTTTTTATTTGTATCGTTTTCAACCACCCATACATGAGCTTCATCCTTTACCCAGTTATATACAGGTGATTTTACAAATGCTAACATACGGAATTTGTTATTACAAACTCTGATTTTATGCATAATGATTTCAAAATAATCCCTGCTATATTTTTTTTTATTATCAACATATATTGCAGTACTCTTATCAGTTGCTACCACAAGCGGATATGCATTGTTCTTTAATCCCTAACCAGTATTGAGCATGAAAGTTATTCATGCTAGGATGGCTAGTAATAATATCAACATCCACTTTGGACAATAAGTTTCTAATCCTAGCCATTGCATTATTAAAGTCATTGGTTTCATAATGAAATGGCAATAACTTATCATCATTTTTAGTTTCCATACTAAATCATGTACAAATAAGGCCTGTATATATCTCGGAACTTCATTATACTCTGAAAATAATCTTTCATAGTATGCCATAGTAGTTTCAAAATATAGTATGGATACATAAATGTATTAACTATCCCCGTATCATTATCACGATTATATTTATATTCTGCTTCTTCCACAAAACCAATCTTTCGTTTTTTCATTAAAATTTCATTATTATAGGCCTGGTCTTCGTGTCTAAAATTAGGTGTCTCATCAAAGAAAATATTATCTTCTAACAAGTTTTTTACAATAATATTTATTGTAGTTTGTGAAACAAATGGAAATTCATCCAAATCATAGATTCCCGTCTTTGTCTCGTATTTATACCTATAGTGCATAGGTAGTGTTTTTCCCATTTTTATACCTTACAATCGGAATTGTAATCTCATCAATTTCTTCATAATGCATATCAAAAAAAATCACAAACATTTTTCAAAGTCTCTTTTGAATACATATCATCACAATCAAGATATGCTATATATTTTCCATTTGCTCTTCGCAAACCATAATTTCTTGTAGCAGATAATCCCTCATTTTCTTTATAAAAATATTTAAAATTTTTATAAAATCGAGTATATTCTTGGCATATCCTTTCACTCTCGTCTGTGGATCCGTCATTTATTAATAAAACTTCCATTTGATTATTTCCAATGGTTTGCCTTAATAATGAATCCAAACACTTTTTCAAATATTCACTTCCATTATATATAGGCACAATTACTGACACTCTATATTCAAAATTTTCCACCGTTCTACCTCTTTCCTGACAATTTATACTTTATCCATGCTATAGTTGATTTAATTATTGTTCCCATGCCTAATTTACCATTTTGGTACATACTCACCACATACTGCCCTACTGCATAACCATTTTTGATACATACTCTCCACATGCTGTTCCTACTGTATAATCATTTTGTTCTAAACAACTTACTCGAGTTTCCAAATTCTTTATTGCGTTCTGTAAATTTTCTATTAATTTTGAATCTCCTTTTTTCAGCAATAATCTCTTTGTCTGCCAAAGTCTCAAACTTTTCGTACATCTTTCTAAATTGACTTACATCACATCTTCCAATTATTGCACACAATTCTGGTACAATTTTATATTTTTTAATTCTAATTCTAAAATTGTCTTATCTAATGAAAGACTTGTCATACATTTTTGAAGGAAAGCATAAGCTTCCTCATTTACATGTTCAATAGATTCTTTAAATGCCTTATATAATGCCTTTTCTATAACATCTGTCACAACACCAATTCCAATGATATCTTCATTTTCAATAATTGACTTAATATATCCATATTCAGTTTTATAGTCAACACATATCCCCATATCACCAATTTGATATGCGTATGCATCAATCATTCTTGCAGTCTTGCCAGCGAAAGAATACTTCAATTTGCCAATTTTTACATACACATAATTCGTCATCATCTACAATTTCAAATAAATCATGTAATGAGTACAATTTACAACATGGCGAAACTTGTATCTTTTCATCTGCAACATAGTTTCCTCCTGTAATTTTTTTTAAGGTGGTTTAGGACAAGTTGTTCATCTGATTCCACGTCTGTCATCATAATTTGCTCAACTGCATTAGGTGCCAAAATTATTTCTTCATTGACAAACAATACATTTTCGATATCATTTGCTTCCAATAATTGCTTTTAATTCATTTATGTTGTTAACCACTTCATTGTTTGAAACTATATCATCTATTTCTGCTGATATAGTTTCATCTACTTCGGTAAACTCATCATTTTTTCTACAATCATACAGAATCACCATCATAATATTCTCATATGATGTCTGACGCTTGATTGCATTTACTGTTCTTATGATGTTGTTCTTTTTTTATCCTTTGTATCAATAGCTATACATATTTTCTTATTTTCCATATCCGCACAAAATCATCCTTATTCTTCCATAATCTTAAGTGTTCTGCTTATACCAGTCTCTATATCATATCTAGCCTTAAATCCAAGTTCTGTTATTTTCCTATTATCCAGCCTTTGCTTTTGTTGCTGTACTATACCCAGCAGCTTCCACTGCATCTGGCACATCAAATACAACTTTCGTACCACTTGCCTTAGCAATTATTGCCGCCAAGTCTTTTAACATAATATCTGATGCTTTATCTGATATGTTATATGCTTCTCCCTTTTCCCCCACAAAGTAATACTGTAAATAATCCAGCCACGGCATCTGCCACATAAGTATATGAATAATATTGTGTACCTGCACTTTTTTTAAAACAATATCTTCATGAGCCAATCCCTTTTTCAAAAAACTGGCTTAATGCTTTCGTATCACTATCCAAAAGTGTTGGTCCATAACTTCTTGTAAGTCTCGGTATTACAACATCCAGTCCTTTTTGTGCAATATATGCCTGACACAATGCCTCTCCGCACCGTTTACTTTCCGGATAACCAGCTCTCATTGTATTACAATCAATATATCCTAAATATTTCTCATCAAATTTTTCTACATCTCCACGATTCTCACCATATATCTCATTTGAAGATACAAATGCCATCCTCTCAGCATGTACTCGATCTGCAAACTCCAGCATATTATATACACCCATAATATTTGTTGTAATTGTTCCAATTGGATCTGTAGAATATGCCATTGGATGTGTATTACTTGCCAAGTGAAGCACATAATTTACATGATTGCATTGTATACAATCCATTGCTTTATTTACGTCATCTTTGCACAAAATCAAATAAATCATTCTCCCAATATTCCTTAAAACGATTTCTCGCTTTTTCCTCATTTCTTCCTACCGCATATATATGACAACATAAACCTTCGTTTAAATTCTTGTACATGATGACATCGATCAGGAAACTTCCTATCATTCCGGTTGCTCCAGACAAAAGAATTGATTTCTTCTTTTAACTTTTCCCATGGCAAATTCAATTCTGATACATATGCTAAATCTTCCCTATATAATTTGTTCTTTAATAAATTCATACCGCACCTACTTTAATTCTGTTTCTTTATTCCGTTTCAAGTATCCCATAAATATTTCTAAATCATCTTTTGTCGTCAGTTTAATATTTTTATCAGAACCTCTCATGAAATGCAGAGTCTCTCCTAATTCCACCATCATTGTGTTGGTATAGGAGCTTCCATATATACCAATTTTCTCTTCAAATGCTTTATGATATGCCCAATTCAGTTTTCCAAATTTATATGCCTGCGGTGTTACAACTCTGCGAAGCGTTTCTCTTGGAATATACTTTGTTGTCGTTCCTTCATCATTAATCACAAAAAATCTGTTCGTTGTAAGGCATTGATGATACTCCATTGCCATACTCATTGCATTTTGCAATCACATCTGTAATAACTGCCGGCTCCACTAACGGTCTGATTCCATCATGTATGATCACATTGTCATCGTCATCACACTTATCCATCAAATTGTATACACCATTTCTAATGGATTCCTGTCCTGTTTCTCCCCCAGATACTACCCACTTTAACTTATCAATTCCATACTGCTTTGCATAAGCCCAAACCACATCATGCCATCCGTCTATACAAACCACTTCGATTGCATCAATTTGTGGATGATTCTGAAAATTTTTTAACGTATATAATAAAACTGGTTTATCATATACATGAATAAACTGCTTCGGTATATCCTGCCCCATTCTGTGTCCTACACCACCTGCTATTATTACAGCTATATTTTTCATGATTTTACCCCTCACAACTTTCCTTATTCATTTAAATTCATCTTCCGATAAGCCTCGCAAACCACCTTCGGCTCACCGCACATTTTCATTTTTCCTTTTTCGATCCAGACCACCCGGTCACAATTTTCTAAGATCGTACCCATACTATGCGACACCAGCAAAGCACCGTACTTCCTCCGTGGATCATCTCTTTGCACACGTTTCAAACTCTTCTTGCGGAAAAATTCATCCCCGACCGAAAGCACCTCATCTAAAATGAGAATCTCGGCGGTTTCGCCGATCGTTGCGATTGCAAAACCGAGACGGCTGACCATACCGGAGGAAAAGTTTTTTACTTTCTCTTCCATAAAACCTTCAAGTTCTGCGAACCTGACGATCTCGTCATATTTGGAATCAATAAATTCTTTGGAGTAACCGATGATAGCACCGTTTAAGTACACGTTTTCCTTTGCGGTCAGTTCCACATCAAAACCGGTTCCAAGTGTCAGCAAGCTGCACTTTCCGGCGGTCGCACTGCACTTCGCCGTCGCCGGTTTTAAAGCTCCGGACACAATTTTAAGAAGAGTACTTTTACCGGAACCGTTGGTTCCAATAATTCCTACCACTTCGCCCTTTGTATACATTGAACGACACATGATCTAACGCAAGCAGTTCCCGGTAACTGATCTGTTTTTTTCAAAAGCTGGATCACATACTCTTTGATACCAGAGACATTGTTCATCGCAATCCGGAACTGCATCGTGACATCCTTCACAGCAATGACAGGCTCCTCTCCTGCACGTTCCTCCGGCACAGCCGTATTGGAATACTTTTCAGCAGCATTTTGTCCATCAGAATTCTTTTTTATCGGGTGAATTATCATCTCCGTCAGACTGTTCCAGTTCCGCCCGCCATGCGCGGATCTCCTCCTCGGAGATATCCAGTGCCAGATCTTCTATCTCTAAATCATCTGCCGCATTTGTGTCAGAGGAAGCTTCGATTCTCCTTGTTTTAATTTGTTTTTTCTGGTTTTAATCCGATTGTTTGTTTTCCCGGATACAGATGTACCATCCTGCCTCTGTTTATTTTTATCCATATGGATAACCAGAAGAATTGCAAGAAACATGATCACTAATGTCACAGCCAGAATGATGATCAATATTTTCATCTGATTCTGAAAGTTCTCCTGACCTTCATTCGGATTCCAGGCTTCCAGTTTATTTCCGGTCGTGATCTTATAAAATCCGGTCTGACCTTCCAGATCCATCGCATAGACGATCGATTCGCTCTGGATGATGTCAAGTGTCAGTTCCTGCGGCCACTCGGCGCACACATACGGAGACATGAAGTAATATTTTTCTCCGTTGACTGTGATGGAATTGCAGGGATACAGTTTATCTTTTTCACTGCTGTAAGCGTACAGGTAAAGTTTTTTTTTGACTGTCCGCCAGATACACAAAACTGATATCTCCATTTGCTGACAGATATGCACCACTTCTGTTCCCTGATAGGTGATGGTTCCGGTATCATACTGGAAATCGATGTTCTCCGGCGTGTACTGGGAGAGATCTACCAGATAGTAGGTCTGCTCTTCCACTGGCACTTCCATCACTGTCGGAATATCCGAAACCGGATTTTCTTCTCCGGTTTCCGTCTCCTGACTTTCCTCCGGCGGAGCGTCCCCAACCGTATCTTCACCGGAAATCGTGACATACGTTGACGCCAGAGTTGCCACATCAAACTCTTCTGCATTCTCTCCTGCAGTGTGGATCACTGCACTCTCTATTTTTATATCTGCCGTTCCACCGCTTCGCGTCTGGAACTTTAACATGTATTTGACCTGCGCATTGACTCCGGTTCCACTTAACGTGATAACTCCGTTTTCCTCGGAATCACCACCTCCGGTGTACTCCAGACGCCTGTTATCGTAGGATATTTTGACCTCATAGGTTCCAATCCTCGAATCCCCCCGTTCAGGTATACGCCGATTGGAAATGTCTCATTGTCGGTTGCCGTATAATAATTAGATCCGAACGTGACAGCTGCATTTTTCCGCACGGATTTCCCACGGTATTCCTATTGCCAACACAAAGAATGTGCCCAGGAGTATTATCCTTTTCCATTTTTCCCAGATTTTTAATCTCACTTTTTGTATCTTCACCCAATCTGCTTTTTCCCTTGTACTGTTCCTTCATGGATTTTATCTTCTGTATCTAACCATTATATTTTCTGCATCACATTGTTTTTCTTTTTTCGAGAACACGTAGTAACCGATCAGAAAACTTACAATGCCCCACAAGATCATTTTGATCCATAGATCCGTCTCCGGCCATTTCTGATACATGACGCAGTCCCTCGCAAATGCAATGTAGACAAACACCGGATTGTTTCCGATGACTTTCTGCATCATCAGCGTTGTGCTCTCATACGGATAAAAAGATCGCCGACATGTACATCCAGAGTGTCAGGACGATTGAATACAGATATTTGATGTCCGCAAAAACACGTATAGGATTGAGAGTACGTACCCGATTCCCATGGAGAATAGCAGGCAGAAAAAATACATCGATCGGAAACAGTAACATCGTCGGGCTGATTTTGATCTGAAACACGACGAGCATGAGCACATAGGCGACACAGGTGTATCCAAAGTTAGTCAGTGCGGTATAGATCCTTGCCAGAACAAATGTCTGTTTCGGAAGTTTTACTTTTTTAACAGCGGCGTCCGGTTATCGACGAGCGCCGTCATTGCGGAGTTTGTCGCACCGGAAAAGAGCCGCCAGAAAATCGTTCCGGTCAGATAGTAGATTGGATAGTTTTCAATCGTACGTTTAAAGATTGTGCTGAAGATCATGGACATAACTGCCATGGTCATCAGTGGATTTAACACACTCCAGATCACACCGAGAAAAGATCTCGCATATTTTCTTTTTAATCTCTCTGTCTACAAGCTGTTTGATGACAAAGTAATATTGTTTCAGTTCTTCCTTATTCTTTCTCACGACTGTAATTTCCTGTCTGTTTTTTCTTCTCTATTTTCTTTTGAGCTTTATCTTCTAGACTTTGCGGTCAATTTCTTCTGCAATCTGATAATCTGATTCAGGCTGTAATTTACCTGCCATGAATCATATTTTGTTTTATCCATTTGCGGATATAAATGAGGTATTTATAGAAAACGGCATGCAAACGGTTTCTCACTCTGCCTCTCTCATTCCAGTGTTCCGCACGTTGCGATGCTGCCTCGATCCACGCGCTCTCTCATGGAGTACCTTTTTTTCCGGACGCCTGTCATGATGAGCAGACGGTTGAGCAAATGATGGTTTTTTGATTTCCTGCTCCGAAAAATCTGCGGACACTTTCTGATTGTCATCCTCTCTCACATCATCTGAGAAAAGCAGGCTTCCGTATGCCTCTGCCTCAAACTGTGTCGGGTTTCCCATAAAGGGTGATAGAAGTTCCTCCACATACCCGCTGTTGCCTGCGGCAATGCTTGCTTTTTCTCCTGCAGAAAACTCTTCCAGCCAGCAGATATACCGGCTGATCCGTTCCCGGTTCAGGTTCTCCCTGCTGTCTGTCACCGGAACATAGATGATTTTTATCCTTCCCGCTCTCTGTCCTGTAGGATAATGTCATGCCCTCCGGTGCAGAAAATACTGCTTCAAACAGGCTGTTGCTGAAATGTACTTTTCTTTTGATCTCGCCCCACGGCGTGAAGTAAAAACTGTGATAGTTTTCCCTTTCCTCCCCCTTCCGGGATCTCATACAGACCAAAAATAGTATCCTTCGAGCTTTCTGTCCGGCTGTTTCTGACGGAGCAGATGTTCAATGCTCTGCTGGATCGTACCGATCCAGCCGCTGTCCACCAGTGCATAAGGAACCGGTTCCAGCAGCCCCTCCTGCGTGAGATAGCCGATTGCTGTCCCATAAGCTTCTTTGGAATGTCTGTCTATATAATGAAATAAAAGTGGTATCTTTTTTTAAGCGGTCTTTTTAACTGCATGACCTCGTGATAATTGATGACTTTTCTGTAATTCTCCGTGTACCCGGCAAGTGCTGCGATCTCCTCTGCCTCTTTGTCTGTCAGTGCTGCACGCTGCATGATTTTTTTCAAAGGTCACATCGATTCCTCCGACACAAATGCGTTCCAGACAGCGTTCCCGAGAAGATGATATTCCGGCACACGCACCGCATATCTTGACACTTTGAGATATCTGACACTCGATGTCCAAATCATATTGTTTGCAGAGCTGTTGTGCGGCAAGATACATCTGATAGCCATCCCTTGCCAGAAAGTAAAGCCGCTTTTTTCCGCTTTGCAGAGTCTCCTGCAAAAACCCACAGCACATACTCATAAAGTGTCGGCGCAAGCACACGCTCATAGATTTCTTTCTCGGATTGGGCTTTTTTTATAAGATTGTAGTCTCTGTTCTCTGCGGTCGGTCGGATTCATAACTGCTATACTCCAATCTGGCATTTTCGGGCATCTGTTCTTTTTTGGATTTCCACCATGTCTCACCGCGTTTTAATAACGCAACGATTCCCGGCGGGATCAGACCGCCCACAACCGGACGGATTACATAGAGCCAGCCCAAGGGAAACAGCAGATGCATGGCTTTAAAATTCCGGTAGCGGAGTTTTGCCTCGTTGATCCGGAAGTGAAATCTGCGTTTCTGAAAAGACTGCTTGTCCTCCCGGTACGCAAACAGGTATTGCTGAATGTTGTACCCCTGATAACCAAGCTGATGCAGACGCATGAATATCTCATAATCTTCACAGCGCAATGTTTCCGGGGAAACATGATAACCTTCGTTTTTTCAAATAGTTTTCTGCGGTACATGACCGTCGGATGTATGAAGGGAGAAAACGGCAGATAGTCTTTATCGGACGGAAGTTCCGGCATTTTGCGTTCTCCCCAGACACCGTTTTCATCAAATAATCTCGTATTGCAGCCACACCACGCATACTTTTGTCTGCTCCATAAAATCATACTGCACCTGCAGACGCTCCGGCAGTGCGATATCGTCTGCATCCATGCGGGCAATGTATTTCCCTTTTGCAGCGCCAATACACATATTTAAGGAAAAAGCCAGACCGTGATTCTCCTCTTTTCCAATCAGGACAATCCTCTCGTCAAGCTTTTCTAATTCTCTGATATAACCTGCCACCTCCGGATCAGAACCGTCATCGTAAATGATGAACTCGAAATCCGTGAGTGTGTCTGGTTCAATATGGACTTTACTGCCTTTTGCAGTGCCTCTCTGTTCCACTGGTTGTAAACTCCCATGATCACAGAGACTTGTTTTTCAAACTCTGCCCCCATACGCTTTTATCGCTTTCTTTCCTGCGTCACGCTGATCTCCTGATAGACACGGCGCATTATTTTATCTGTTGCCTCTATGCTGAATCTTTCTGCTGTCCTTCTCCCATGCTCTCCCATTTCCCTGCGTAGGCTGCCTGGACTGTCTCATACGGCAGATCGCATGCATGAAATCTGCCACTTTATCTGCCTGACAGACAATGCCATTTTCCGTATGGCACATGTACTCCCTGCTTCCGCGGTTATCTGATGCGATCACCGGGACTTCACATGCCAGCGCCTCGATGGCTGCAATCCCAAGTCCCTCTCTTAGATGGAAATGCAAAGCAGTCTGCACTCTGCAGAACATCCTGCACATCATTGCGGTAGCCTAACAGTCTGACCTGTTTTTCCAGATGATATTTCTGGATCAGATGTTCTAATGTTTCCCTGTAAGGGCCTTTGCCACAGATACTGTAATAAATATTTTCGTCGTGTAACCGGGCAACTGCCTCGATCACGACTGCATGATTTTTATTTTCCACAAGTTCTCCCACCGAAACGATGTGAAATCCATCTGGCGGGATGTCCAGTTCTTTTTTTTTTTTAATTCTCTCAATTCCGGTTTTTTCCGGAACTTCTCTATATTCACACCGACGCCCGGAATCTGTTCCACACATCCATGCTCTTTTTAAACGAAAGCGGTTTGCTCTCTCATAATCTTCTCTGTTGATTGTAATGATCCGGTCGGTAAATGCTGCCAGAAACCTCTCTGCCGTATAGTAGAGCAGCCAGTTTTTTCTTCGGTGCCCCCTCATAAAAAATGAAACCCATGTGCCGTGTATACAACATATGGTTCTCTTCCGAAGCTTTTTGCGGCAAGCCTTCCCACCACGCCACCCATTGGATTGTGGCAAATGTACCAGACTGATCTGTTCTTTTCTGATGATCTGTTTTAACTGTAAAAATGCTTTTGTATTTTTTGTGATCTGAAACGGACTTTTTCTGATATCGATATGATGTAAAATCAGTCCGTCTCTTTTCAACTGGGTTTGATCGATATTGTAAATCGGATTTTCAAAATCGGATGCATAATGAACCGTATAACCATTCTCCTGTAAGATTCTCACATCATTCATTTCAAATTGCGGTACGAATCCGCTGATGGTTGTGATTATTAATGCATGCTTCATTTTACTTCATCCTGTCAGTTCTTTTTCCGGCGGTCTGCATGACACAGACCGCCTGTTATTCCTCTTTTGCAGGAACTACCACATGTTCATTCTTTTCTTTTTTATAAATCTTAAGATTCATAAAATTAGTTGTTACATTTAACTTTTGCTCCGCATACTGCGATACCTGCTGCACAGATAAGCACAATAATTGGTAAAAAACAGGTGTTGTTTCTCCTGTCTGAGCTGATGCATTGTATGCAACAAATGCGATTGGAGAAAGAGATGTAAATGTAGCTGTTACAGTTCCGTTTCCAACTGAATCCGGGTTGATAACTTCCCAGCTTCCGTCATGTTTCTGATGTAAAACAGCGATTTTCTGTCCTGCTGTCACACCGTTAACAGAGAATGTCAACTGTGCTTTCTCGAAAGAAACAGGAAGAGTTACATCGATCATCTGTAAAACTTTAGCTGTAGGAGCTACGCTTGCAACTGCCTGTGTCTGAGCTGCTTCAACCTGAGCTGTTGTAACAGCTTTTACAGTTGAATTCGCTGTGGAAGCCACGCCATCGATCACGATGCCGCCTGCGCTACTGTAACGTTAGCGTAAGCAGTAGCCTCTGTTGTAGTTGTCTCAGATGTTTTGGTTGTTGGGCTTGTTGCGGCGGAAAGCTGTTGTTCCCCATAGCCATAACCATTAATGCTGTAAGTACGACTGCGATTTTTTTTTCTTCATAACTTGTTTTTCCTCCTTTCCTCACGTATTCCATGTGGTTTCTATATTAAATAAGGAATTACCTTACTTAATATCCTCTGATTCTACCGGTTCGTAGAACACATCAATGATGAGCTGATACAGCGCATCGTCATCGACATAAAATTCCTCATATTTATCTCCCATCAGTGTCTCACCCTGCATGGTGTACAAATGGTCGATATCAAAGTTGTATCCCAAAGCCTCAGAAGCGAGGTATGTAAATTTCGTAATGTCAATGTCTGTCACCATATATTTGGATATGGTGTTGTATAAATCCACCGCAATGGATGGATTTGTGACTGCCTTGTTTTTTGCCTGTGCAATAAACGTGGTCAGGAATTGTTTCTGGCGCTCTAAACTCAGGGGAAGAGCTGTTAAACACATTTTCATTTCTTCCGCGCACATACCAGTAAGCCTGATGTCCGGTCAGCGTCACTTCCTCCCCTGATGGAGATCCATATCGTATTCCGGGTATATGACATCATCTAAAACCGTCACCTGTACGCCGCCAACTGCATCGTTTAAAGCCGGGATTGCTCCCATGTTGATCGCCGCATAACCACTGATCGGAAGATTGTAAAAAGTCTCGACACTGCCGCCACACTCCGTTCACAGCTTAATTCCATGCCGTCACCATAACCATCTTTGCAAAGTGATCTGCTTGGTATACTGTCCCATGTAAACGCCATCCTCATCATAGACATCCATTCAAGCGCCATCGCATTGCGGTTGACCGCAATAATGGAAACAGATTTATCATGCGGATTCATGACTGCCAGAAACATTGCGTCAGCCTGTCCGCCGCTCAGACCGTCTTTTTTGCCTTTTTTTTACAACATCGTCATTGTCAACACCCATGACGAGAAATGTCATGATATCTTCGTTGTAGGCATAGATCTGACCATTATAGCGGATCCATCCATCCTGCCAGCCCTCTTCGGTTGATTCCGTGGATTCAAGTACCGGTGCTTCGCCTGAAATATTTTTTTCTGATTCCACTTTTTCCAAGTGCCCTTAGCACTCAAATGCGATAAGTGCAAAAAAGGATCAGGCATATCAGTACAATTCCTATGATCTTTATGATTTTTATCCATGTTTTCTGTTGTTTTTTTGTCTGTTCTGTACTTTTTTTGTTTATTCATTCAGTAAAACTCCCCTGTACAAGATAGCGCATGTTTTTTCTCACCGGAAACACAGGTCGACAATGTGACAATGCGGTTGTCTGCATTGACCGTAACATCCTGCCTGATATTTGCGCTCATATCGCGGATCTCAAAAATCTGATCCAGATAATTCTGAAAAATCTCCGGATTAGCAAGGTCGAAATTATATATCAGATGGATCGCATTGTATTTGTAAGCGGCAAAAATTTCATACACATAGGTTTTATCTTCCGTATAAATATAGAAGTAAGGGTTTTCCTCAAACACCTGCTTATCCTCAAAATTATGCAAAGAAGCAAACATGCTTCCGTTTTTCATGTTGTGACCGTATAAAACAGTGTTCGGATCCGTAAAAAATCTTTCGTGTTCACGCTTTCCGTGTAAATGCCCCGGAAGCCCTTTTGAGCCGTCCATATTATGTTCCAGATAATAGGTATCATCCTCCGGTGCTGTAATACCGGGTAATCGACATTGGTTCCCGGCACATAGATCCAGGCATACACATCGCTGTTCTCTTCCTGCAAAGTGCAAAATCAATGTCTTTTTCCGGTATTTCAATTCCAAGGCTTTTTAAAATGTCCGGTGCTTCTTCCGTTTCCGGCTCCGGCATCTCCTCAGTCGCCTGAGTCTGGGTGCTCTCATTTTCCAATAAGGCTTCGTAATACTCCTCTTTGCTTTTTTCTGCTGATATTTTTGGATTCCAATGATTATGAGACATATGATAAGAACGATACTGAAAATGATAAGCAGTATCTTCCATATGATATTTTTCTGATTTCTTTTTGTTTTTCATAATTTTACCCTTATGCGTTATAAACATACTTTTTATTTTCGTGTTTTTAAACATTTTCTATAATACACATGTCAGTTGATTATGTCAACAGAAGAAACTTTACAGTTTTCTGACATATCTTACTTGTTTTTTGTTCAATATCACATTTAAAAACGTATCTCGCACATACCTTTTAAACTCACTATTAAAGTACGTTTCCATTGTTTTTATTTCTACGTTTTTTCGCAAGATGATACAGAGAATCACACAATAAGAAACAAATGAGAAAGGGAGTTTTTTATGAACGAAAAAGAGAAGCGTGTGACCGTTTAGCCGTTGGCGACCCGCATTCGAAAAAAAAAGAGTCCAGATTAGGATTTTCCAGGACGAGGTTGCAGAGAATAGACCGTGCACCGAAATACTGTTCGAACATCGAGCGTGGCACCTGTGGAATGTCCACAGAAACAATGCTTTTTGCGATTTCTGAGTGTCTCGACATGAGCCTGATTATATGATGTTCGGGGAACAGACAGACGAGAGGCAAGACGGCAGGAAAACGATGAACTTGCAGTGATCCATATTCTCTCCAGGCTGTTCAAAGCAACAGCGTGATTATGCGATCCGACTTTTTGAAGTATATATTGCATCTATGCAGATTTCGTAGAATCCGTTATAATGAACCATGCGCCCGGTAATTCCGGGCAGATTTTATGATCATTGCAACATGCAAAAGATTCATCTGTAGTTTCGCAATTATCCAAATTTTCAGGAAATAAGAGGTACTCAAATGAGCTCTTGATGGATTTGTGATTTCCAATATCGCTATATGAATTAAACCCAGAACAATTTAAATGCCAAGATCAGCAAGATCCTTGCGCGGCCGGAGAAAACGACCGAACTGCTCTTCACCTGCAAAGGAAGCAGCGGGCAGTTCCGTCTTTGCGTAATCCTATAAGCGCATCCCTGCCATTTTCTATATCTGACCGGTCAAAAGAATAAACCAAAAATACTATGACTGCATGAAACTTCTTGCATGGTACTGCGCAAGCATATTGCCAATGGCGGGATCGTAAGATTTACCAGCCGCATATGGGCGTATCATTCACTTTGATATTGAACATCTGGATGAAATGGGCGATCTCTGCCAAAAACCCCGATCGTAGAGTTGACAGAAAACACAATATCATTATTTTCTGTACCAGTGACTCCTGAAAAATTATGGACAGTATCAAACATGTATCTGCACAGATGAGTTCTGTCCGGGAAGTGCTTCCGGGGAAGAGTATTTCATCCCGGACACCATGCAGAAAGTAGATCCGCTCACGGTAACTTCTGAAGAATTCGCAGCGCATCTGACAGGTAAACCAATGCCACTTGCCAAAGCAATTTATACAAGTTTTACCGGAATCAGTCCTGTAACCGCGGAGGAGATCTGCCAGCCCCTTTGCAGGAATGGATTCTTCTGTCCCGGCTCAGAGTATTCTTGCTGATATTTTACTTCATCTATATACACAGTTTGAGATTTATTTATCGCGATCAAAGAAGATACCTTTTCAACCTGGTATTTATTTCGATGGAAAAGAGCCAAAAGAATTTCTGCTGCTCTTCCACTGAGTCATTTTGTCAACTATACAAAGAGTAGAATATGATTCTGTTTCCGAAGTGCTTGAGACTTATTATTCGACACGCAGTCTCATTACCCGCATCCGACAGAAATCGGTTGATCTGCGTAACGTAGTTCAGACTGCATTAGAACGAAAACCGGAAAAAATACGACTTGCAGCTGCGTCAGTTGAAAGACACAGAAAATCGTGAAAAATTTAAAGTGTACGGCGAATTGATCAACACTTTATGGATACAATCTGGAGGAAGGTGCAAAGACTCTTGAATGCCTGAACTATTACACCAATGAAATGGTATCCATTCCGATGGATCCATTAAAGACACCGCAGGAGAATTCCCAGCGTTATTTTGCAAAATATAACAAGCAAAAAAACGTACTTTTGAAGCACTTTCTGTTCTTTGCAAAGAGACATTGACGAGATCACTTATCTGGAATCCATTCAGACGGCACTTGATATTGCACTGACAGAAGATGATCTTGCCGAAATCAAAGAAGAACTCACAAACTCCGGTTATATCCACAGAAAATACACAAAAGAAAAAAGTCAAGATCAAAAACAAACCGCTCCATTACATTTCCAGTGACGGTTATCATATGTATGTCGGAAAGAACAATCTTCAGAACGAAGAACTGACGTTCCACTTTGCAGTCGGAAATGACTGGTGGTTCCATGCAAAGGAATGCCTGGTTCTCATCGTCATCGTAAAATCCAAGCAACAATGAAGAATTGCTTACCAAGGTGCTTTTTGAGGGAAGTCGGAAGTTGCCGGATATTACCCAAGGGACGCGAAGATGAGAAAGTGGAGATATTTACAGAAAAATGTCAAGAAACCAAACGGGAAGCCGTGCCGGATTTTAATGTACTCACACAACTACTTCCCTTGACTTCATTCATCCGGATATTTCAGGGTTGACGCTGACGCTTGATTAAATGCAGGGTGTCCCCATGATTTTTTATTTCCAGAATACCTTTCTCCGGAAATCTTTCGGCTTATTTGGCCATTCCTTATGGGGAAGCGAGATCATGATACTATCCTGATTGTGTGCCCATGCCGACACAATTCATTTTCCAGCCACCAAGTTTCACAAACCTGGTGATCTGGATACTGCACAACTCCCGAAACCATTCCATTATTAATTTCACCACCTGCTCGTCTTTTAATCTGTCCTAAGCTTTCTTTTTTCATGACTTAACAATACTTCATCTCCGGTGAAGTTACGATCCGGGTGGCCACCATAATCAAATATCCGTATCCATTGCATTTGTCAGCAGATCCACATACAGATGCTTCATCCGGTCCAATCCTCTACACTGATAAACTTTCATTTTCATAGAAAAAATGCTGTGCCAGAAGCAGATAATCCATCGGATACTGCCGGATTTTCTCGATTGGCTCGAAGATTCCCGGAAAATATTCTCATCTCCACGCCAGAAAATCGTGATGTCATCCCGATACTTTTTTTTCAATGCCTCAATGGTTTTTACATAATCTTCTCCAACTGTGACATTGTCATGCTGATTCTTGACACATATCCATTTTTGAATAACATAATGGTCGAAAGCCGATCACCTCAAAAGCCTCCCACTGCCTCCTCGACTACTCCCGCTCTTTCTCCCACTGTAGCTGCACCGTGCGAATGAAAATTACATTTTAGATCTTTATAATCATCTCATGTCAAAAATCAAACAACGCCATTCCTACTTACTTCCTTCATATTGATTTATCGAATGAGCAGTTTTGCAGTGACATTGATTCAAAATGGCGTGCTATTTTTTCTTCATGGACATCTCTAAGAGCAAGCAAAAACTATTCGACACCTTTGGCGTCATCTTTAACAAACGCCACACAAACAATAATAAGTTCCCGGTAATCTGTTTGCCACCTCCAAGCCACCACAGAGCTCCGCCCAGATGGAGGTTTCCATTTTCATCCATTGGAAAGATAATTTATCACAGATTCCATACAGCCTTCACCGTATACTCTATAAGCTCAAAAAAAATCCAAGACGGACACCTTTTAAAAGTGCATATGCCATAATAGCTTCCACTTGTCTCGAGGTAGTTTTTGTCCATACCGCCGAAATTCACGACCTGATACCAAATGCTCTCATCCTGATAACATAAGTATTCATGTGAGTTCGACAAATATTGTTTTAATTTTTCAAGATACTCTTCAAAAATGATGCGTCTGCTTTTGTTCGCGTATCAAGCAGTGCCATGGAAAAATCAGCTTCCAGTGCGCTGCCAGAAAGTTCCTGGCTCAACCCGGTGATCTTTATCGCACCAGAACACAGCCTGATGAATCATACGCATGATAACCGGTCTTGACTCTTGCTATTTTTTTTTCAACATTGTACCGTTGAAAAATATCGTCATAATTTTTATCACAAAAATCTAAGTCTCATATTCATATATAAAAACGAAGCCGGACACATATACAGCCCATCCAGCTGCATCTGATCCGGATAGATATGCTTTTTGTGCCAGAGCCTCGTGTGCGGCATTCAGTAACCTGATCAAACAAGATCAATTGTTTTTCGCTTTTTTATTTTTTCCTGTCAGGTCAAAGCCTCCAAACAGTTTTTCCCTGGCATTCATCATTATTTCAATTTTAATTATTGACACCATACCCCTCAATTGTCCCATCTGCATTCATTCACTTTGTAGTCAATAAAATCATCTGCAAATTTCAGATACTTATCCTTTTTCGTGATCGCATATTTCCAGGATTGCTTTGATCATACATCCATCAATGTAATTCCATGTGGATTTTAACCCTTAATATTTTTTTTCGATGTTCCAGATGGGACGATCCGGTGTACTTTTTTCCATTGCTCCTCAATATACTTTTTCGATTTGATCCATGTTCTCCTTTTTTTAACCTTCTATAACGGCGTTTGCGAAACTCTCATCTACTTTCTTTTCACCAGTTGAGGAACAAAAAAACAGCCCGTCGTAAAAAGCCTGCCATGTCACTCTCAAGCAGGGCCAGACAATAACCACCGTTGTATCTGCCTCTATGCTCGGCGGTTCCTCAATGTCTTTCATGTCTTGTTACCTCCTTTCACCAATTTTTCATGAGTTTCGTACTGTCTACCTTCTATATCCATCATATCAATGTCAGCCTTGTTTAACAGAGCTTTTGTAAGTGCTTACATATTTGCAAAGAAATAATTGGCACTATTGCAAAAAAACTGGATGTGTATTCCATATAAAAAATCACATACTATCACTGAACAAACAAAAAGAAATTTTTGAACAGCCTCTAAAATAAACCAGAGCAGAAAAAAAGACCTCCAAAAACAAAGCGTGAGGACTACTATGTCAAATCGTTCATCTAACAGAGCAGCCGTTCCAGAAGCAAAGAGTGCCTTTTGTGATCAAGCTTCAAATACGAGGTAGCAGGCGAGATCGGTGTACCATTAAAAAGATGGTTACAATGACTTAACTTCCAGACAGAATGAACCTGTCGGCGGCTATATGGTTAAGAAAATGATTGAAAGGTCAGGAATAGCAGATGTCAGGAAAATGTGGGCCTCTCGAAGAAAAAAAGAACCTTGATTGATATGATCCAGGGTTCTTTTTTCTACGTTTTATGAAGCTTTTACTGCTTCATTTCGTTATAAATTTAATTTATTTCTCTTGGTCTTCGCCAAAAACAGTTCCCAGATAGTCTTTCAGGTTTTTATGATCTCCTGCCGGAAAGTTCGGGTCTTTTCCTTAAAAATATCCCCGTAACTCCTCGCTTGCGCGCGATAATATATATCCTGATATCCGCAAGCGCAAAACCGTATTTCACCGGACCGCCGGATGCCAAAGAAATCCTTATCTGCGCAGTTTCAGATCCTCACTTCGTAATTTTAAAGCCATCGTTGATTGATTCAAAAAATATCCAGACGTTTCTGTGACCTTGAGTTCTTGCAATTGACCATACGCAAAGTATGACTGCGCATCCCTCGTCCGACACGCCCGCGAAGCTGGTGAAGCTGTGAAGGCCAAAATGTTCCGCATTTTCGATCATCATAACCGTTGCATTCGGAACATTCACTCCAATTCTACAATCAGTTGATGAGCACCTGTATCTCATTTGCGCAAACCGTTCCATAACGTCATTTTTCTGTGCAGGTTTCATCTGCCCATGTAAAAGCCCGATTTCAATCGTATCCGGCAGTTCCTCTTTCAGACGCTTCGCATAGTCACCTGCGACATTCTCTGCCTCCATGTTCTCGCTTTCTTCCACCAACGGACAGATCACATACGCCTGATGACCGGCGGCCACCTTTTTTTCGATAAACTGATACGCTCGGGCGGTATCTGGTGTCAACCACACAGTTTTTGATCGGCAGACGTTTTGCAGGTACTTCATCCACCACGGAAATGTCAGATCACCGTATAAAATAATGGCAAAAGCGTCCGTGGAATCGGTGTCGCACTCATGACAAGAATATGCGGCTTTGTTCCTTTTTCTGAAAATATTTCACGCTGTTTTACGCCAAACCGGTGCCGCTCGTCTGTGATCACAAGCGCAAGGTTCTGATAAATCACCTTTTCCTGTATCAGTGCATGTGTTCCGATAATCAGCGCATCCGGGTGGTCTAAAATCTCCTGATATGCCAGCTTTTTCTGTTTTGCAGTCATGGAACCCGTGATAAGAATCACAGGAAAATCCAGTCCAAATATCTCACACATGCTCAGAAATGATTCGTAATGCTGTCTTGCAAGCACCTCCGTCGGTGCCATAATCGCAGACTGACAGCCATTGTGCGCAGTGTCCGCCATCGCTAAAAACGCAATGATCGTCTTTCCGGAACCGACATCTCCCTGAATCAGACGCTGCATGACGTAGTCGCTCCGCATGTCCGCCCGGACTTCTGACAATGCCCGCAACTGGGCATTTGTGAGCTTATACGGCAGTTTTTCGATCAACTGCTCCACAAAATCATCCGACTGGAAAGAAAACTGATTTTTTCTCTTTTTCTTTTTTTTCTTTCTGATATTGCAGGTTTAAGATAAATAAAAAGAGTTCGTCAAACACAAGCCGTTTTTCTTTGCCTCGATCAACGTCTCCATATCGTCCGGGAAATGAATCTGTTTGATTGCATAATTATACTCACAGAGCTGATGCTTTTCCCGCAGTTCTGTCGGCAGATAATCCCGGAATAAATGTTCTTCCTCCAAAACAGACCGCTCTGCTTTCAGCATAAGCTGATTTGATAATCCTTTCGGCAAAGTGTAAACCGGGGCGACAAATGTTCCATCGCCTCATATTTTTCCGGCGTATAAATTGCCGGCTGCTCCATGACAAACCTTCCGTTTTTTTGTGCTGTACCTTGCCGTAAAACACATAAGTTCCGCCCGGATGAAGGCTGTTTTTTAATGTATGGTAGACGAAACCACACCAGTTCCAGGCGTTTTCCCATGCCGGCAATCGAAGTCACCGTGATCTGCATGCTGCGCACTCTCTTCACAACCGGAGTCTGCCGGATCTGCCCTATGACTGCCGCAGTCTCCCCCTCCACCACTTCGTCAGGACGTTTGATCTCTGGGAACTGCACATAAGTTCTTGGGAAATAGGAAATCAGATCCCGGATTGTCTCAATATTTATTTTTAAGAAAAAGACCGGCTGTTTTATCGCCGATCCCTTTCACTTCTTTTATGGATGAATTTAATCTCATACTTTTTATTCTACGGAAATCACATAATAGTAAATTGGCTGTCCACCGTAATGTACTTCCACTTCTACATCTGGATATTCCTCTTCCACTTTTTCTGCAATCTCGTTGGCAGAATCCTCGTTCATTTCCTCGCCATAGTAAATACTTAAAATTGCAGAATCCTCATCGATCATTTCACCGATCATCTCAAGAACCGTTTTCTCCATGTCTGTGCCAACGGAAAGGATTCCCTTGTCACCGATTCCCATGTAGTCATCCTGTTTGATTTCTTTGTCATCGATCACAGTATCACGGACTGCGTAAGTCACCTGACCGGTCTTGACCAGCTGGATTTCCTCACCCATGCGCTCCGCATTGTCTTCCGGTGTGCTGTCCGGAATATAATTGACAAGTGCTGTAATGCCCTGTGGAATCGTCTTGGTAGGAATTACAATAATGTTCTTATCCTCTGTCAGGGGAAAGCTGCCTGATTTCTTTGCCATAATAATATTTTTTTATTATTCGGAAGAATGAAAATATTCTTCGCATTCACTTTCTCGATCGCATTGAGCATATCTTCTGTACTTGGGTTCATGGTCTGTCCGCCTTCGATGATATAGTCCACGCCCAGTCCACGGAAAATCTCATTGATACCCTCTCCGATGCTTACAGAAATGAATCCCATTTCTTTTTTCCTCTGCTGGAACTTCCGGCTCATTTTTTCTCTTGCCTTAATCTCGTTCTCTGCATTCGCAGTGTTCTGCATCTCTTTTTCTTTCATTGCAGAAATCTTCTCGTCACGCTCTAAACGCATGTTCTCAATAATAATAGTTGTAAGGCTTCCGTAAGTAAGACCTCTCTGCATTGCCATACCCGGATCATTGAGCAATACGTAACTGAACGAAGTGGCTTACCGGT
>VOFJ01001776.1_pt1 | contig 44128 bp, 66 predicted proteins | sample 5384081 | NCBI WGS metagenome assembly VOFJ01 (sample SAMN12384729, study PRJNA508395) | human gut metagenome | isolation source: healthy gut I | host: Homo sapiens
AGGATATATTAAGCGTGCAGACGTACTTCTTAATGAGCTTGGGAAAAAATGTATGTAGATGAGTTAAAGACATATAAGGACAGGGTTTACAAGGTATGACAATGAATAATAAAAAATATGCTGTGCTTATAGACGGAGATAATGTGTCTTCTGAATATATGAGTACAATTCAGAGGGAAATCATAAGAAAATATGGTGATCCCACATATAAAAGGGTATATGGTGACTGGACATCCCCAAGATTTAAGGGCTGGAGAGAGACCATAGCAGAATATCCAATCGTTCCAATCCAGCAGTTTAATAACTCAAAGGGTAAGAATTCCACTGACATTACTTTAATAATTGATGCCATGGACATTTTATATACAGGAAATGTTGACGGCTTCTGTATAGTGTCAAATGATGGAGATTTTACAAAGCTTGCCACAAGACTTAAGGAAGCAGGCAAGGAAGTTATCGGAATGGGGCTCAGTAATGCCCAGGAATTATTTAAAAAGAACATGTACAAGATTCGTTAATCTTGAAGTGGCAAAAAAGAAAAATAATGAAAATATCCCTGAGCTGGACGATGATAACGATATATCATCAGGAGTTGCAGAAGAATCTGCAGAACATGAATATATTCACGATGATAGTGTGAATTATCATGAAAGCCATACAGCGGATAATTCAGATGGAAATTCTGAGTATGTCTATGAACATGAGTCTGTGGAACCGGTTAAGGCGCATGAAAAAAGCCGAAAATTATGCCTAAGGAAAAGATTATTAAGGCTATCATCGGCATAATCATAGAAAATGACAATCAGGGAAGGGATACATATCTCGGTGAAGTCGGCAGTAAGCTTATAATGTTATATCCTGACTTTGACGTGCGCAATTACGGATATTCAAAGCTTGCAACTATGATAAAGGAGACAAATGTATTAGAATTGGTTAGGGCTCACAGTGAATGCAGAGTCATAATTAAGAGAGATAAATATCTTGAAACAAGTATTAACAACTCAATCATTAAGTTTGTAAAAAGAGTCTGGTCCGGAAAATGTGGATTTATCAGCGATAGGTAAGAAAATCCGAGAGATTTATCCTGACTTTAATGTTAAGAGATTTGGATATGCCACATTGAGAAAGTACCTTTCAAATATTAAGGGACTTGAAGTTTCAGAAGATGGCAAGAGCGTAAGACTTGTGAGATAAGACAGCTTAAGCAGTGAGTTGCTGAATCAGTCTGACGCATGAAAACAGATAATAAAGCAATTAATATCCGGTAATCAGATAATAAAGTCAGATCATATAGATAATAAAGGTCGATTATATGGACAACACAGGAGGTACATATGAAAAAAATAGCAAGCTTTACAGTAAACCATTTAGATTTACTTCCGGGCATTTATGTATCAAGAAAGGATCACGTTGGTGACAACGTAATTACAACATTTGATTTAAGAGTAACAAGACCAAATGTTGAGCCGCCTATGGATACAGCAGGAATCCACACAGTAGAGCATATTTTTTTGCAACATTTTTAAGAAATAATAAGGAATGGGCAGATAAGACAATCTACTTTGGACCTATGGGATGCAGAACAGGATTCTATGTTATTTTCGCAGGCGACCTTGAATCTAAGGACATCGTGGATGTAATCAGAGATGGTGCTGAATTCGTAATTAACTTCGAGGGAGAAATTCCAGGAGCTACTGCAAGAGACTGTGGTAACTACCTTGATAACAACCTTGAGTGGGCAAAATGCTACATGAGAAAGTACATGAAAGAAGTTCTCGCAGATCCAAAGCCTGAGAACCTTGTATATCCTGTATAATCAGAAGATTTCATAAGACGAATATTAAACCATACAATGCTATAGTATTATATGGTTTAGCATATTATGGTTAGGCATATTATGGTTAGGCATTATATTGATACATAACTAATAAAAATAAAAGACAACACAAAAAAAGAATGTCCTTCGTTAAACGAGGGACATTCTTTTTATTGTATTGTAACGGTGCTTCCGTTTACAGGAGTTTCATTTACCAAAGCTCCCTGTATAACAAGACGTTCATTATAATCTGTCTCTTCACAGCTTGAAAGAGTTACGATCTGTGTTGTATTGGAAATATCAACTCCCGTATCGTAAAGACTTTCTTTCTGCCAGCGGCTGGCAAATTCCAGCATATAAGAATCGCTAGAGAAGTTAAATGTATATATATCACTGTCTGAAGCTGTGTTATGCACACTGAAAATCTTATATGTCTTTACGGAATCTTCTGTGTAGATATAAAATGTGTCGTTATTACCCGTTTTGTAGAAATCCTCACTCTTATATTCCTTGTGAGATCCAAACATGGAACCGTTTCTCATGTAATGACCGTAAAAAGGATTATGTGACCTGCATCCATGCCGTCCTTAATTCCTGCTTCTTCAAAAACGGTTCCGCCGATACTCTCACTTCCGTCAAATGCATGATGGAGGTAATAGTAATTGTCGCGGCCACTTACAATAGGGAAGCTTGGAATCAAGTGACGGCATATAGAGAAGTCCTAAAGTGTCAGGATTAATCTGTTTAGCGGCTTCGAAATCAAATGTAAATGATTTAGGCTCATCTTCCTCAGTTTTTACGATAGTGTTCATAACCTGATTATTCACGTCATCCACGTGTTTATATTCAAGAGAGGACTTAACAAGCATAAATATGGAATATGAGGCAACCGCAATACATGCAATTATAATAATAATTAATATTACATTACTTTTCTTTTTTGATTTAGCCATTAAAAATCCTTTAATTAAGCCTTGTTATCTGAACCGAAGAGCTTAATCTTTTTTTCGCAAACCTTTTCTACGATTGCTTCACAGCCAGGCTTAAGAAGCTTTCTTGGGTCAAATCCCTTACCTTCTAAGTCCTTACCTGCTTCAATGTAACCACGAACGCCTTCAGCAAATGCAATCTGACACTCTGTATTAACATTGATCTTAGCAACGCCGAGTGAGAGAGATTGCCTTCTTAATCATATCTTCAGGGAATACCTGTACCGCCGTGAAGAACGAGTGGTAATGTACCTGTCTTAGCCTTAACATTTTCAAGAACGTCAAAGCGGAGACCAGGCCAGTTTTCAGGATACTTACCGTGGATGTTACCGATACCTGCTGCAAGCATATCAACGCCAAGAGCTGCAATAGAAGCACACTCTTCAGGATCTGCACATTCACCCATACCTACAACACCGTCTTCTTCACCACCGATTGTACCAACTTCAGCTTCAAGGCTCATGCCCTTTTCAGCACAGATACGTACAAGCTCTTTTTGTCTTTTCAACATTTTCTTCGATTGAATATGATGAACCGTCGAACATGATTGAAGAGAAGCCTGCTTCGATACAAGCAAGACATCCTTCATATGTACCGTGGTCAAGGTGAATAGCAACTGGTACTGTTATGCCCATATCTTCAACCATGGCATCTACCATTCTTGCAACTGTCTTGAAGCCTGTCATGTACTTGGCTGCACCTTCAGATACACCAAGGATAACAGGTGACTTCATCTGCTCAGCTGCCTGGAGGATAGACTTAGTCCACTCTAAGTTGTTGATATTGAAATGGCCGATAGCATATTTGCCCTCTACAGCCTTATTCATCATCTCTTTTTGCATTTGATAACATAACAATATTCCTTTCTTAACAAGCTAAATTACATCTTTTCTGGTTCTGGGTAATCTACACCAAATGTTTCAACTGTAACTTCTTCCATAACCTGATCTTCTCTAGGTCTGTCCATTGGGTTTGTTGAAACACCTGCAATCTTGTCAAGTACGTCTTCGCCTTCGATAAGCTTTCCGAATGCAGCATACTTTCCGTCAAGGTATGGCTGATCCTTGTGCATGATGAAGAACTGTGAACCGGCTGAGTTGTATGAAGATGATCTTGCCATTGAAAGAACACCTCTCTCATGCTTAAGGTCGTTCATTACATTGTTGTCTGTGAACTCACCCTTGATTGAGTATCCAGGAGGGACCGCCTGTGCCGTTACCCTTTGGACATCCGCCCTGAATCATGAAATCCTTGATTACTCTGTGGAATGTAAGGCCGTTGTAGAAGCCCTGCTTGATAAGGCTGATGAAGTTGTTAACTGCGATAGGAGCCTTGTCTGGGTAAAGCTCTAACTTCATAATGTCTCCGTCTGCCATTTTGATTGTAACTATAGGATTGTTTGCCATAATAAAAATCTCCTTAAAATATATTTGGACATATAGTCCTTAATGCAAATGCTTATCTGCATACTTATTTCCATTATATCATTATTTTTTATGTAATGTGTGATTCATACACATATATATATTAGTAAAAATATTATTAATATTTTGAAATATATTGAAAAAAAAGAAATGTGAACTGAATTATCATAAAATAGTAGTTCTATAACTAAAATATTTTTTTAGTATTCATGATTGTTTTTTGAATACCGTATTAATGTTAATTTTAAGGAGAAATTTATCATGTTTGATCAGCTTGAGATTGGTGTAGATGTCATAGGTAGAGAGATTATAGACTCAAGAGGTAATCCTACAGTAGAGGCAGAGGTAATCCTTGCAGACGGAACAGTTGGAAGAGGTGCTTCTCCAAGTGGTGCTTCTACAGGTGAATTCGAAGCACTTGAACTTAGAGATAAGGATCCTAACAGATACCTTGGTAAGGGTGTTCTTAAGGCTGTAGAAAACATCAATACAGTTATTGCAGATGCACTTGTTGGTATGGATGCATCTGATACATACGCTGTAGATAAGGTTATGATCGACCTTGACGGAACAAAGGATAAGTCAAAGCTTGGCGCTAACGCTATCCTTGCAGTTTCAATCGCAGCAGCAAGAGCTGCTTCTATTTCACTTGGAATTCCGCTTTACAAGTTCCTCGGCGGATCTAACGGTAACAGACTTCCTGTTCCAATGATGAACATCTTAAACGGTGGTGCTCATGCAGCTAACACTGTTGACGTTCAGGAATTCATGATCATGCCTGTTGGAGCTGAGAGCTTCAGAGAAGGCCTCAGATGGTGTTGTGAAGTTTACCACAAGCTTGGCGCTATCATTAAGTCAAAGAGGACTTTCAACATCTGTAGGTGATGAGGGTGGTTTCGCTCCTGATATGAACAGTGATGAAGAAACAATCGAACTCATCTTAGATGCTATTAAGGAATCAGGCTTTGAGCCATATAAGGATTTCGTTATTGCGCTTGACGCAGCATCAAGTGAATGGAAGACAGGTAAGGTTGGCGAGTATAAGCTTCCTAAATCAGGAAAGACATTTACATCTGCTGAACTTGTTGAGCATTGGGCAAGCCTTTGCGACAAGTATCCTATCTACTCAATTGAAGACGGTCTTGATGAAGAAGACTGGGAAGGATGGAAGATTTACACAAGCAAGCTTGGCGACAAGGTTCAGCTTGTAGGTGACGACTTATTCGTTACTAACACAGAGAGATTAGCAAAGGGTATCGAACTCGGTTGCGGTAACTCAATTCTTATCAAGCCTAACCAGATCGGTAGCGTTTCAGAGACTCTTGAAGCTATCAAGATGGCTCATGCTAACGGATACACCGCAATTTCTTCTCATCGTTCCGGCGAGACAGCAGATACAACAATCGCAGACCTTGCAGTAGCACTGAACACCTGCCAGATTAAGACAGGTGCACCTGCAAGAGGTGAGAGAACAGCTAAGTACAACCAGCTTCTCCGTATAGAGGAAGAGCTCGGTGATGCAGCTGTTTATCCTGGAATTAAGGCATTCAACATCAAGAGATAATCCATTCGCTAAGTGCCATCATTTAATAAGGGATTTTTAAAGGGTTAGTACCTAGGGACTACCCCCCTTTTTTGGTAAGTTTTAAACTTAGTGCAAATAGATAAGCAAATACAATTGTTATCTGTTTGTGCTGAAAAATAAATATGCGTTACACATTTTTTCTAAAAATGTATGGATATGCCACCTGTTCTATTTTGTTTTCAGAGTTAAAACAATAAGGGGTTGAAAAGGAAGAAGCAGGGGCAGAACCGGAAGCCTGAGCACAATCCTGAATCTGAAACATAAATATAAGTATAGGGTTAAGCATAAGAATAAGCATAAGCTTAAGTGCAAGCCTGAACATACAAAAAACACCTCCCTAAATATAGGAGGTGTTTTTGTATTTAAAGTAAGGATTTTCTTTTAACGGAGATGGAGGGATTTGAACCCCCGCACGCCTTGCGACGCCTATCGGATTTCGAATCCGAACCCTTCAGCCTCTTGGGTACATCTCCATAAAAACATATATAGAACAGAAAACCACAGCCGTCGGCTGTGGTTTTTAAGAGCTGGGCTTGAGGGATTCGAACCCCCCGAATGCTGGAATCAGAATCCAGTGCCTTACCGCTTGGCGAAAGCCCAATATATAAGCTAATCTCGTTAGCAACAAATGGAATTATATAATAAGATAAAATTAAATGCAATACCTAATTTTATATTTTTAAATTATTAAATAAATACAAAAACACGTAAAAAACAATGTATTTAAATTCATATTAATATATAATGGTTAAATATGGGTTATTACGGGTGTGATATTTCCATATTAATAGAGTGATAAAGGATTTAAAATGATAGAGTTATGTAAAAGACAAAAACTGCCTGCATTTAAAAAGAATGGAGCAGGGTTTGTATGTGGGAAATGAAGCGGACAAGGTTCTCTTACCTAATAAGGAAGTCCCTGAGGACGTGGAAATAGGCGATCTTGTAGACGTGTATATTTACCTTGATTCAAAGGACAGATACACAGCTACCCTTAAATCACCTAAGATCGAATTAGACAGCGTTGCAATGCTTCAGGTAACTGATGTTACAGATATTGGAGCATTTCTTGACTGGGGACTTGATAAGGATCTCTTTCTTCCGTTTAAGGAGCAGATTTATAAGGTTAAAAAGGGTGAAGTAATCCCTGTTATGCTTTATTTAGATAAGTCATATCGTCCTGCAGCAACCATGTATGTTTTATAACAACTTAAAGACAGGCGGCGGGTATGTAAAAGATTCTGCAGTTTCCGGAACGGTTATAAGAATTAATCCGGAAATCGGAGTGTTTGTTGCCGTTGATGATAAGTATTATGGAATGATACCTATCAGAGAGGCAGGAAGCGATTTAAAGATTGGTGATAAAGTTCATGGAAGAGTTGCATTTGTCAGAGATGACGGAAAGTACACAGTTTCACTCAGACAGAAGGCATACATCCAGATAGATGATGACTCAGCCAAGATTCTTGAAAAATTAAAGGAACACGGTTCTATGCCATATGGCGATAAGTCAGATGCAGATGATATTAAAAGAGTGTTTAATATGAGCAAGGGTGCATTTAAAAGAGCCATTGGTCACTTATACAAGAATGGAACAATAGAACTTGGACCTGAAATGATCAAATTAAAGGAGGCATAATTATGCAGAGAGTAATTAAGACAGACAGAGCACCTGGTGCAATCGGACCATATTCACAGGCTAATTGAAGTTAACGGAATGTTATATACATCAGGTGTAATTCCAATTAACCCTGCAACAGGTGAAATTGCTGATACTATTGAGCAGCAGGCAGAGCAGGCATTTACAAATATCTGCAACCTTGTTGAGGATGCAGGATCTGCAGTAGATAAGATTATCAAGACAACTGTATTTATTATAAATATGGATGACTTCGGTAAGATTAACGAAATCTACATGAAGCATTTCAAGGAGCCATTCCCGGCACGTTCATGTGTTGAGGTTGCAAGATTACCTAAGGATGTATTATTAGAGATCGAATGCATTGCAGTTATGTAATTGTAGCGCTCTAAAGCATGGCAACGTAGTGTATGCGCTGCGTTGCGCTGTCATGCGCTGCGTTGTACATTACATTGAATGTGGTATAGCGCACGCTTTTTTACACTTTCTTAACATTAATTAACATGTTAAAAGTGTTTTTACTTTATTTTATGGCTGTTATGCTTTAAAATATATTAGGTCGTTTTTTATGAGGGAATGTGAGTTATGTTATCTAAGTATTTATTACAGACAACATTGGAAATGGCTAAGAGAGTTAATGACATTGATGCAGCCATTTTAGAAGATGGCGGAGTAATGTCAGCCAACACTTTCATACCCGATAAGGACGTTTTATCGAAAGCGACAGAAGAATTCAGCAGCTTCACATCGTATATGACAGATTATTCCGATGGCGATGTGAAGATATACCCCATTGAATCGCCCAACGGTTTTAAAAAGGGCACTTTTTATAAAGGGGGATGTTCCGGAGAATCTTTCCATGACTCTTCTGGAATACATTAAACAGCTCTGCGTATTATATGAATGTACTGACGGCAGGGATACATTTGCAAAGGAATTGTTAAATAATACTATTCTTTCACAAAATATTTCTGCAGAGTATGAAAAAAATACGGATTTAATCCTTTATCTAAAAAAAGGTATCGCCATAATTTATATGGATGCTTCCGAAATAGACGGTATGTATCATATTTTCAAAAAGCTCTGGTGCACATCAGAGGACAGATACATCTGCTCTATAGAGGATTCCTTTGTCATTATGGGAGATGCTGAGGAAGATGGGGCTTTTATAGAGATGTTGAATTCTTTTTTATTTGCCATAGAAGACGAATATGCATGTTCATATGAAAGAGTGGTTAACGGACGATGCAGTAATAATGCAGAGGAGTTAAGACTTTCATATAGAGAGGCGAAAGCCGTAGGAAAATGTTGCAAATCTTTAGGTTTAAAGAAAAAAATATATTTCATATGATGAACTGGGGGTTGAGCTTATCATCAGCGAAACACCTAAAGAAATATGCAGACTGTTTCTTGAAAGAACCATTGATCCGAAGGTGTTTGATCTTTTGGACGATGAACTCAATACAACTATTGATTGTTTTTTTTGAGAACAGCCTTAATACATCAGAAACTGCAAAGCAGCTGTATGTTCACAGAAATACGCTGATTTACAGATTAAATAAAATATCAGGTATAACCGGACTTGATATTAAGAAATTTGAAGATGCTGTCGGATTTAAATTGGCCAAGCTGATTTATATGCGACTGAACAAAACAGGACATTGGGGGATGAGTAATGATCATCATGGAAAATGTTACAAAGAAGTACCCCGGAGATGTAACTGGTGTCAGTAACATCAGTTTACATATTCAGGAGGGTGAATTTGTATTCGTAGTAGGTAAGAGTGGATCCGGTAAGTCTACTCTTATGAAGCTTCTCCTTAAAGAACTTGACCCGGACAGAGGTAAGATCTATATCAACAAGAAGCTTCTTAACGATGCTACAAGAAAAACATTACCGTATATCAGAAGAAACATAGGAGTAGTATTCCAGGATTTCCGTCTTTTGGACGACAGATCTGTTTTTGAAAATATAGCTTTCGCCCAGAAGGTTATAGAGACTCCTGCAAAGGACATTAAGAAAAAATGTTCTTAAGATGCTTTCAATGGTAGGCCTTCTGGATAAGTACAAATCAAATCCTAAGGAATTATCAGGTGGTGAACAGCAGAGAGTTGCAATTGCGAGAGCACTTGTTAACAGACCTAAAATTCTCCTCTGTGATGAGCCTACAGGTAACCTTGACGTAGTTACATCAGATGAGATTATGAAACTCTTAGATTTTGCCAACAAGCAGGGTACTACAGTTCTCGTTGTTACTCATAACCTGGATATCGTACAGGAAATGAAGAAGAGAACTTTAACTATGAGTAAGGGTAAGATTATAAAAGATATAGAACAGGGTGGTTATTTCTATGAAGATTAGGTCATTTTTTTATTTAATAGGGCAGGGACTAAAGAATATTCGTAGAAATAAGCTTTTCTCCATTGCATCTATTGCCACAATTGCGGCATGTATATTCCTTTTTGGAGTATTCTATTCAATACTTGCCAATTTCCAGTATATGATGAAATCGGCAGAAAGCCAGGTTGCTGTTACAGTATTCTTTGATAACGATACATCTGATGAAAGAATCAAACAAATCGGCGAAGAGATTCAAACTCAGAGTGCAGTTGACAGAATCAGTTATACTTCAGCTGAAGAAGCCTGGGAAAATTATAAGTCTGAATACTTCGGTGAATATGAGTATTTAGCAGAGGGTTTCAAGGATGATAACCCTCTTGCAAACTCAGCATCATACTCTGTATACCTTAACGATACATCAAAGCAGACAGAGCTTGTTACACATATCGAAGGTATTGACGGAGTAAGACAGGTTAACAGATCTGATGAAGTTGCAAGAAATCTTTCAAGTATGACTAAGATTGTTGGATATGTATCCGTAGCAATCATTATCATATTATTCTTGCAGTTTCTATATTCCTTATTACCAATACTATTATTCTTGGTATTACCGTACGTAAGGAAGAAATTACAATTATGAAATATGTCGGAGCCACAGACGGATTCGTTGAAGCACCTTTCTTCGTTGAAGGTCTTACAATTGGTCTGATTGGTGCGGCGCAGTTCCTGTTACTATTTTGTATTTTTATACAACAATATTATCGGGGGCAATTGCTTCTAAGTTCTCATTACTTAGCAGCATACTTACATTCCTTCCTGCAGGTCAGGTATTTGCGGTACTCATTCCGGTATCACTTGTACTCGGACTTGCAATCGGATTCCTTGGAAGTTTCTTTTGCGTTAAGAAAACACGCAAACGTTTAAAATATTATAGGGTTGTTGCATATAGTGGCAACAGCCCCTATCTCTTTGAATAGGAGACATTTATGAATTTTGATAACATGGAGCCGGATTATAAAAAGATGAAGAATCCGATCTTCAGAAAATGGCGAGACAGACTAATAAAAATGTTTTTCTTGCGGTTACAGCCGGTGTATTTATTTCACTTGGATTTGCAGCGATAATATTTATCGTTTTCTTAAACATGGGATTTATTACTCTTAATAAGTTCAATGCGGATGGTACAAGAAGAGATACTGATGGAACTACAAAGCTTACAGAGATTCAGGATAAGATGCAGAACTTCTACTACTCTGACAATGTAGATCCTGAAGCATTAAAGGATGCCATGTATAAGGGATATGTAAGTGCTTATGGTGATCCATACACAACATATTACACAGCTGATGAATATACACAGCTTATGTCATCATATAAAAGGTGCTATTGGTGGTATCGGTGTAAGAGTATCTTATGAAAAGGGTACAGGTCTTAAGGTTTCATCTGTTGAAGAAAATTCTCCTGCAGCTCAGGCAGGAATCCAGGCAGGTGATGTAATTACTGCAATTGACGGTAATGACATTACTAACCTTGATGAGAATCCTGTTGATAATCTCCGTGGAGAAGAAGGCAGTGAAGTAAATGTTACTTACAGCAGAAATGGTGAATCTAACACAGTAAAGCTCACAAGAATTCAGCTTACAACTACAACAGCTGCAGGCACAATGCTTGAGGGCACAACAATCGGATATATTGCAGTAACTCATTTTGAAGAGCCTACATCTGAGCAGTTTGCAAATGCAGTTAAAGATCTTGAATCAAAGGGTATGACAGGTCTTATTATTGATTTTAAGAGATAATACAGGTGGTCTTGTAGCATCTTCAGTAAAGATTTTGGACACACTTATGCCTGAAGGTGTTTATGGCACACAGGTATTTAAGGACGGTTCCAAGGTAGAGCTTACAGGAACAAATGCAGATGCGGTTAACGTACCTGTAGTACTTCTTGTAAATGAAAATACAGCATCATCAGCTGAGATTATGACAGCTGCAATGAAGGATCTTGGCAAGGCTAAGATTGTAGGAACTAAAACATTTGGTAAGGGAATCACGCAGAAGATTGAAAAGTTATCTGACGGAAGTGGTTTAGTATATACAGATGCTGAGCTTCGTTCACCAAATGGCACAACATGGCATGGTACAGGTATTACACCTGACGTTGTTGTGGAATATGATAAGAACGCAGGTACAGATGCACAGCTTAATGCTGCAATGGATATGTTAAAATAATTTGTTACAAATTTGTTATATAGTTGTATTATTAATTGAATAAAATTAAGTAAATTGAAAAAGGTAAGGGCAATAAAAAATGAGCGATTTGCTTTTCAGTTGTAATACCAACCTTCAACGAGGGTGGCAATATAGAAAATTTGGTAAGCCAGATAGATGAAGCTCTTGAAGGTATTAATTATGAAATAATATTTGTAGATGACAGTAAGGATAATACTCCTGACATTATCAAAGAAGTATCAAAGAAGTATCCTTCTGTAAGACTTTATCACAGAGAAAATAAGAGCGGACTTGCAACTGCCGTTCTTGATGGATTCAGAATTGCAAGAGGAGACTATATTGCATGTATGGATGCTGATTTACAGCACCCACCGATTGTTTTAAAGTACATGTATAAGGCTATTGTTGTTGGCGGAGCGGATGTATGTGTTCCAAGTAGATTTATCCCTGGTGGTAATGACGGCGGACTTAATGCATACAGAAAGTTTGTATCAGGAACTGCAAGAAAAATGGGGCAGGTTATCCTCCCATGCCTTAGAAAAATTTACAGACCCAACAAGTGGATTATTTATGTTCCGCAGGGGCGTAATTGACAATGTTGAGCTTAAGCCGATCGGCTGGAAGATTATGGTAGAAGTTCTTGCTATGGGTAACTACAGCAAGGTAATCGAGATTCCATATCAGTTCCATCAGAGAACAGAGGGAGAATCCAAGCTCTCAGGTAAGGTAACTCTTGAATATATTAAGCAGTTATTTGAACTTAAGGAAAGATACAACAAAAATAACCATTTTAAGATTAAAAAGATGGTCATATGACAAAATGATAAGCTGATTTTATAAATCATTGCGGGTGTGCAGTTTCGGAACGTTATGTGAGAACATGGTGATACGGCATTGCAGATCTGCAATGATTTTTTGAATAAATTGGCAATGTAGGAAGTTTTATGGAAGAAAACAGTAAGAACAGTGCATGGTTCAGGGTTATTTTTTACTAATAGCAGCCATTCCATTGTGCATATATATGAAGGCTGACTTTTTCAATGCTGTTATTTACATGTTTATCCTGTTTCTTATGGGATTCAGAAGCAAGGGCAGCGGAGCAGTAAAGAATATAGGAATGTTAATGTCACTTATATCACCGGCGTTATTATTTATGTCAGCTCCCGTATGGATTATGGGCACATATGCGGCTATAGTGGGTGTGTGCGTTCATATGCACAGCAGAAGATATGTCCTTGGGCTCATATATATAATTGTAAGTTTTTTTTTTAATACTCTTATCACTGGATTTAAGTGTCGGGTTAAATATGTCAAATGGAAGTCTCTTTGCAGCTATCAGAACGGAATATTATGCAGACAGATTTCTTTCATATATTTTTTGATCTAAATATCGGTCTGCTCGGCTATATACCCGTTGCACTTATATTCTTTTGTAATAATAACCATATTCAATCTGGTTAAAAAAAACTGGAAACATATATTTTATCTTTTATCGGAATGGTTGCAATGCTTGGGGTATTTTCATTTATAGCGGTTTATATGGATGATAATACCTATATTTCTGCATATTCACTCTGGGTAATGCCTATGGTTATATGTGGCGTAGCATTTGGAACCATGAATGTGGTAAAGACATTTTACAAGGCGGCGATGGTCATTTTCTCAATCGCCATTACGGGAATAATGCTCTATGTAAATGTTATAAGCGGACACACAGCAGGATTTAATGAATCATCAAAGTATGTAATGGACAACATGCCTGATATGTACTCTCCTCATGTGGGGGTATTTGTTGAAAAACTGGGAGATACTTCCCACAGTGATATTGAACTGATAGTAAATCCGCAGAAGTACAGTGGTCAGATGTATGTCAGCAGTGGAGTGGAAGATGCGGGACATATACGAAAAAATACTAATTTACGGAAGTGATGAGGAAGTGACAAGAATCAGAGGAATGATAAAGGCTGTTGAAGATAAAAGGATACTTTAAACAGTCTGTTTAAAAAATGTTCCAAGGGATGGCAGATTACACTACATTAACATCCCTAAGAGCCTGATTGTTACAATGGTTTAATTAAGAATGATTTTGCCCTTGTATTAAATGTATTATATAATTAAACAGTATATGTAAAGGAGATTATAAATGGCGATTTTAGTTACGGGAGGTGCCGGATTTATAGGCACTCATACTATAATAGAACTTATCCAGGCCGGATATGATGCAGTTATATTAGATAACTTTGTAAATACATCAGCTAATGCTGTTAAGAGAGTTGAAGAAATAACAGGCAAGAAGATTCCATGTTATGACGGAGATATTGCGGACAGAGACATTTACAAAGAAATATTTGCTGACAATGTTATAGAAGCCTGCATCCATTTTTGCGGGACTTAAGGCCGTAGGCGAATCTGTAAAAAAGCCTTTAGAGTATTATGAAAATAATGTTTCAGGTTCAATCGTATTATTTGATGAGTTAAGAAAAAAGAGGAGTTAAGAAGCTTATCTTCTCATCATCTGCAACAGTGTATGGAGATCCTGCAGAAATTCCTATCCCTGAAACATGCCCTAAGGGAGCTGTAACAAATCCTTACGGAAGAACTAAGGCCATGCTTGAAGATATTATCTGTGATATGGAATATGCGGACGAAGAGTGGGATGCTGTAATTCTCAGATACTTCAACCCTATCGGTGCTCATAAGAGTGGAAGAATAGGTGAGAACCCAAATGGCATTCCAAATAACCTTATGCCATATATTACACAGGTAGCAGTTGGTAAGCTTGAGAAGCTCAATGTATTCGGTGGGGATTATGATACTCCGGACAGGACAGGTGTAAGAGACTACATCCATGTAACAGATTTAGCAAAGGGACATGTGGCATCTCTTAAGAGAATCGGTGTTGTACCTGAAGGTCAGACGAGTGATATTGAGGTTGTTCACGGTGTAGATGTTTACAACCTTGGAACAGGTCAGGGCAATTCTGTATTAGAATGTTGTAAAGGCATTTGAGGAAGCTACAGGTGTACATATTCCTTACGAAATAAAGGAAAGAAGACCAGGTGACATTGCGAATATGTACTGTGATGCCAGCAAGGCAAAGAAAGAGCTCCACTGGGAAGGCAAGAAGACTCTTAAAGAAATGTGTGCTGATTCATGGAACTGGCAGAAAAACAACCCTAACGGATACGAAGAAAATTAATTTTAAGTAGAAATAAAGACATATAAAATAAGGACATATAATGGGTAAATATTTTGGAACCGACGGTTTCAGAGGAGAAGCAAATGTAACTCTGACTGTTGAGCATGCATATAAAGTTGGTAGATTTCTCGGATGGTATTTTGGAAAAGATAAGCAGGACCAGAAAGCACACATAGTTATCGGAAAGGACACAAGACTTTCAAGCTACATGTTTGAATATTCTCTTGTTGCCGGACTTGTTGCTTCAGGTGCAGATGCATACCTTCTTCACGTTACAACAACACCGAGTGTTTTTCATACATAGCAAGAGTTGATGAATTTGACTGCGGTATCATGATTTCTGCAAGTCACAATCCTTACTATGACAACGGAATTAAGCTCATTAACAGTGATGGCGAGAAAATGAGCCAGGATGTTATAGATCAGATCGAGAAGTATCTTGACGGTGAGATTGAGATTCCATTTGCTCTCAAAGATAACATCGGTAAGACAGTTGACTATGTAAATGGTAGAAACCGTTACATGGGATACCTTATCGGCCTTGCTGAATATTCATTCAAGGGATTCGAGGTTGGTATTGATGCGGCAAACGGTAGTGCATGGGCACTTGCAAAGGCAGTATTTGATGCACTTGGCGCACATACATATGTAATTCATGCTGAACCAAACGGTTTAAACATAAATGAAGACAGCGGATCAACTCATATGGAAGCATTACAGAAGCTTGTAGTTGATAAAGGTCTTGATATCGGTCTTGCATTTGACGGTGATGCTGACAGATGTCTTGCTGTTGACGAGCATGGCAATATCCTTACAGGTGACCACATCATTTACATGTACGCAAAGTATATGAAGTCAAAGGGAACACTTTAAGGACAACACTGTTGTAGCTACAGTAATGTCTAACCTTGGTTTCTTTAAGGCTCTCGAGGCAGAGGGTATCGACTGCGTTGTTACAGATGTAGGTGATAAAAAAATGTATATGCCGCTATGGTGAAGGATGATTACAGACTCGGCGGTGAGCAGTCAGGACATATTATCCTTTCAAAGTTTGCAACAACAGGAGATGGTCTTATTACAGCCATTAAGTTAATGGAAGTTATAATAGCATCTAAGAAGTCTGTTGGAACACTTGCAAGCGGAATGAAAGAATATCCTCAGATACTTATTAATGTAAAGGTTGCTGACAAGAATGCGGCAATGGAGAACGAAGAAGTTCTTGCAGAAGTTAAGAAGACAGAGGAGCTCCTTGCCGGTGACGGTCGTGTACTGGTAAGAAAGAGTGGAACTGAGCCTCTTGTACGTGTAATGGTAGAGGCAAAGGACAATGTGACATGCCGTGAAATGGCGGAGCATTTAGCAGAGTTCATTAAGAATAAGTGTAACTAAGCATTTGCAGATAATGCGGCTGTTTACGGACAATTAATTGCAGAACGGTGACAGACATGAACATGATAAAGGAAAAAGCATATGCAAAAATAAATATTGCTCTTGATGTGCGTGAAAAAGAGATGACGGATATCACGATGTCCGTATGATTATGAACCAGATTGGATTGCACGATATTGTGTCATTATCACTTAATGATTCCGATGAAATTACCGTATCATCTGATTCTGCAAATATTCCATGTGATAATTCCAATCTTGCATATAAAGCCGCCAGGCTTTTTCTTTGAAGTAGCTTCGAAGGAAGGGATTGAAACAGGCGGCGTGGATATTCATATAGAGAAGAATATACGCGTAAGTGCAGGACTTGCAGGGGGAAGTGCAGATGCGGCAGCGGTTTTAAAAGGGCTTAAACGAACTTTATAACTATGCTTTTAAGCAGAAGGGAACTCCTTGCAATAGGAGCATCTATAGGATCTGACATTCCTTATTGTATAGTTGGCGGATGTTCATATGCATATGGCAGAGGTGAAAAAACTCAAGCATCTTGAAAGCATAAATAAGGCATATGTACTTCTTGTTAAGCCTGAATTTGGCGTATCAACAGGTGCAGCCTACAATGCCATTGATAATGGAACAGATAATGTTCATCCGGATGTACTGGCTATAAAGAGTATTCTGGAAGAGGGAAGCTCTGACATTACAGCTATTGCTCCATACATGGCTAATACATTTGAAAATGTTATATGTAAGGAACATCCGGTAATCAGAGATATTATTAACAGTATCGATGAGAATGGACCTGTAAAAACAATGATGAGCGGTTCCGGTCCTTCAATATTTGCCATATTTGAAAAAGAAGGACGAAGCAGAAAATGTGGCAGATAAATTAAATTCGGAATATTTCAAATATTGAAATTTATGTTACTGAGTTGTTATAATGTAGTTCTTAATTAATGTATACATAATACAATTACATAATCAGGCAGTATGTTATGGACATTTTGTTCATTTGAATTTTTTAGGAGAATTTTTATGCAAGATGCAAAAAAAATAGAGGACAATATGAATCTTCCGCTCAGAGAAGTGGTATTTCTTAAGCTTAGACAGGCTATTTTACAGGGCGAAATGCAGCCTGGTGAAAGACTTATGGAGATTCAGCTTGCCAATATGCTTGGTGTAAGCCGAACTCCTGTAAGAGAGGCTATAAGAAAGCTTGAGCTTGAAGGTCTTGTAAAGATGATACCAAGACGAGGCGCTGAGGTTGCAAAAGTATCACAGAAAAGGATATGCGTGACGTACTTGAGGTAAGAACTACACTTGAGGATCTTGCGGTAGCTTTAGCAATGAAAGAATCAGTAAGTCTCAGGTTATACAGTTAAAGGAAGCCAATAAGTTATTTGACAAGGCTGTAGAGTCAGGTGATGTATTTGGTATAGTTGATGCGGACGTAAGATTCCACGACATTATATACAAATCAACAAATAACCTTCGTCTTATGCAGATGCTCAATAACTTAAGAGAGCAGTTATACAGATATCGTCTTGAATATATTAAAAATGAGTCTTCACATAAGACTTTTAATTAAAGAGCATAACAAGCTCATCGAATATATTGAAAATGGCGATAAAGAAAAGGCCTGTGAGTTAATAAGAGAACATATTACTAATCAGGAAAAGGATATTGAAAGAACAATATCTGAAGGTTAATTATTATCGAATTTATATAGATAAGAAGCGGTGCAGTAAAAGCTGTGCCGTTTTTTTTGTGCACTTGTTATAGTGCTATTTCGAAAGCTGTATTGATCTTTGTGCGCTTGTCGTAACACTGTTTCGAAAGCTGTGCAGTTTTTATACATTTGTCATGACACTGTGTCAGAATTATCGCGACAGATGTAAATGAAAAATAATTAGATAACTGCATAAGAAAATAACTATGAAATTTTACATAATTTTCAGTATAAAAATTCTAATAAAAATCTGAATAAAATAGCCGCAATGTAGCAAAACAGCAAGTCTGCGGATAAGAGTCTTTTGAGACTATTACTTCCGTTTTTTGCTTGGAATTACAATCAGTGCAGGCTGCTTTGCAGGTACATCACAATGATTTAATTTTTGGATTGAATATATCCATATAAAAAAATAAAAAAAGCGGTGAGCATACTCACCGCTTTTTATTATTTAGTTATTATCGTTGAATTTAAAATACCGGGTTAATAACATATTAATTATTTCTGCTGTATTTAAGCTGAGCTTCACCGTATTTATTGAGAAGTTCCTGCTTCATGTCATAGAGAGGTCTTGATAAATCCACATGTATAATATGAGGATTAAGAAGTCTCTTAGATTCTTCCCAGACTGTATTCTGCTCTTTTTTGCAGTATTCCTGAATATCCTTTACAGGGCGTGCCTTAAATACACATTCACCTGCTTTAAATACAGATTCAAGCATTGGCCTTATTGTATATTCTCCCTTGTGAAGAATTGTCTGCTTCCATGTTTCGGTTGGATCGAAGAGAAGTAAATCATCTTCCTCAGAATATGTCTCATGCTCAAGAGTAATAAGGTCAGCAACGATTTTTCCCTCGTTGTTGTAAACTCTGTATAATGACTTATTTCCAGGGTTAGTAATCTTGGCAGAGTTTTCAGATATTTTGATCTTAGGAGTAAATTCTCCATTTTCTTCAATTGCGGCAAGCTTATATACACCGCCAAATGAAGGATTATCATCTGCAGTAATCATTCTTGTACCAACACCCCAGGCATCAATCTGAGCACCCTGATCCTTAAGTGATGAAATAAGGTTTTCATCCAGATCGCCTGAAGCAGAGATATTTTTACTTCAGTTAATCCTGCCTCATCAAGCATTGTACGGGCTCTCTTTGTAAAAAGGTACGCAAGGTCACCTGAGTCAATTCGGATTCCGCACTTGCTCATGTCCATGCCATTTGCTTTCATTTCATTAAATACCTTAATGGCATTTGGTACACCAGAACGGAGTGTGCTGTATGTATCTACTAAGAGAGTACAGTTGCCAGGATATATTTCTGCATATGTTTTAAATGCTTCATACTCGTTCTCAAATGACATAATCCATGAATGAGCATGAGTACCAAGTACAGGTATGTCAAACATTTTGCCTGCAAGAACATTACTTGTGCCGCTGCATCCTGCAATATAAGTGGCTCTTGTACCATATATACCTGCGTCAGGCCCTTGAGCTCTTCTTAGTCCGAATTCAAGAATGGCATTGTCGCCTGCGGCATATTTGATTCGTGCAGCCTTTGTAGCTATAAGACTCTGGTGATTAACAATATTTAAAACAGCGGGTTCAATAAGCTGAGCTTCAATAATAGGGGCAACGATTTTAACAATAGGCTCTCTTGGGAGAATTACCGAACCTTCCAGGAACGGCGTATATATCTCCTGAAAAATGAAAATTAGACAAATATGCAAGGAAATCCTCGTCAAAGTATCCTGTACTTCTAAGATAATCTATATCATCTGTAGTAAATGAAAGGTTTTTTGATGTAGTCCACCATCTGCTCAATTCCACAGCATATGGAATATGCGCCTCCAAATGGATTAATTCTGTAGAATACATCAAATACTACGGTATTATCCTTTTTCTCCTTAAAATATCCCTGCATCATTGTTAATTCATACAGGTCTGTTAATAATGATAAATCTCTTTCCATATTGTCCTCGCTTTGTGAATGGCCTTTAAAAATATAATTATAAATCGTTATATATTATTACAGGCAATAAAGCAAGAAAATTCACCATATAAAACAAAAAAGCCATTGTATGTAAAACCGTAAGTAATACGGATTACAGTACAATGACTTTTTGTATATTCATAATGATGAATTATTTCTTTTTCTTCTTTGGCTGTTCAAGAGGCTTGTTGCCCTTCATTGAATGAACATTTACAATGTAAATACCACTAATTTCAGCCTTAACATTTGTGTTAACAGGAATAATATCGAACACTTCACGTGATGCTGCAAGTGAAACAATCTGAGGTCCGATCTTAGCCTTAACGATATCTACCTTACGATTGCGGTACTTTGCAGGTGTTGTTTCAAGAACTGCCTTAGGGAAACCTGCTTCGGAAATTCTCATTTTCTTCTTTCCGATAACGTAAATGGTAACCGACTGTTTTGTTGCATCAATTTGTTCCTGCTGTTCATCTGCCTGCTTCTGTCTTGGTCTTACAACTGCGAAGTAGAAGATTAAAAGAAAAGCTACGAAACCGGCAACAATAAGAAGTATTATAAGCCACAAGTCCATAAATAATCTCCTTAAAATAATAAATACTATCTAAATAAAATAACTAATTTTAGATTATATCATATTAACAATGTTTAATAAAAAGTGCATGTTTGAAAAGATTACTTTCCGCCATTCTTTCTGAATGATTCCTCAACAATAACTCTTACCTTTTCAGGGAGCTCTTTCTGCTCATCTCTTGTCAATTCAGCTGTGCTGATTGGAGGAAGGAATTCAAGTGTAACCTTCTGACGGCTAAGCCATGGGAACTGTTTCTCCCAGACTTCCCTTGTATTAGTGATTGAAAATGGAACGATTCGTGCGCCTGTTTTCTGAGTGAGCTTAAAGCTTCCGCCCTGGAATGTATCTACACCTTCGCCTAAGTTTCTCTTGCCTTCAGGGAAGATGAGCATGCTTGTTCCATTTTTAATATAATCAATGGCTGTAAGAATTGTGCCGAGATTCTGCTTTGGATTGTCCTTTTCTAAGTAAAGACATCCTAAACGTGACATCCAGTTACTTACTACAGGGGAATTTCTTCAATGCATCCTTTGAAATGATTGAAGTAAGGAATGGAAGATACTGATATGTAATGATTACGTCGAAGTATCCTCTGTGGTTACCCATAAATACAACAGTTTCATCTTTTGGAATATTTTCCAGTCCCTTTACGGTTACCTTGGCCGCAAGGGCTGACAGACATGAGAAGCCCCAGTTAATAACCTTAACGGCAAATCTCTGTCCCTTTTCTTTGTTTGACTTTCCTACGAAATATCCGATAGGAAGAAGGAATAACCAGCTTATAATCATATAGAAAATAAGAAAGATATATCCTGCGATTGATCTAAAAAAATTCATTCTTTTACATGCCTTTTTGCGTTATCAGAATAATGAAGTCCATAATCATCTGTTATGAAAATGGCTTCAACATTTTCTGTCTTATTAATTAATTCCATACCCTTATCCATTCCAAGGGTAAATGTAAGTGTACTTAAGCAGTCACCCTCAAATGAAGAACCGGATATGATTGTTGTCTGGAGAAGATTATTTTCTACCGGATAACCTGTTCTTGCATCCAGAATATGAAAATAATATTTTCCGTCAGAGCCTGTAAAGCCCTCTCTGATATGTTCCTGAAGATACAACGGACATATCTGTAATGCTTAACGCTGCCGATGTGTCGGAGCTTGTACCAAATGGCTTCTGTACACCTATGCTAAAGGACTGGTCACCCTTGCCTCCAACACAGAGAACATTTCCACCCAGGTTTATTATTGCGTGATTTACATCATTTTCCAGTAAATAAACCTTTATCTTATCGGCTATGTATCCCTTGGATACGGCTCCAAGATCCAGCTTTGTCTCACTTGGCTTACTGATAACCCATGTTCCTTCAGGATTGGATTCGTCCTTAGGATGAACTGACACCTTGCTGTCGTCCACATATTGCAAAGCATTTTCAATTGCTTCTTTAGAAGGGATATCTGAGCCGTCAGTTTTGTTTGTGAAATCCCAAAGTTCTGACACACTGCCGATGGAAATCTGGAATGCTCCGTCACTCATGGATGAGTACTTAAGAGCTTCGTCAATCATCTGCCCCATTTCAGCAGGCATTTCATTAGTGATATTGGTGTGATTTATCTTCCATAATAATGAATCTTCGTTATACATGGAAAACATTTCCTCATATGTATCACATATATTTAAAGCATTATCAATAACCTGACTGTCCACATTGTCATAGGAGCTGACTGAGACTATGGTATCTAGCTTAAATCCCTCTGATTTAATTGGAGTCTCAAGGACAGAATTGGCGCTGCATCCTGATAGTAGAACAGCCGATGAAACGGCCGCCATGGAAGCTAAGCATGCAGTTTTTAAAATTCATAAAAAACCTCCTTTTATATTTAAAAAATAATTATATAGTATAGGACGTGATTTGTCCTTATAAATATAAATTAGTGTTTGGGAAATGTTAAATATATGTTATAATATCACAGAATAATTAATTAGGCCTAAGGGCTTATAATGGGAGGTATTAGATGTATTATTATGTATTTCGTAAGAATGTAAATGATGCAAGCATCAAGAACTGCGAAAAAATTCACAGACTTAGAAGAAGCTAAGGCTGGTGCTCAGGATGAAGAATACTACAGAAGCCATGCTAACAGCCAGGCTGAAAGAGATTCTTGGAGAGTTGTACTCGCAGCATCAGAGGAAAAATGGGAAGATTTAACATCTGACGCTCACGAATATGAAGAATTAGATTACAATGCGTAATAAATAAGCGAGGGGCTTTTAGCCACCTCGCTTTTTTTATGCCTGAATATGTTTAATCTGTTACCTTTCGATACAGTCATGTATCTGAACTTAATTCTTATAACTGATGCGGTTATGTCCGTATCAGTTGCTTCCGTTTATTTCGATTCTTAATTCCAGGAAGTTAAATGTACTTCTCCTGTGTTAAGGATCATTTTCTCACCATTGCTCTTATCTATTACAACAAGGGCGCCGTCATCGTCTATATTTTCAACAAGTCCGTTGTGCTCTGTATGTCCCATTGTAAATGTAATGTTTTTTTCCTATTAAGAAAGAGTGCTGTCTGTATATATCAACTAATTCTTTTTTGAACTCGTTCTGTTAGTCCAGTACATTAACTTCTTCCAGAGTGTGGCAGCAATCTTACTTCTGTCGATATATTCTTTCTCATCCTCTGAATCATTTTCTATTGCACCTGCGACATTTTGTATATCAGTAGGGAAATTGGATGTACTGCAGTTAATGCCGATACCTATAATAATGAAATTATCGATTGCTTCAGTAAGGATACCTGAAATTTTCTTTCCATTATAGAAGAGGTCGTTAACCCATTTGATTGATGCATGTACTCCTAAAACGTCTGCAAGGGTTTCGTATTCAGCCACACAGGCAGCGATTGTTGTTTTTAGTATTACAGGATCCTGCATCTTATTTACATCTCTTATTAATGTAAAATATATTCCTGAATGAGGAGGAGAGAAGAATGGTCTGCCCTGTCTGCCACGTCCTGCAGTCTGCTCGTCAGCACAGATACACATTCCGTCAACTGCCTGATTTTTTGCTATAAGTTCCTTTGCATAGTTGTTTGTGGAGTCAATTGAATCAAAAAAAAATCAGTTCAGGATGATCATTTCCCAGGTATTGAAGTATGTTTTTTTTTTACAAAAATCATTATTAGTCATAATATGCTCCGTTATATAGTCTTATTTATTTAAATATGCTAATATTATACAAGTTAAACCAAATAAATACATAATATTTTTAAGTAAAACACATTTATTACTGTAAGATATTTATTTTTTTAAGAAATTCTGTTAATCTACAAGTATATATATCAAGTAGATAGTAATGGTGTTTTTACCTATAGATTATCTTAATTGAGTAAAGAAAGGATGGAATTTTCAAATGCCAAAAAAAATTTAATAAGGTTTTAGTGGCAAACCGTGGTGAAATTGCGATGCGTATTTTCAGAGCGTGTCACGATTTGGGACTTACTGCAGTTGCTATTTATTCAAATGAGGATATAAATGCACTTTTTCAGAACGGAGGCGGATGAGTCATATCCTATCGGAGATAACTACAGCCCTCTTGGAGGGCATACTTAAATATCCAGAGAATTATCGATATTGCTAAGACTCATAACGTAGATGCAATTCATCCTGGTTATGGTTTCCTTGCAGAAAATGCTGAATTTGCAAGAGAGTGTGAGAAGGCAGGAATTAAGTTTATCGGACCTAAGTCAGATATCTTAGACATGATGGGTGACAAGCTTTCAGCTAAGGAAATGGCTTTAACCTGCAACGTTCCTACAATTCCTGGTACAGAAAAGCCTCTTTCAGGTAAAGAAGAAGCAGAGAAGCTTGCAGCAGAATTCGGTTTCCCTGTTATCTTAAAGGCAGCTGCCGGCGGTGGTGGCCGTGGTATGAGACGTTGTGACTCTATCGAAGAGGTAGGTGTTAACTTTGAACTCGTTAAGGCTGAGGCTAAGAAGGCTTTCGGTAATGATGATATCTTCATGGAGAAGTTCTTAGTTGAGCCAAAGCATATCGAAGTTCAGATTCTCGGTGATGAGCATGGTAATATTGTTCACCTTTATGAGCGTGACTGTTCTCTTCAGAGAAGATTCCAGAAGGTTGTTGAGTTTACACCTGCATTTTCACTTCCACCAGAAGTTAAGCAGAGTATTTTAGATGATTCATTAAAGTTAGCTAAACATGTTAACTACAACAACGCCGGTACACTTGAGTTCCTCGTTGACAGAGGGGGGTAACCACTACTTCATCGAAATGAACCCAAGAATCCAGGTTGAGCATACAATCACAGAAATGTGTACAGGTATCGACCTTGTTCGTTCTCAGATTCTTGTTGCTGAAGGTTATGAATTATCAGATGAGATGATCGGAATTAAGTCTCAGGAAGATATTAAGCAGAATGGTTATGCTATTCAGTGCCGTGTAACAACAGAAGATCCATCTAATAACTTCGCTCCTGATACAGGCAAGATCACATCTTACTTCTCACCAGGTGGTTTCGGTGTTCGTCTTGATGGTGCTACATCAGGTGTAGGTTCTGTTATCAGTCCTTACTATGATTCTCTCTTCTTGTTAAGATTACATGTTGGGATAATACATTTAAAAACGCATGTAAGAAGACACTCAGAGCTATTCAGGAAATCAGAATCAGCGGTGTTAAGACTAATATCGGATTCATTTCAAATATTCTTACAAATCCAACATTTATCGAGGGTAAATGTCATACTAAGTTTATTGATGAAACACCTGAATTATTCAACCTTGATAACGGTGAAGATAAGTCAACAAAGATGCTTAAGTACATCGCTACTAAGACACTTGTTGAGTCAGGACATCATAAGAGATATGATGAGATTCGTATGCCTGAGCTCACAGGTAACAAGCCTGATGGCTTAAAGCAGCTCCTTGACAGCAAGGGACCTAAGGCTGTTGCTGACTGGGTTAGGGATCAGAAGAAGCTTCTCATCTGTGATACAACAACAAGAGATGCTCATCAGTCTCTCCTTGCAACTCGTATGAGATCTAAGGATATTGTTGCAGCTATGGATGCTACAAGTGAAATCGAATCAAATGTATTCTCACTTGAGTGTTGGGGCGGTGCAACATTTGACGTTGCATACAGATTCCTTCATGAGTCACCATGGGAAAGACTCGACAAGATCAGAGAGAAGGCTCCTAACGTTCTTCTTCAGATGCTTCTCAGAGGTTCTAATGCAGTAGGATATACAAACTATCCTGATAACGTAATCAGAGAGTTCGTAAAGCATGCTGCTAAGAGCGGTATTGATGTATTCAGAGTATTTGACTCATTAAACTGGATTCCTGGCATGGAAGTTGCTATGGATGAAGTGCTTAATCAGGGTAAGATCTGCCAGGCAACACTTTGCTACACAGGCGATATTCTTGATCCGAACCGTGATAAGTACACATTAAGCTACTATGTAAACATGGCTAAGGAACTTGAGAAGCGTGGCGCTCACATGATCGCTATCAAGGATATGGCAGGCTTATTAAAGCCATATGCAGCTAAGAAGCTTGTTACAGAGCTTAAGCAGGCTGTTGGTGTGTACCTATCCAGCTTCATACACATGACACATCAGGTAACCAGGTAGCTACAGTTCTTATGGCTGCAGAGGCAGGTGTAGATGTTGCGGATCTTGCTATTTCTTCATTATCAGGTCTTACATCACAGCCATCTCTTAACGCAGTTGTAGCTGCATTACAGGGTACAGAAAGAGACACAGGTCTTGATCTTAACAGACTTCAGCAGCTTACAGATTACTGGGAAGATGTTCGTAAGAGATATACATCATTTGAAGCAGGTCTTGTATCTCCTGCTACAGATATCTACAGATATGAGATTCCTGGTGGTCAGTATACAAACCTCAAGCCACAGGTTGAGAGCCTTGGTCTCAAGGACCGTTTCCTTCAGGTAAAAGAAAACTACAGAGTTGTTAACGACATGCTTGGTGATATCGTTAAGGTTACTCCTTCATCTAAGATGGTTGGTGACCTTGCAATCTTCATGACTCAGAATGAGCTTACACCAGAGAACATCGTTGAAAAGAGGGTAAGAACCTTGCGTTCCCCTGATTCAGCAATCAGCTACTTCTCAGGTATGATGGGTCAGCCTGCATGGGGATTCCCTAAAGATTTACAGGAAGTTGTTCTTAAGGGCGAAAAGGCAATCACATGCCGTCCTGGCGAAATGCTTCCACCTGCTGACTTCGACGCAATGAAGAAGGAAGTAGAAGAGTTCTACAGCAATCCTGAAGACAGAGATGTTGTTTCATATGCTCTCTATCCAAAGGTATTCAAGGACTATGCAAAGTCTCAGGATGAATTCGGTTATACAACAGAGCTTGTTTCACATGTTTACTTCCACGGTCTCGATAAGGGTGAGACAACAAAGGTTAACATCGCTAACGGTAAGACTTTAAATATTAAGTTCTTAGACTTTGGTGATCTTGACGCAGACGGAATGAGAACAGTGGTATTTGAATTAAATGGTATCCGCCGTGAAGTTCAGGTTCCAGATGAAGAAGCTCAGAAGACTATTATTAAGGTTCCTATGGTTGATCCTGAAGATAAATCTCAGGTAGGCGCATCAATCCCCTGGTGCAGTAGCTAATATTGCAGTTAAGGTTGGTGACAAGGTTGAAGAGAACCAGACAATCGCTACAATCGAAGCAATGAAGATGGAAACAGCTGTTATTGCAAGAATGAGCGGTGTAGTTGAAGAGATTATCGTTCAGGAGGGAGATACAGTTAAGGGCGGACAGCTCCTTATGAAGTTAACAGAAGGTTAATTCCAAGTACTGTATAGAATCCATAAATATATAAAGGACCGGGAGAATGTTTAATTCTCCCGGTTCTTTTTGTATGTTGGTTAAAATGATAATAATTAAAGTTATTATAAGCAAGGTTTGTGAAAAACAGGTATGACTTTGTTTAAATAGATTTGATAAAGCCATAGCAAAGCGGTTGCAAAGCCATGTTAAAGCAACAATAAAGCATAACGTAACTATAAAAAATCATAAAGAAACAATAAATTTAAAAAATGCTTATAATTTTTTAAGTTCGTTTAAGGTTACGACTGTATCCTACTCATTGTATAGAGATATACATTCCTACAAAACAAACAAAACAAACAGAATAAGCTCTTATGGCTTTTATTGATGCAGATAATCCTTAATATTTTGTGATAAAAAAATCCCTAATTATAAAAAATAATCCCTAATAAATAATAATCCCAAAACTTTCGCATCACTAAGTCATAAGAGCTTGTTTGTTTTAAAGGAAACAGACCGCAAAAACCATGTGGATTGAAATTAATCTAAATTAAACTAGTTGAAAACCAGACACGACATTTGACATCATTTTAAGACCGCACATCGAAATTGACCGTATATTCAAATGTCCCACTGTGATATCGAAACACAAATGAATGTGAGTTTTTATTTACATATTAATGAGATATAATATTTTCAAAAAAAAAAATAATCTACTTTATGGTAGGTTATTTTTTTATTATGTAAATACTTAAAGGTATAAATTGCTTATACAGTATTAAAATAGTGTATAAATTGATTTATGAAATCGTATTTGAAAATCAGGTTTTTAAAATAATATTTAAAATAATATTTGCAAATCAGATTTCAAAAAGTCAGATTATAAAAAACAAATTTTGTAATACTAGTCAGGAGAAGGTATGAAATTATTAAATAAGAAAACAGGCATTGTATCAGGAATATGTTTAATGGCAGCAAGTACTGTAGGCCTTGCGGGATGTAAGAGCTTTTCAGGCACAGACACATCTACTCAGGAATTAGATGCAAGAGATTATCAGTCGTTTATGGAGCATACAGCTGATGTATATAAAGGAATATGTAACTCTCGGCAACTACAAAGATCTTGAGATTACAGCTGTAGACAGATCGGATGAGGAAGCTACTGATACTGATGTGGACGAAGTAATCCAGGAGCTCCTTTCAAAGAGCACAACTACAGAGGATGTAACAGAGGGTGGTACAACACAGGACGGAGACTCAATAGTTTTAAATTATTCAGGATCTATTGATGGACAGGCATTTGACGGTGGAACTGCAGAAAATCAGACTTACACCGTAGGATCTGGTAAATTCATCAGTGATTTAGATAAAGGTCTTGTAGGTCTTGAAGCTAATAAGGAATATGACATACCTGTAAAATTCCTGATGATTATTCAAGTGAAGATTTAAAGGGGAAGGATGCAGTATTCAAGCTAAAAGTTACAAAGATTACAAGAACTGTAACTCCTGAAGCCAACGATGAGTGGGTAAAGGTAAATGCTTCAATGTTCAACAATTACGGATATGGTGAGCCTAAGAACTTAGAAGAGCTTAAAAATAATATAAAGGAAAGATTAATTCAGCAGAAAAAAGAGCAGAACGATATTAAGCAGTTTGATATTGCATATAAGCAGATTTTAGCTAATGCAACAATTACAGGTTATCCTGAAGAAGAGAAAAATGCTCTTATGGAGACATACAAAGAAAATATTGAAGCTCAGTATAAACAGTATGGTTCTGCATATGGAGTATCATCATATGATGAGTATATTCAGAAGGTATATGGTAAGAATTGTGAAGAATTTGATAAGTATGTAGAAGATACTACAGAGACATACCTTGACGAGAAGATGATTGTTACTTTAATTGCAAGTGAGAACAACATTAAGGTAAGCAAAAAAGATATTACATTCCTCGGCGGAAATCTTGCAGCATACTATCAATTCGAAGATTTCAATGCATTAATTGAGAAGTATGGCAAGAAGATAAACTGTGAGCTCGGATATCAGAGCCTCTATACAAAGGTTGCTTCATATATAGTAAGTGTATCAAATGTTAAATCATCAACAGATACAACTGAAACTACACAGAAAAACTGAAACAACTGAAGCTACTGAAACAAAATCAGAATAAAATTGATTTTTTAGGAAAATATTCAGGCAGTTTGCAAAAAAATTATGTGATTAAATATAAATTGATAAAACACTTTTTGAGGATATGTAACCCCCAGCTGTCTTGACATCCTTACGACTTAATTATATTATTTTAAAAGTTTTAATGTTCAGAAAGGGTAATTTACAAATGGAAAAAAGATTGTTTACATCTGAATCTGTTACAGAAGGACATCCTGACAAAGTCTGTGACATGGTATCAGATTCAATATTAGATGCGATTTATACTCAGGACCCATTTGCGAGAGTTGCATGTGAAACTCTTACTAATACAGGATTTGTAATGGTTATGGGCGAGATTACAACTAAGGCTCAGATTGATTTCCCTACAATTGTTAGAGAAACAGTTAAGGAAATCGGTTATGATTCATCAGATAAAGGATTTGATGGTAACATCTGTGCTGTTATGGTTGCTGTTGATAAGCAGTCACCAGATATTGCTCAGGGTGTAGATACAGCTATCGAAATCAGAGAGTCAGACAAGTCTGATGCTGAGCTTGACGCTGTAGGTGCCGGAGATCAGGGTATGATGTTCGGTTACGCAACAAATGAGACACCTGAACTTATGCCTTATACTCATCATCACTTGCACATAAGCTTGCAAGACAGCTTACAAAGGTAAGAAAAAGACGGTACACTTGCATACCTTCGTCCAGACGGTAAGACACAGGTTACTGTTGAATATGATGAAAAACGATAAGCCAATCAGACTTGATGCTATAGTAGTTTCATCACAGCACTCTCCAGAAGTTACTCAGGAGCAGATCCAGAGCGACATCAGAAAGTATGTTATCGACGCTGTTGTTGATGGCAACATGATTGATGATGATACAAAGATCTACATCAACCCAACAGGACGTTTCGTTATCGGTGGTCCTAATGGTGACTCAGGTCTTACAGGACGTAAGATCATCGTTGATACTTACGGTGGTGCTGCAAGACACGGTGGTGGTGCATTCTCAGGTAAGGACTGTACAAAGGTTGACCGTTCAGCAGCTTACGCAGCTCGTTATGTTGCTAAGAACCTTGTTGCTGCAGGTATCGCAGATAAGCTTGAGATTCAGGTTTCATATGCTATCGGTGTTGCTACACCTACATCTATTATGGTAGATACATTTGGAACAGGTAAGCTCAGCGACGAGAAGATTGTAGAAATCGTTCGTAAGGAATTCGACCTCAGACCAGCAGGTATTATTAAGACTCTTGATCTTAGAAGACCTATCTACAAGCAGACAGCTGCTTACGGACACTTTGGCCGTACAGATGTTGATCTTCCATGGGAGAAGCTTGATAAGGTTGAAGATCTTAAGAAGTATGTACTTTAATTAATGCCTTAATATAAAGCGATAAAAAAGACATAGATATGCAGAAGATAATATTTTCTGTATGCTATGTCTTTTTTATTAAATGGAAGCAGATGTGGAAGTGTATATAAAATCACGCTTTGGTTTACATTCTTTTAATATTTTAATTCTTTTTAATTTATATGACCATTGTATATAATGGAGGTTACGGTTAGAAGATTGAGAGGGGAAATATATGGCATCTACAGATATTGGTATAGATTTAGGAAACGGCAAGTATACTTGTATATATTAAGGGCAAGGGCGTTGTATTAAAGGAGCCTTCAGTAGTTGCCTTTGATAAAGAGACTAATAAGATTAAGGCTATCGGTGAGGAAGCAAGACTTATGATCGGAAGAACACCGGGTAACATAGTAGCTGTAAGACCTCTTAGACAGGGTGTTATTTCTGATTACAGAGTAACAGAGAAAATGCTTAAGTATTTCATTCAGAAGGCATATGGTAAGCATATGTTCAGAAAGCCTAGAATCAGTGTATGCGTACCTTCAGGCGTAACAGAAGTTGAAAGAAAGGCTGTTGAAGACGCAACTATTCAGGCGGGTGCAAGAGAAGTTGCCATCATCGAGGAGCCGATCGCAGCTGCTATCGGTGCGGGTATTGATATTTCCAAGCCTTGCGGTAATATGATCGTAGATATCGGTGGTGGTACAACTGATATAGCTGTAATCTCTCTTGGTTCAACAGTTGTAAGTGCATCTATTAAGATTGCAGGTGATGACTTCGACGAGGCAATTGTTCGTTACATGAGAAAAGAACCACAACCTCTACATCGGTGAAAAGAACAGCTGAGGAAATCAAGATTGAAGTAGGATGTGTATATCCACTTCCTGAAGTTAAGAAGATGACTGTTAAGGGTAGAAACCTTGTAACAGGTCTTCCTAAGTCAGTTGAAATCAGTTCAGATGAAACAGAAGCGGCTCTCAGAGAAGCAACAACTCAGATTGTAGACGCTGTTCATTCAGTTCTTGAACAGACACCTCCTGAATTAGCAGCTGATATTGCCGACAGAGGAATCATCCTTACAGGTGGCGGAAGCCTTCTTAGAGGTTTAGAGGAACTTATTGAATCTAAAACAGGTATACATACTGTAACAGCCAAGGATCCTATGACAGCAGTTGCTGTAGGAACAGGTAAATTCGTAGAATTTATGGCAGGCGAAAGAGATACTAAGGACGAGTAAATGAATAACGGACAGGAATCAGAATTAATAATCATAGAAGGAAATGTTTCGAGAATTACATTTAGAAATGATGAAAATGGCTATTCCGTCTTTACTTTAATAAAAGATAATAATAAAGAAGAACGCTGTGTAGGTTCATTTATAGAGCTTCATGAAGGAGACAGACTGGAGCTTAAGGGCAGATATATTGAGCATGCCAAGTATGGTAAGCAGTTCAGCGTTAAAACATACAAAACAGTAGAGCCTCTCTCAAGAGAGGCTTTTTTGGATTTTTTAAAGAATGGCGGAATTCCGGGAATCAGGGAAGCCACTGCGAAAAAGATCATAAATGAATTTGGTGACAATGCATATGAGATTATGCTTAACGCACCACAGACACTGGCAGCCAACATCAAAGGCATTTCCAAAAAGAAAGCAGAGGAATATCAGAAGATTCTTCAATCTAATAAGAATTCAAATGATCTTTCCATTTATGTGCAGCAGTACGGAATTAATATAAAGACCGCTGCTAAAATATATGAATTTTTACGGCGATCAGGCATATTCCATAATTAAGGAAAATCCATACAGACTTATTGAGGATATTAAAAATATCGGTTTCAAAACTGCCGACCAGATTGCAATAAAAACGGGAGTATTTGAGAATTCTTCATTCAGAATAAAGGCGGCCATAACATACAGTTTGGAGCAGGCAGCGGCCAATGGCCATACATATCTGCCAAAGAGTGTGTTGTACAGATATATAGGAACTCTCATTCAGGATGTTAATACATCGGATGTGGATTCCTGCCTTGAGAAAATGAGTACGGATAGCAAGGTCATTATCAGATACAATGCTCCGGAAAAGTCAGTGGCTGGTGATGATTATGACAAGGGCGAAGAGGTACTCTCTCCTGAAGATTTATTTAAGGCACTTGAGGAGGAATCATCAGCAGAACATGTTTCATCTATGCAAAATATTTCCCCCTGAGGATATATTTATCTATCTTCCGCTTTATTACAGACTGGAATCTTCACTTGCGCTCCGACTTCTTCGTCTGGACGGTGATGTGGATGATGTATTTGACAGTACTGACATCGATAAAGCAGAGGAGCGCAGCGGTATTATACTTGATGAGCTTCAGAGAAAGGCTGTGGAAGGAGCGGTTGAGAACGGATTATTTGTTATTACCGGTGGACCTGGAACGGGTAAGACTACTGTTATCAAAAACATATTAAATGTATTTGAAAATAAGGGTTTTCCATCTCTCTTGCAGCGCCAACAGGTAAGGCAGCCAAGCGACTCAGTGAATCCACAGGCAGAGAAGCAAGTACAATTCACAGGCTCCTGGGCTTTAAACCACAGGGCGATAACATAGATGACGATGTAAATGTACAGTTTGAATATAACGAGCAGAATCAGTTAGAGACAGATGTAATTATTATTGATGAAATGTCCATGGTTGATTTAAGTATTATGTATTCTCTTATTAAAGCCGTAAATGTTGGTACAAGACTTGTGCTTGTTGGAGATGCGGATCAGCTTCCAAGTGTTGGTGCGGGTAACATTTTATCGGATATAATAAAATCCGAATGTCTGCCTGTTGTAAAGCTTGAGAAAATCTTTAGACAGGATGCGGTAAGTGACATTATTGCCAACGCCCATAAGATTAATAAGGGTGAATATGTAGATCTCAGCAAAAAGAGTCAGGATTTCTTCTTTATCAGAAGAGAAAGACCAAATGATATTATTAATGCCATTTATGCACTGATCAGTGACAAACTTCCTAAATATGTTGGATGTGATGCTAAGGATATCCAGATTCTTGCGCCATCTAAAATGACGGATGTTGGAGTTAACAGACTAAATGAAATAATGCAGTCACTTCTCAATCCTCCTGCAGAGAATAAGGAAGAGATAGAACTATTTGGCAAAAAATATACAGAGTCGGCGACAAAGTAATTCATATAAAGAACAATTACAACATGGAATGGAAGAAGTACGACGGATTCGGACTTTCAACTGAAGGTACGGGAGTATTTAACGGTGATACAGGTGTGATTCGCGGTATCGAAAGTACCGTTGGTGAGTTGGAAGTTGTATTTGACGACGGCCGATATGTAACATACAGCAAGTCAGAACTTGAACAGCTGGAACTGGCATATGCTTTAACAGTTCATAAGGCTCAGGGAAGTGAGTACCCCGCAATCATTATGCCGATGTACAACGTACCGAGAATGCTTCTTAACAGAAAGCTTTTTATATACAGCCGTAACCCGTGCCAAGAAATGTGTATGTCTTGTTGGTATCGAAGAGATATTTAATAAGATGAAAGACAACGAATATGAATTAAAGAGATATTCTACATTTGATAAGCGACTGAAAGAGGCTTATGCAGAGTTTATCTGATATCGAATAATAAGTAAGCGCTGTGATAAAGCACAATAAAAAGCGATAGGAAACTCTGTTAAACAGAGTGTATGAAATTCACATGATATGAGTGATGATGTTAGAAGTTTTAATAACGGAGGAATGACAATCGTCGTTAAATTAATTAATACCATATTAAATGCAGTGTTTCCAAGAATGTGTCCTGTGTGCGGAGAAATTACCACAAATGGTAACTTTCATAAGATATGTGAAAAAATCTTTGCTCCGCCTTCAGGCATAAGGTGCAAAAAATGCGGGAAGGGTATGAAGTCATTATCAGAACCTATATGCAGTGACTGCAAAGACAGGGATCATTTATATGACCGACACATTTCAGCATTTGAATATAATGAATTCTTAAAAAAAGAACAATATACCAGTTCAAATATGAAAACCAGAAATGGCTTGCGGATACATTTGCAAAGAAAATGTGGAAGGAATGCAGTGCGGAAATAACAGGTTGGAATATTGATGCCATAGTGCCAGTTCCAATGAGCGAAAAAGAAAGCTCGATCAAGAGGATATAACCAGGCGGACCTGCTTGCATTATCAATTGGCAGATATTCAAGAATACCGGTTGACTGCAATTACCTCAGAAGAATAACGGAGACTTCTCCAATGAAAGAATTGACCGATATCGAAAGAATGTATAATATAAAGAATGCATTTAAGACAGAGGGAAATAAGAATTATAAAAAAATATATTAATTGTGGATGACATTTACACAACCGGAATTACCTTGAGCGAATGCGCGAGAACAATGAAAAGTGCAGGCGTATCCGGTGTATTTGGACTGACTGTGTGTATAGGAGCGGGATTTTAATGTGCTATAAAATATAATATCCCGCTTTTAAATACACGGTTGACTACGATAAATTATATATGCTATATTAGAAAGGCTACGAGGTAGGTCTTTTTTTTTTATGCCTAAAAAACCTAAAGCAAATTCTACAATTATTAATAGGAGGAGTAAGAAGTGCGTACAAAGATTACATTAGAGTGTACAGAGTGCAAGCAGCGCAATTACGACACAATGAAAGAAAAGAAGCTTCATCCAGAGAGAATGGAGACAAAGAAGTATTGTAAGTTCTGCAGAAAGCACACATTACACAAAAGAGACAAAGTAATTTCGGTTTAGTGAGGTAGTATTATTATGAGTGAAAATTACAAAGAACCTAATAAGACTGCAGAAGCCGAAACAGTGGACAGCGATATCCGCACATCAAAGCAACCTGAAATTGCTCAGATTGCACCGATTGTCTGGCCAAAAGCCGCAAGGGTATGGGCTGAGGCAATCACGGTAATAATAGTTACAGCTGCACTTGCGATTATAATTGCGGCAATGGACTTCGGTTTACGAATTGGAATCGAAACATTAACACAATTTTGATTTAACAGGGATGTATGAAGGGGAATAGCATGAACCAAGACAATAAAGCTGAATGGTATGTTGTCCATACTTATTCGGGTTATGAGAATAAAGTAAAGGTCGATATAGAAAAAACAGTTGAAAACAGAGATCTTGGAGATGAGATTCTCGAAGTAATTGTTCCTACAGAGCAGGTTACAGAACATAAGGAAGACGGAACAAAAGAAGACTATGTCCAGAAAAAAATGTTTCCTGGCTATGTATTAGTTAAAATGATACAGAACGATGACACATGGTATGTAGTTAGAAATACAAGAGGTGTTACAGGATTCGTTGGACCTGGTTCTGAGCCAATTCCTTTAACAGCAGCTGAGATTAAAGCAATGGGAATTGATCTTCCGGAAGATAAACCAAGAGAACGAATTGAGTTCAAAGGTCAGGTTGGCGACAGCGTAATCATTCTTTCGGGTCCATTTGCAGAAATGCAGGGTAAGATCAAAAAACATTAATGATAGTAGACAGGAACTTACTATCGTTGTAGATATGTTTGGACGCGAGACTCCGGCTGAAGTTAACTTCGGAGATGTTAGAATTATCTAATCCTACGGTTCGTTCGCGTTCGAACGTGGGAGACAAGAAGTCGAAATACCACAATAGGAGGTGCCAAAATGGCAAAGAAAGTAGAAGGATACATCAAGTTACAGATCCCTGCTGGTAAAGCTACACCTGCACCACCTGTTGGACCAGCACTCGGTCAGCACGGTGTTAATATTGTAGAATTCACAAAGCAGTTCAATGCTAAGACAGCAGATCAGGGGTGATCTCTTATCATTCCTGTAGTTATCACAGTTTATGCTGATAGAACATTTAGCTTTATCACAAAGACTCCACCAGCTGCAGTTCTTATTAAGAAGGCTTGTAACATTAAGTCAGGTTCAGGCGTTCCTAACAAGGATAAGGTTGCAACATTGTCAAAGGCTGATCTTCAGAAGATCGCTGAGACAAAGATGCCAGACCTTAACGCAGCTTCTCTTGAAGCAGCAATGTCTATGATTGCTGGTACTGCAAGAAGTATGGGTGTTAAGATCGAAGAGTAATAATAACGCTAAGTATTCTATATAAAGGTGGGAGAAATCATTAAGTTGATTTTGTAATTACCACTATGGAGGTTAAACTGAATTATGAAACGAGGAAAGAAGTATTTAGAGGCTGTTAAGAACGTTGATCAGGCAGCTTTATATGATCCACAGGAAGCTTGCGCTATTGTTAAGAAGCTCGCTTCTGCAAAATTTGATGAAACAATCGAAGCTCACATCAGAACAGGCTGTGACGGTCGTTATGCAGATCAGCAGATTAGAGGAGCTGTAGTACTTCCACACGGAACAGGTAAGAAGGTTAGAGTTCTTGTATTCGCTAAGGGTGCTAAGGCTGACGAAGCACTTGCAGCTGGCGCTGACCATGTTGGTGCTGAGGAGCTTATTCCAAAGATCCAGAACGATAACTGGCTTGACTTTGACGTAGTTGTTGCTACACCAGACATGATGGGTGTTGTAGGTAGATTAGGTAAGGTTCTCGGTCCTAAGGGACTTATGCCAAACCCTAAGGCTGGTACAGTTACAATGGACGTAACTAAGGCTATCGAAGACATCAAGGCTGGTAAGATCGAGTACAGACTTGATAAGTCTAACATCGTTCACGTTCCAATCGGTAAGGCTTCATTCGATGAAGAGAAGATCGTTGAGAACTTCCTCGATGCACTTATGTCTGCAATCGTTAAGGCTAGACCATCAGCACTTAAGGGTAAGTACTTAAAGAGTGTTACAATTGCTTCAACAATGGGTCCGGGCGTAAAGGTTAACACAGCAAAGTTCGTTCAGTAATTTTTATTTATTGACAAGATTTTTTTGTTGTTATGATAGACTGATACACATACCTAAAGACAGCAGGTCCCCTATGGGGTTAAAGATTTTCGCCGGCCGAGGGCATTTTAGATCGTGATTTATTATGCTAAGTCGGTGAATGCTGTTTAAATAGTATTCACCGACTTTGTTTTTAGGAATAATTAGAGAGAGGAAAGAACATGGCTAAGGTTGAATTAAAGCAGCCGATTGTAGATGAGATCGCATCTAATCTTGAAGGCGCACAGGGCGTTGTTCTTGCTGAGTACAAGGGTTTAACTGTAGAGCAGGACACACAGCTTCGTAAGCAGCTTAGAGAAGCTAATGTAGTATACAAGGTATACAAGAACACATTAGTTAAGAGAGCTATTCAGGGTACAGCATTTGAATCATTAACAGATGATTTAAACGGTCCAACAGCAATCGCAATCAGCACAACAGATGCTACTGCACCAGCTAGAATTCTTGCAGAGTTCAGCAAGAACGCAGAAGCACTTACACTTAAATCAGGAGTTGTAGAGGGTGACTACTATGATACAGAAGGTATCAAGGAAGTAGCTTCTATTCCATCAAGAGATATCCTTCTTGGACGTCTCCTTGGCAGCTTCCAGTCACCAATCACTAACTTTGCTCGCGTTCTTAACCAGATCGCAGAGAAGGCTGGTGAAGGCGCTGAAGCTCCTGCAACTGAAGAAGCACCTGCAGCAGAGGAAGCTCCTGCAGAGGCACCTGCTGAAGAATCAGCAGAATAATTTATTATTCAATATTGTAATTTAAAATTTATTTCATTTATATAGGAGATAATAAAATGACTACACAGGAAATCATTGAAGTTATTAAGGGTTTATCAGTTATTAGAGCTTAACGATTTAGTTAAGGCATGTGAAGAAGAATTCGGCGTTTCTGCAGCAGCAGGCGTTGTAGTTGCAGCAGCAGGTGCTGGCGGTGATGCAGCAGCTGAGAAGTCAGAGTTCGACGTTGAGCTTACAAGCGCTGGCGCTTCTAAGGTTAAGGTTATCAAGGTTGTTCGTGAGATTACAGGACTTGGCTTAAAGGAAGCTAAGGAAGTAGTTGATGGTGCTCCTAAGGTTATCAAGGAAGGCGTAGAGAAGGCTGAAGCTGAGGATATCAAGGCTAAGATCGAAGCTGAAGGTGGAGAAGTTACACTTAAGTAATTTAACCGAATATACTAAATCTCATCAATTGGTACATGTTATCAATTGGTGAGATTTAATTATCTGGCAGAGCCTGCTCTGTACGGATATAAATTCAACGTAGTTTTTAAAAAGGGTTCATAGTATGAAAGCATTTGTATTTACATATAAATTATTGCATTCATATATGAGCCCTTTTTTGAGCGTATTATCTACGTTGAATTGCTTTGACCTTTTACACATATATTCATGGGTAAGTGTGACGTTTTCTGATTATCTGCTGGTTATGGCAGGGATTTATTTATATTCCTGAATTTATGAATTGGATATTTTACACTTGTATATGAATATATGTAAGGAACAAATAAAATATATTTGTCAAGGAAAATTTGACAAATATATTTTATTATTATATGATAAAAAGTACGCTATTATGGATGTATTAGCATTTGTTAGAGCTGTATATGGTTAGATGTAAGAAATTTCTAACCTCATTGTATATCAGATAAATTACAAGGAGTGATGTCGTTTATGGAAAAGAACAGAATTATTCCAAAGAAATTCGGTAAAGCTACTAGAATGAGCTTTTCAAAGCAGAAAGAAGTTTTGGAAATGCCTAACCTTATTGAGGTTCAGAAGGACTCATACCAGTGGTTTTTAAAAGAAGGTCTTAAGGAAGTATTTGCTGACGTTTCACCTATTAATCCGTTAAACGGAAAGCTTAGCCTCGAATTCGTTGGTTATAAATTATATGAAGATGAAGCTAAGTATACAGTAGAAGAATGTAAAGAGAGAGATGCAACATATGCTGCACCTCTTAAAGTCGTTGTAAGACTTTATAATAAGGAAGATGACAGTATTACTGAAAAGGAAATCTTTATGGGTGATCTTCCTCTTATGACAAAGACAGGAACATTTGTAATCAATGGTTCTGAAAGAGTTATTGTCAGCCAGCTTGTAAGATCTCCTGGTATCTACTATGACATCGAAAAAGATAAATACGGTAAGAAATTTCTTTACAGTTCTCAGGTAATTCTAACAGAGGAGCTTGGCTTGAGTACGAAACAGATGCTAACGATATTTTTTATGTAAAGGTCGATCGTAATAAAAAGGTTCCTGTAACTGTTCTTATGAGAGCATTTGGTATCGCAGGTACAGATGCTGAAATCGAAGAAGTATTCGGATACGATAACAAGAAGCTCAGAGCTACTATCGAAAAGGACAACTCTTCAGATCCACAGAGAGAGCAGGATTATGAAGACGGAACAAGAAAAGCTTTATGAGAAGCTTCGTCCAGGTGAACCATATCAGAGAGAAAATGCTGAGTCACTTATCAACAGCATGTTCTTTGATCCACGTAGATATGATTTAGCTCACGTTGGCCGATTCAAGTTCAACAAGAAGTTATCTTTAAAAAACAGAATCACAGGCTTTACATTTGCTGATGATGTAATCACAGAAAATGGTGAAGTTCTTGCAGAGGCAGGAGAAGTAGCTACAGCTGAACTTGCAGACAAGATTCAGAACGCAGCTGTTCCTTATGTATTCTTAGAGGTTGAGGTTGAAGAGAGAGTTGCTGACCTTGAAGCAGGTGAAGATGCTGATGCAGCTACATTTGACAAGCTCATTAAGGTTAAGAAGAAAGTTAAAGTTCTTTCTAACATGATGGTTGACATCGACGGATTTGTTGAGCTTTCAGATGAAGAAAAGGAAGAAATCGGAATCACAGAGCCTGTATACTATCCTACTCTTAAAAGGGAATCTTAGACGAGTGCGGTGATAACAGAGAAGCTATTCTTGATCTTTTAGCAGAAAATGTTAAGGATCTTGTTCCTAAGTGCATCACAGTTGATGACGTTAAGGCTTCTATCAACTACAACATGCATCTTGAATACGGTATCGGTGCAAAGGATGATATCGATCATCTTGGTAATCGTAGAATCAGAGCTGTTGGTGAATTACTTCAGAACCAGTTCAGAGTTGGTATCACAAGAATGGAAAGAGTTGTAAGAGAGAGAATGAATACTCAGGATCTTACAGCTGTTGATCCACAGGCACTTATTAACATTAAGCCTGTAACTGCTGCAGTTAAGGAGTTCTTCGGAAGTTCACAGCTTTCACAGTTCATGGATCAGAATAACCCTCTTGGTGAGATTACTCATAAGAGACGTTTTTCAGCCTTAGGACCAGGTGGTCTTTCAAGAGATCGTGCCGGTTTCGAGGTTCGAGATGTACACTATACTCATTATGGTAGAATGTGTCCTATTGAGACACCTGAAGGTCCTAACATCGGACTTATTAACTCTTTAGCTTCATATGCAAGAATTAATAAATACGGATTTATTGAAGCGCCTTATCGTGTTGTTGATAAGTCAGATCCTGAAAATCCAAGAGTAACAGATGAAGTAAGATACTTCACTGCAGACGAAGAGGATGATTACCATGTAGCTCAGGCCAATACTGAAATTGACGAAAACGGATATTTCGTTAAGAGAAGTGTTGCCGGTAGATACAGAGAAGATAATGCGACATTTGATAAGAGAGACATCGATCTTATGGACGTTTCTCCTAAGATGGTATTCTCAGTTGCTACATCTATGATTCCTTTCCTTGAGAATGACGATGCTAACCGTGCCCTCATGGGATCAAACATGCAGCGTCAGGCCGTTCCACTTCTTACAACAGAAGCTCCTGTTATCAGTACAGGTATGGAGCACAAGGCAGCTATCGACTCAGGTGTATGTGTAATCGCTGAGAAGGATGGTATTGTATCTGTTGCTGAATCAAACAGAATTATCATCAAGGAAGAAGACGGAAACGAAAGAGAATACAAGTTATCTAAGTTCATTAGAAGTAACCAGAGCAACTGCTACAACCAGAGACCTATCGTATATAAAGGCGATATTGTTAAGAAGGGTGATGTTATTGCAGACGGTGCATCTACAGAAAATGGTGAAATCGCTCTCGGTAAGAACCCACTTATTGGTTTCATGACATGGGAAGGTTACAACTACGAGGATGCTGTTCTTTTAAGTGAAAGACTTGTTAAGGATGACGTATATACATCTGTTCATATCGAAGAATATGAGACAGAAGCAAGAGATACAAAGCTCGGACCTGAAGACATCACAAGAGATATTCCTACAGCGGCTAAGGAAGCATTAAAGAACTTAGACGAAGACGGTATTATCAGAATCGGTGCTGAAGTTCGTGCCGGAGATATTCTTGTTGGTAAGGTAACACCTAAGGGTGAAACAGAGCTTACTGCAGAAGAGAGACTTCTTAGAGCTATCTTTGGTGAGAAAGCAAGAGAAGTAAGAGATACTTCACTTAAGGTACCTCATGGTGCTTATGGTATCGTCGTTGCTGTTAAGACATTTACAAGAGAAAATGGCGATGAGCTTGCACCTGGTGTAAACAAGGTAGTAAGAATCTATATCGCTCAGAAGAGTAAGATATCTGTTGGTGATAAGATGGCCGGTCGTCATGGTAACAAGGGTGTCGTTTCAAGAGTACTCCTGTTGAAGATATGCCATTCTTCCTAATGGCCGTCCTCTTGATATCGTACTTAACCCACTGGGCGTTCCTTCACGAATGAACATTGGACAGGTCCTGAGATCCATTTATCACTTGCAGCAAAGGTTCTTGGAATTAACATTTCAACACCTGTATTCGATGGTGCAAACGAGCACGACATCATCATGGATACTCTTGAGCTTGCAAATGATTATGCAAATATGGAATGGGATGAGTTTGAAGCTAAGTACAAGGATAATGCTCAATGATGGTTTATTTGACTACTTATCTGAAAACAGAGCTCATAGAGAAGAATGGAAGGGCGTTCCTATCGCAAGAGATGGTAAGGTTAGACTTAGAGATGGTAGAACAGGTGATTACTTCGATAACGCTCTTACAATCGGATTCATCCATTACCTCTAAGTTACATCACTTGGTTGATGATAAGATTCATGCACGTTCAACTGGTCCTTACTCACTTGTAACTCAGCAGCCACTTGGTGGTAAAGCTCAGTTCGGTGGACAGAGATTTGGAGAGATGGAAGTTTGGGCACTTGAGGCTTATGGTGCTGCATATACATTACAGGAAATCTTAACTGTTAAGTCTGATGATGTTGTAGGACGAGTTAAGACTTACGAAGCTATTATTAAGGGTGAGAATATTCCTGAACCAGGAGTTCCAGAATCATTCAAGGTTCTTCTTAAGGAGCTTCAGTCACTTGCTCTTAATGTTCAGGTTCTTGATAAGGATTACAACCCTGTAAGACTTCTTGATAATGCTGAATATGAAGATATCAGCTTTAACAAGGTTCTTGATGACGGTAATAGAGGACATAAGAGAGATGTTTCTGAGAATTCCGATAATACAAAATGAAATTAAGGAATTACTTGAAGAGACACCCTGAATACAGCAGAACTGATAATGACATCGAAAGTGAATACAAACAGACAATGACTGTTGGTGAAATCGACGAAGAGTCAGGTGATGTTGTAGATGATTCCGTAAGCGAAGATGAAGATTATGGATTTGACGATAACTCTGATGATATGTAATTTAAGGAGGAAGCGTATTAATGGAAGAAAGTATTAAGGCAAAATAATACTAATAACGATGTCAAAATGAATAAAGGCATCAAATTTGACAAAATTCAGATAAAGATTGCTTCTCCTGAAGACATTCGCAATTGGTCATATGGCGAAGTAACTAAGCCTGAAACAATCAATTACCGTACATTAAAGCCTGAAAAAGACGGTTTATTCTGTGAAAAAGATTTTCGGACCT